>OGWM01000100.1_pt1 | contig 12744 bp, 13 predicted proteins | sample 1576041 | NCBI WGS metagenome assembly OGWM01 (sample SAMN07581538, study PRJEB24739) | freshwater metagenome | place: Singapore | collected 2015-01
AATTTTGGGTTCGGCTTGCCCCTCAATGTGATGTTCCACCAACCAAGTCTGGAGAAGATTGCCAAGTGTATGGTCATGACCGCGAATGAGGAAGTCGTAGCCAACGATACGAGCATCGGCAGGAGAGATGGTGATTTCCTTGGGAAGTTCACCCTTTGCAAGATTGACATAACGACTACACATGCTTGCACCCACTTCACAGGCGCGCTCTACAATGTAGTGAACAGGAAGAACACCCGCGGTTTCAACCGTGAAATCGAAACTGTCAGGTTCGCCTTTGTCATTTCGCTTGTAGCATCGCTTGATTTGCATGGTATTAAATTCACGGCGTAACTTTGCATATTGCTCAGATGCCTTGTCAATACTTGTAATCTTCTTAGCAACGGCCAACCAATCAGTGGACATCTTTTCCTGGCGTTCAGGATTCATATCAAGTGAATATTCATACGAGCATTGTGACACAGGCGAGAATCGTGCATGTTCACGACCAGTTCCCTTAGATGCATATGCAATTGCATGAATGCGCTGTGGAGGAGTAGAGGGTGGTAACATAGCAATAAGTGCCGTTTGTCCAGATCCCGTTTCACCCATCACCAAAACCATCTCTCCCTCTTCAATCGAGAAGGAAAGATCTTCAATAATGGTCTTGGTCGAGTGCGGATAGATAAGTGAGACGTTTGAAAATGTAATCATAAGAAAGTCAGCCATCCCACTATGGCCACAGTTATCGCAACAATTAATGAATCGCGCATCAACCATGGCTCTGGCCGATATTTACTCCGCTTTCGACTCACACCAAACCCACGAGAATCCATCGACGCGGCAAGTTGAAGCGATCTCGTGAGTGATTCTTCAAGGAGAGGAAGAGCTAATTCGCGAATAGAGAGTTTTTCATATCCCCGTAAACGGCGCGCTAATTGGATGCGGCGGGCGCTTTGAGCAAGTTGGGGAAATAGCGAGGTTGCAATTACCAGAGTAATTCCAATTTCATAAATGAAGAAGGGAAGGGTTCTTAAAACTTTCCTTGGACTCGTAAGCGAAGTTGCAGCGCCAAAAAGTGCGATGACTGTGGCGATGATGAAACCTTCATGTACGGCAGATGACAAACGTTCTTGTGTGACGGCTCCGCCCAGTCTGATTCCAGGCATCCACGATGGAAGATCAATAATCGGCAAGGTAAAGAGATTTGTTCCTGGAATGGGAACTCCAATAAGTATTCCCACCATGGTTCGAATCGCAATAATGATCGCGCCAATCTTGATGGAGATGAGAAAACTTCTGCTCCACGGAGATTCTTCATATCGAATGGCGACAAGAGCAGCTGCACTCAACAAAGCTGCACCTGCCACCCACCCACTGTGGGTGAGCACTACCGCACAAGCCGTCAGTAGTGCCCAAGCCCACAGTGTGAGCGGGTGGAGAGATCTCTTCACGTGAGTGTGTATCGCGTTATTTCTTCAATAACTCTGCGGGAGTTTCAATTTCAACTCCACATTCACGTTTTGGATAACCATTAAATCCACAGATGAGCCCCGAAGATGCTGCTCGCACTTTTACCACCTGGCCAAGGACATCAATTCCTTGTGAAGATTTTGCAGTGGTGACACAGCGAACGATTGACTTGGGAATCTTTTCACCTTTTGGCGCGTATGCCTTTTTACCAAAATCGATTACCAGCGCAATTCGCTTTGTATCTGGGTCTCTCTTCACCTTTCCACAAATTGTTGCAAAGTCAGGTTTGGTTGTAGGAGCAGCTTGTGGAACATCATCGCTACTGAAAACAAATGACCAACCTTCGACGGCACCATCTTCAATATCAACGGTTGGGCCAGTCATGGCAGCTTTCCACTCTGATGTTCCAGGAGCTGCTTGGAAGTATCCCCAGTAACGCCAACCTTTCGTTGCAGCGTTCGCTGATGGGATGACAAGGATGTGAGCAGAGATGAGAAGAATTGCAGAAAGTAAAGCAATAGCTTTCTTTGGATTAAATAACTGAGTAAGTAGATGAATCACTGTGTGGAACTCCTCTGTAAAGGAAGTTTCACAGGGGTAGTTCGCTAGTGGTGGGGGGCTTGAATCAGCACCTTTTACCGTTGGACTACACCCCGCAAACCTCGGCGGGTGTTGGTCATTTCTCGTACCTAGCAGGTAATCCGACTTGAACAGTGATAGCTGTCTTACGGTTGCGGGTCAGCGTCGGAATTTCACCGAACTTCCCCTACATAGGTACCTATGAAGTTGTGAGCGAAGAGAACCACAGTGACTCTTGGTTGGCAACTCACCACGCACGACCTAAGGTAATTGCATGGAATATAGACGCCTTGGCAGTACCGGAATGTATGTCTCAGAAATCTCATATGGCAATTGGATTACGCATGGTTCTCAAGTTGAGACAGAAGCTGCGATCAAATGTGTGCGCGAGGCGCTCAACCAAGGGATAACCACTTTTGATACTGCAGATGTCTATGCAAAAACAAAAGCTGAAGTAGTACTCGCTAAAGCGCTCAAAGGTGTACGACGTGAATCGTATGAACTCTTCACAAAGGTTTATTGGCCAACTGGACCTGGGAAGAATGATGTTGGTTTATCACGCAAGCACATCATCGAGTCATGTCATGCATCGCTCAAGCGACTCAATACCGATCACATTGATCTCTATCAGTTGCACCGTTTTGATTTTGAAACCCCACTGGAAGAATCATTAAGCGCACTTGATGATCTCGTTCGTCAAGGAAAGGTTATTTATGTTGGATTTTCAGAGTGGACCGCTGAACAAATCGCGCGCGGATTAAAGATTCAAGACCAACGTGGTTACAACCGTTTTATCTCAAGCCAACCACAGTATTCAGCGCTCTGGCGCGTTATTGAAGCCGAGGTAGTGCCGCTTTCGCGTCAAGAAGGAATCGGTCAAATTGTGTGGTCACCGATGGCACAAGGCGTTCTCTCCGGGAAATATCTACCTGGTAAGAAACCTCCAACTGGTTCTCGCGCTACCGATAAGAAGAGCGGTGCGGCCATGATTTCTCGGTGGATGCGTGATGACGTTCTTTCTGCAGTACAGAAATTACAGCCCATTGCTGAGAGCGTAGATCTGACCATGTCACAACTTGCACTTGCGTGGGTTTTACAGAACGACAATGTTTCTAGCGCAATTATGGGCGCAACCAAACCTGCTCAAATCAAGGACAACGTCAAAGCATCAGGAGTGAAGTTGCCGCAAGAAGTAATGGCGAAAATTGATCAGGCAATTGGAGCGATTGCAGAGCGCGACCCCAAAAAGAACATCAGCCCAAATCCACGACCCGTGTGGGAGTAGCTAGATCGAATCTCCAGCTTTGACTTGAGGTTTTGGCATGCGCATACGTCGCATTTGAGTTGAACGTAACCACCCGTACATCCCAATACCTTTGAATTCACCACCCGGAAAACGCTCTGCTGCAAGCGCCTTGATGCGACGGCTTAAGAAAAATCCATCAACTACCGAAATCAATAGGACTCCGTACATCAGCGCAATACTTCCAAGTTGAAATATTGGACTGGGAATGAGTGTGAATATCAGAACGACAAAAATAATGGGTAGGAAATATTCGCCAATCGATCTACGCGAATCGACATAGTTGCGAACAAATCTCTTGACTGGACCGCGATCGCGTGAAGGCAATGCATTCTCATCTCCGCGCATATAGGCAGCGCGGGATGCAACACGTGCTGCGCGAGCCGCCTCTTTAGCGCGCTTCTTCTCGGCTTTGGTGGAAGCTGGAGCTAGAGAAGAAACCTTACGTGCAGCTTCTGCCTCTTTCCGCTTGGGGGTTGGTCGCCCCTTTTTCTGCGAGTTGTTTGATTCGGTTGATTCACTCATGGCGGCACTATAGAGCGAGCATCTGCTGCAGCGCTAACTTCGAATAATGCGCCACTCGTTCATCTACCTGTATGTGATTCACGAGATGGCCATTAGCCACTGACTCCAGCGACCACACCAAATGGGGGAGATCGATTCGATTCATGGTGGAGCAGTAGCAGACAGTTTTATCGAGGAAAACAATTTCCTTATCAGGGTTCTGCGCAGCAAGGCGAGCTACCAAGTTCAATTCGGTACCAACTGCCCATTTGCTTCCGGGAGCAGAATTCGAAACAGTCTGAATGATTTTTTCTGTGCTGCCAATGACATCTGCAGCAGTGACAACATCATGTGTGCACTCTGGATGCACAATTACTTGCACACCCGGGATACGTGCTCTTATCTCTGTGACATTGTCTCGAGTAAAGCGACCATGAACTGAGCAATGTCCGCGCCACAAAATCATGGTTGCATCCTTTATTTGCGCCTCGGTCAGTCCGCCCATCGGTTTCCATGGATTCCACACCACACATTGATCGAGTGAAATTCCAAGAGAGAGAACTGCAGTGTTACGACCAAGATGTTGATCGGGGAGGAAAAGCACTTTGCTCCCTTTAGAAAGCGCCCATTCCAATGATTTTTGAGCATTTGATGATGTGCAGATGGTGCCGCCATGCTCTCCGGTAAAACTTTTTATTGCAGCAGAAGAGTTCATGTACGTCACTGGAATTGTTGTTGATGCGACACCAATTCGTTCCAGTTCTTTCCAGCATGGTTCGACTTGTTGCGCTGTTGCCATATCTGCCATGGAACAACCTGCAGCTAAGTCAGGAAGAATTACTTTTTGATGCGGTGATGTAAGAATGTCAGCGCTTTCGGCCATAAAGTGAACGCCACAGAAAAAAATGAATTCCGCTTCATTCTGTTCTGCCGCGGCTTGCGCCAACTTAAAGCTATCTCCAGTGATATCAGCAAATTGAATTACTTCATCTCGCTGATAGTGATGTCCCAGAATGAGTGCGCGTTTGCCCAGCACTTCCCGCGCAGCCTTTGCACGTGCACTGAGTTCTGGGTCACTCGCGGCTGGCAATTCTCCCGAGCATGAAACACCCCGCTCGGAAGCAAGATCGCGACCTTGTCCAAGAATGAGTAATTCCTGTAACGAGATGGTCATGGCTTTATTCTCCTGTGTTTCAGTTCGCAACGGCAACCTGACAGGGCTATTCTTGGCACATGACAACAGAGACAACACCCGTAGACATTTCAACTGGCATTACTTTGACAGATGGAGCTGCTGCGAAAGTTGCAGCGCTGCTTGCTCAAGAAGGTCGTGACGATCTCTACCTGCGCGTTGCAGTACAGCCTGGTGGCTGCTCGGGTCTTCGTTATCAACTTTATTTTGATGACCGCAATCAAGATGGCGATATTTTCCGTTCCTTTGGTTCAGTCCGAGTCGCAGTCGACAAGATGAGTGATCCATATTTGATGGGAGCGACAATCGATTTCGTCGACACCATTGAAAAACAAGGATTCACCATTGATAATCCAAATGCACAAGGTTCTTGTGCGTGCGGCGATTCCTTTAACTAAGAACCGTACCTAGCAACACGTTCTGTAGTTAGATACCCCTTATGAAAATCGGGGTTGCTGGATCTGTCGGGCTTGATCACATCATGACTTTTCCCGGAAAGTTCACGGATTCTCTCGTTGCTGGCTCTCTGGAAAAAGTCTCGCTCTCTTTTCTCGTTGATGGACTTGAAGTTCGGCGCGGCGGCTGTGCTGCCAATATTGCATTTGGAATGGGAGTTCTTGGGCTTAACCCAATACTCATCGCAGCAGTGGGTAAAGATTTCGGCGATTATCAAGCCTGGCTTACTCGTCACGGGGTCGACACCTCGCACGCGCTGGTATCAACAACACAACACACGGCGCATTTCACTGTCACCACCGATACAGAACTTAATCAGATCGCCTCATTCTTTCCGGGAGCGATGTCAGAGGCGCGCAATATTGAACTCATGAGCATTATGGAGAAGATTGGGAAGTTGGATTTGCTCGTAGTTTCACCTGACGACCCAGAAGCGATGCTGCGCCACACCGAAGTTGCTATTGCTCAAGGTGTGCCAGTTGCGGCCGATCCATCACAGCAGATGGCGCGTATGACTGGTGAAGAAATCAAGCAGCTCATCAATGGCGCCACCTATCTCTTTATGAACGAATATGAACTTGCACTTGCAATCCAAAAAACTGGATGGTCTGATCGAGAAATTCTTGAACGTGTTACCTATCGCATCGTTACGCAAGGATCGCAAGGTGCGCGGATTGAAAGCATTGATGGCACATTTATTAGAGTCGCATGCGCCAAAGAGAAAGCGAAAGTGGATCCCACTGGAGTGGGGGATTCTTTTAGATCGGGGTTTGTGGCAGGCCTTGCTTGGGGATTATCGCTTGAAAGATGTGCTCAATTGGGTTCGATGATTGCAACGTATGTCATTGAAACTATGGGCACTCAGGAATATCGCTTCACCAAAACTGAATTCGTCTCTCGTTTTGAAGAAGCGTATGGAGCAAATGCGGCGGCAGAGGTAGCTGCACACCTACCCGCGTAAAGCCGGCAAGGTCTCGGCTAGTACCTTCGCAAGGTTTTCCAAATCAGCGCTTGTTACTCCATCGTGCAGTGTCAATCGCAATTGACCTGACGTTGGATAACCCATCGCTTCGAGCACATGGCTTGGTTGCAAATCGGCAGGAGAACAAGCAGAACCAGTATCGACATCTATACCTCTTTCAGCGAGCGCACGAATTAATTGTTCGCCGGCAACTCCATCGACAGTAAATGAAATTTTGTTGGGTATTGCTGGAGCATTAGGGGCGACAACGCGAATTCCAGGAATAGCGGCTAACAAACGGGCAACTTCCGAGCGAAATTGCGCGTGAACTGGAGTGAAATTTTCAAGGGCAACAGCAGCTGCGATCAGCAGCGGAAGTGAATATGTTCCAGGAGATTTGATAGGCGCGATGTGAGGGATTGGATATTTATAGCGCGGCGTATTGATCGCAAGAATCGCTAATCCAGCAGGTCCTTGCCAAGACTGGGCATCAAAGAGTGCGGTATCCCATTTTTCAGGTAAGGCAACATATGTACCCGACGTTGTTGCATCTATAGCGATGCACGAAAATTTTGCTTTCGGAAATTCTTGAATGACACCAGTTTCAGAGTTGGCTAATTGCAGCGACAGAACGCTGGATTCAAAATCATGTCGAGGGTAAAGAATTTTGCCCTCGTTATCTACTTGGAGTTCTTCAACAGCACCCGAATGTGATCGAGCAACCGCACGAATCTTTCCTTTATCTGTTGCTGCATATGCAAAGGTGTCTTCGTTGTGCAGCAGGCCACCAATTCCCAAATAGTGACCCAATGCTGGTTCGCCAATGATTTCAAGAGAATCTGGCTTAACCCGAAGAGTGCCAGCAATATTTTCAAGAGCTTGGTTTTTCAAAATCGCTGCCTTGGCAGAGTTCTGGGATATCTTTTTGGGATCTGCCCATCCTTGGTCAAAAGCGGCTAATAAAGCGCTCTTTGCGGCAGGGTGAAGTGGAGACTCTGAGGTGAAATTTCCTGTGACACGAACCACCCAACGAACGCTACTCGCTCGGGTGAGCACATGCACACCTCACGACTATCCTTAGGCCTATGTCACGCACCTCGCGCACTGGCCGTTTTATTCGCACGACCGCCTTGGTTGCACCATTTCTAGCTCTCCTCAGTGGCTGTTCTCTCGATTCCAAGAATATTTCTGGAATGGGCTTTCCTAAGGATGCTTCAAGCGTCAATGACATTTCAATATCGCTCTGGCAAGGCGCTTGGATCGCAGCCGCTGTAGTTGGAGTCTTCACTCTTATTTTGATTTTGTGGCCAGCGGTATTTCATCGCGCCAAAGTAGGTCAACCGGAATTTCCTAAGCAGACTCAGTACAACATTCCCGTTGAAATCTTGTACACCGTTATTCCATTTATCATCGTGGCAGTTCTTTTCTACTTCACTGCAGTGAAGCAAGAGAAGATCATCGATAAAACTTCTCCGGTAAAACACGAAATTTCTGTAAATGGTTTCCAATGGTCATGGCAATTTGGATATCAAGAAGCAGGCGAAAACGCGGTCGTCACCGGAACTCCAGCACAGCCTCCAACTTTGTACCTTCCACAAGGAGAAAAGGTGCGGTTCACGCTTACTGCGACGGATGTCATTCATGGATTCTGGATCCCTGCATTTATGATTCAAATGCAAAATCTGCCAGGAGAAACCAACCACCTTCAATTCACCGCAAATAAGCTCGGTGAATTCCCGGGTCGTTGCAACATTCTCTGCGGTCGAAACCACTCTCAAATGCTCTTTAAGGTCAAAGTTGTCACTCCAGAGCAATACCAGAATTACCTCAACACGTTAAAGGCAGGTGCTGCATGACCACGTTTGCAGAACGTCCAACACTGACTGTTCCACGCCAGGGGGTTCAAAAGACTTCACTGGGTAGTCAATTCGTCAAGACAATTACTTCAACAGACCACAAGCGCATTGGTTATCTCTACCTTGCGACATCATTCTTCTGGTTCCTCTTTGCCGGAGTTTTAGCGCTCTTTATTCGCGCCGAATTGGCTCGCCCGGGCATGCAATTTATGAGCGTTGAGCAGTACAACCAAGTTTTCACGATGCACGGCACCATCATGTTGTTGATGTTTGCAACACCGCTATTCGTTGGTTTTGCCAACGTGATAATGCCGCTTCAAATTGGGGCCGCGGATGTGGCATTCCCGCGTCTTAACATGTTGTCGTATTGGCTCTACTTTTTTGGATCTATTCAAGCAACCATTGGCTTTCTCACTCCTGGTGGCGCAGCTTCCTTTGGTTGGACTGCATACGCACCCCTTGCAAACTCAACATACTCACCTGGTATTGGTGCAGATTTATGGGTCATGGGACTTGCAATCTCTGGACTTGGAACAATCCTTGGTGGCGTAAATTTCATTACAACTATTTTTACAATGCGTGCTCCAGGAATGACCATGTTCCGCATGTCAATCTTCTCCTGGAACGTTTTATTGACATCAATTTTGGTGCTCTTGGCATTCCCGCCACTCGCTGCAGCGCTTCTTGGACTCGAATCTGATCGACTTTTTGGCACCCATATCTTTGATCCAGCAAATGGTGGAGCCATGTTGTGGCAACACTTGTTCTGGTTCTTCGGACACCCAGAGGTGTATATCTTGGCGCTGCCATTCTTTGGAATCGCAACTGAAATTCTTCCAGTCTTTAGTCGCAAGCCAATCTTTGGTTATAAAGGTTTGATCGCTGCAACTATTGCAATCTCTGCGCTCTCTGTTGCGGTGTGGGCTCACCACATGTTCGCAAGCGGAAAAGTGCTCTTGCCATTCTTCTCATTTATGACATTCCTGATTGGTGTTCCAACTGGAGTGAAATTCTTTAACTGGATCGGAACCATGTGGCGCGGTCACGTTACCTTTGAAACTCCGATGTTGTGGGTAATGGGATTCTTGGTGACATTCCTCTTCGGTGGTTTGACTGGAATCATCCTTGCGTCACCACCACTTGATTTCGCAGTCTCTGCCTCATATTTCGTGGTCGCACACTTCCATTACGTTCTCTTTGGAACCGTGGTCTTTGCGATGTTTGCCGGCTTCTATTTCTGGTGGCCCAAGATGACCGGACGAATGCTGGATGAGCGGCTAGGCAAGATTCATTTCTGGACGCTCTTCTTTGGATTCCACCTCACCTTCCTCATTCAGCACTGGCTCGGCATTAAAGGGTTCCCGCGTCGTTATGCAGATTATTTAGCAACAGATGGCTTTACAACTATGAACATGATTTCGACAGTGGGTTCATTCCTGCTTGCGCTTTCGATGATTCCATTCTTTGCAAATGTATGGATTACTCGCAAGGCACCGAAGGTCGAAGTAGATGATCCATGGGGTTACGGTTCATCACTTGAATGGGCAACTTCATGCCCACCACCACGACATAACTTCTTGTCGATGCCACGTATTCGTTCAGAGCGACCAGCTTTTGATCTTCACCATCCACACATTAAGACTGAAGGCCACTAAGCATGAAAGTTAATTGGCGACTCTTTGCTTTTCTTTCCGTTTTCTACGTGATTATGACAGTCATCTATTACTACGTAGGTGGCGAAGCAGTGGGAATCACAGGAATGCTGCTCTCTGCTTGCCTTGCCGGCATGGTTGCTTTCTATGTGTGGTTTACGCAAAAGCGCATTGGAACCGCCATTCCTTCCGATAATGAAGATGCCGAGATCGCTGATGACGCCGGAGAACTTGGTTTCTACAGTCCACATTCTTGGTGGCCACTTCCTGTTGCGGTCAGTGCGGTCGCGATGAGCCTTGGTCTCATTATCGGTTGGTGGCTCACCCTTATTGCACTCGGTGCACTGATTATCAGCATTATCGGCATGGTGACCGAATACGAAAAACCAATTTCTCAGCACTAAGTTGCTGAAAGGATCACCGTCGTGAAAAGAGCGACGTTAGTTGCACCCTGGATCTTTACCCTTATCTGGAGTTCAGGTTTTGTTGTCGCCAAATATGCATTCGCAGATAGTGATTCGCTCTATTTCTTAGCGCTACGTTTATTAATTGCTGCAGCAATCCTCTATCTCTTAACCTTGATACTGCGACAACCAACTCGCCTTAGCAGAAGTGACTTTCGTGCAACGTTGTTGATCGGCTTGTCATTACATGGGCTCTACCTTGGGGGAGTCTGGTATGCCATCGAACTAGGAGCTCCTGCTGGTCTCTCATCAGTCATCACCAGCATGCAACCCATCTTGGTATCACTCATTGCTGTGCGTTTATTGTCAGAACCTTTAACATGGAAACAGATAGTGGGGCTGCTCTCGGGATTGGCAGGCGTAGTACTTGTCGTTTTGCCTAAATTAACAGGCAAAGATGGATTCACGGCAGAATCGTTATCCCTGCTCTTTATTGCTCTATTTGGAAGCACCGCAGCTACATTGATGCAGAAAAAGATTGGACATGAAATTCCCTTGATGATGGGAACTACCTACCAATTTCTCGTAGCAGGCATTGTGATGCTGGCAATTTCTATTGCACGTGGGCGCACTCGATTTGAACTTACTCATACATCTTTTTGGACAATGACATGGGCAGTCCTTGTCACTTCAATTGCAGCCATCCTGCTCTTACTCTGGCTGCTCAATCATGGAACAGCTGCCAAAGTTTCTAGCCTTTTATATTTGGTTCCACCGATGGCAGTTATCCAGGGGTATCTACTCTTTAATGAAAAAGTTGCACCGCTTGGCATTGCTGGAATTGGATTGACCGCACTCGGGGTAGCCCTCGTTATTCAAAGTTAAAAGTGATTAGATAGCGCAATGAGCGAACCACAAGCCAATCCAGAACGCGGTAAAGCGGTATTTGCCACAGATCGTGCCCATGTTTTTCATTCCTGGAGTGCGCAAGCACAGATTTCTCCACTGCCCATTGCAGGTGGCGCGGGAAGTTACATCTGGGATTTTGATGGCAAGAAGTATTTAGATTTCTCCGGTCAATTGGTCTTTACCAACATTGGGTTTCAACACCCAAAGGTTGTTAAGGCCATTCAAGATCAAGCAGCACAGTTGACCACCATTGCTCCACAACATGCCAACGAAGCGCGCGGAGAAGCAGCCAAGCGGATTACTGCCAGAGCAGGGAAGCAGCACAACAAAGTTTTCTTTACCAATGGCGGTGCGGATGCTGTCGAAAATGCAATTCGCATGGCTCGTTTACATACCAATCGCCACAAAATTCTCTCCTTCTATCGCAGCTATCACGGCAATACAACTTCAGCTATTGCTTCAACTGGAGACCCACGTCGTTGGCCAAATGAGTACGCCTTTGGTCATATCCACTTCTTTGGCCCATATCTCTATCGCTCTCCGTTTTGGGCAACAACGGAAGCCGAAGAATGCGCGCGAGCTCTTGAGCATCTTGAACAAGTCATCATCTTTGAAGGTCCGAACACGATCGCAGCAATTCTGATTGGGTCAGTCGTCGGTACTGCGGGAGTTCTCATTCCTCCAGCTGGATATCTAGAAGGTGTTCGCGCCCTCTGCGATAAATACGGAATCAAGTGGATCGCAGATGAAGTGATGGCTGGATTTGGGCGCACTGGAAAATGGTTTGCTTATCAACATTCCGCTGTCGAACCAGATCTGATTGTTTTCGCTAAGGGAGTTAATAGCGGTTACGTTCCACTTGGCGGAGTCATCATTAGCGATGAAATCGCTAAAACTTTTGATGATCGCGTATTCCCCGGGGGACTTACCTATAGTGGTCATCCCTTGGCATGCGCTGCTGCGGTTGCAACCCTCGACACTATGTCTGAAGAGAAAATTGTTGAGAATGCCGCAGATATTGGAGAGCGCGTCATCAAACCACTGATTCATGAATTAATGGGAAAACATAAAATGATCGGCGAAGTTCGCGGACGCGGAGTTTTCTGGGCACTTGACCTAGTGAAGGATCGCGCAACTCGCGAACCGCTTGCTCCGTATGGCGGAACAAGTCCTGCTATGACTGAACTAGTAGGTGCATGTAAGAAATTAGGGTTGATGCCATTTACCAATTACAACCGCATGCATATCTGCCCACCATGCAATGTTTCAGAGGCAGAGATCCGTGAAGGTTTTGCCATTTTGGATCAGGCATTTACCGCAATTGCAGGTCATTACACCGGCAATTAACCGAAGGGTTAGTGATGGCCCTCTAGTTCGCGACGCTCGGTCTCCGTTGCTTTTGGAACTGCAACAGCATGTGCGCGTGAGAAGCGATTGCGTAATCTATTTTTCAGAGCCTTATCGTGACTGGGAAAC
>OGWM01000101.1_pt1 | contig 12723 bp, 10 predicted proteins | sample 1576041 | NCBI WGS metagenome assembly OGWM01 (sample SAMN07581538, study PRJEB24739) | freshwater metagenome | place: Singapore | collected 2015-01
ACCTTTCCAAGTGGAAATTCCAAACGAGTTAAAACCTTTTTTCAAAGATGAGCATTTTATTTCTTATCCCAAAGTACAAATTCCACAAGAATTCTTAGACCGTCGTTATTTGCGAGCACTTGATGGAAATGTCGATGGTGAAACTTTAAAATTAGATGATGGCACAGTCGTTCCAAGATTGCCATCAATCACTCGCTATATGTGGGATCAAGGTAATGCCGTAGGTGCGATTTCATTTCGATGGCAACCCGGTTCATCTGAATTACCAATCTATGTGCTGGGCCATATTGGTTATGAAACTTTTCCTTGGGCGCAGCGAAAGGGTTTTGCAACAATTGCGTTGGCCCAGATGTTAGAAATTGTGAGATCGAAACCAGAATTGAATTCGAAGTGGGTGGAATTGGTAACAGATCCAGACAACTTAAACTCTCAAAAAGTTATAACGAAAAATGGTGGTGTTTTCATCGAACAATTCCAAAAACCAAACCAAGCAGATCCAACCTGTGGTGCGATTGTTAATAGGTACCGAATCACACTTTAAATTGCATTAATTTACAAGTTAGCAAATCCGGAAAGTCAGTGCTTGCTATTAGATTTACCTAATGGCATTTTCTAAATCTAAAGACAATTTGGCTAGGTTGCCCCAGCTTTCCATTGAAGATTTAGGAACACCCCTTTCAAATGTCACATTTGTATCGGTCGATCTTGAAACGACCGGTGCTTCGGTTCGATCTGGTAGTGCAATAACTGAAATTGGCGCGGTTAAATATCGCGGCGGTGTTGAAATTGGTTCCTTTCAAACATTTGTAAATCCGCAAACTCCAATTCCGGCATACATAACAGTCTTGACTGGAATAACCGATGCGATGGTGGTGGCGGCTCCAAAAATTGGCGAAGCATTTGCATCATTACTTGAATTTTTTGGATCCCCCACCGAAACAGTTTTAATCGCACATAACGCACCGTTTGATATTAGTTTTCTAAAAGCTGCGGCCAGCGAGCTTTCATATCGTTGGCCCAATTTTCGTGTCTTTGACAGTGCAAAAATGGCTCGGCGAACTTTAACCAGAGAAGAAGTACGCGACTGCAAACTTGCCACACTAGCGAATTACTTTGGAACAGAAGTAACGCCAAACCATCGAGCACTCTCCGACGCGCAAGCAACAATTGAAGTTTGGCATGGCCTTCTTGAACGTCTCGGATCAATGAGTATAAATACGCTGGAAGATTTAATTGATTTTTCTAGCCAAGTCACAATAGAACAACGCAACAAGCGACACTTGATGGCTGATCTGCCAAGTTCACCCGGCGTTTATATTTTTAGAGATCGTCTCAATAATCCGCTTTACATCGGAACTTCCAAGAATCTAAAAGCACGAGTTCGCTCATATTTCAGTGCCGCCGAATCGCGATCTCGAATTCGCGAAATGATTGGGATCGCCGAACGAATCGACCACATCAAGTGTGCGACTGTAATCGAGGCACAAATCCGCGAACTTCGCCTGATAAGTGAAAAACAACCTCGGTACAACCGTCGTTCTCGGTTTCAAGAGCAAGCGATTTGGGTAAAACTTACAAATGAAACTTTTCCACGATTGGTATCAACGCGTGGCTTACCCGACGTATCCAATCAGAAAATAACCTTTGGACCATTTAATTCAAAAGAGAGTGCCCAAAGTGCGATTGAAGCGGTGCATGAAGTCGTAAATCTGCGTCAGTGCAATAATCGCAACTTTGAATTAAGCAAAAAATCAAAATCAGCGTGTGTCTTGTACGACATGAAAAAATGTGGTGGCTCTTGTATCGGCCACGAGACTCAATCTCAATATGAAATGCATGTTAATCAAACCATTGAAATTATTGCTTCTGATGTTAAACCTCTGCATCACTCACTTTCCGACAAGATGAAATCATTGGCTGAATCTGAAAGATTTGAAGAAGCGGAATCAGTAAAAGCGCGCCTGGGCGCATTTTTAATTGGATCGGACAGATCGCAAAATTTACTTAATTTTGTAGCGATAAAAAACTTAATGGTGCTCAAAAAAGTTGAAAATAGTCTTGAGGTAATACATATAAGACACGGTCGTTTGGTTGGTTCGGCAGTTGCAAATCAAATGACCATCCCCGATGTGGTGAATTCACTTAATCAAAGTTCCGAAGTCATTTCCTTAGATCAAAAACTACTGCCGGCAGCCACTTATGAAGAGAGCGAAAAATTACTTTCCTACTTATTTAATGGCGAATTTGAAATCCTAGAAATCGATGGCGACTGGAAATTACCGGTTAATGGTTCAGGCGCTATTAGATACCGATTTCCAGCTTTCAACTAATTTTGTAGCAGCACCGGAGTCAATTGCTTTTTTCGCCAAAACCAAAGCATTGGCAAATTGTTGAACAATCCCAATTCCAAAATCGGCTTTAAAAGCGGCAATGGCTGCCGCGGCATTCAACAAAGTGGCATCTCGCATCGGCCCGACTTTTCCGGCAAATACTTCTAATGCAAATTTGGCATTTTCCTTTGCGTCGCCACCTTTTAATTCACTGATCGGTGCCGGCAATATTCCTAATTCGGCTGGGTCTAACTTTTGTTTTGTCATTTTGCCATCATTGATTTGAATAATTGTTGACGGGGCAGATAGTGAAAGCTCATCTAATCCATCATCGCCGCGAAAAATAAAACCTTCATTTTTGCGATCAGCTAAAACCTTTGCCATCAATTCGAGAAATTTTGGGTTTGCGACTCCGATTGCCACCGCTTTCGGTTTAGCCGGGTTTGATAGCGGACCTAAAATATTAAAAACTGTTGGCACGCCTAACTCTTTTCGGGCGGCGGCAGCATTTTTCATCGCCGGATGAAAAACCGGCGCAAAGCAAAATCCGATGCCAATTTTCTGAACACATTTAGCAACTTGTTCACCAGTTAAATCTATTTTTATTCCTAGTGCTTCAAGTAAATCTGCCGATCCAGATTTGGATGAAGCCGCGCGATTTCCGTGCTTTACAACTCTTGCACCGGCTGCAGTAGTAACTATGGCTGCCATAGTTGAAATGTTTATCGTGGCTGCGCCATCGCCGCCGGTACCAACCGAATCTACACACCGGTCTGAAATATTGATCGGGCTAGCAAATTCATACATCTGATTAACCAGCGCGTTAACTTCTAGTGCGGTCTCGCCCTTTTCTTTTAAACCAATCAAGAAGTTTTTGATTTGATCAGAACTGGCGTTGCCTTTAAGGATTTCGGCCATTGCCCAAGTTACTTGAGCTGAATTTAAGTCTTTTTTATCTATTAATTGGTTTTGAATTTCTAACCAAGATGTTTGCGACATTGTAAGAAAGTGTTGTTTGACTAATTTATGATTATTTAGCGGAAATCTCAATGCGAGTTCTTAGCAAGGTCGCCGCCTTTTTAGCCAAAGTAAAAGGATCAATTGGGTGAACGGTTGTATCTTCGGCCCGAGACCAAGCTGCCAACCAGTTGTCTTGTGCTCGACCTATAACTAACAGAACTGGTGGACAATTAAAGACCTCATCTTTAAGTTGCCGAGCAACTCCCATTCCACCTTCTGGAACCGCTTCGCCATCAAGGATAAATAGATCCACATTCTTTTTGCTATCTAAGTGCAACCAAAGCGCAGGCCCGGTCGCAATCTCGATGATCTTGTGTTCGGGTAATTCGACACTTACACGTTTTCCCAAAGCCGAGATTATTGACTTTCGGACTGACGAGTCATCGGAATAAACCAAAATAGTCGGTTGAAATTGGTTATCGGTTGAATTTTGCGGCGAATTCATATCGTTATCTTATCTGGGTGACCCGTCTCACCAGCCAAGTAAATCAATGGGTTGAGAGCCTTCTATCTGGTTCAGGAATAATGAGCATGTGAGTTTGTATACCGCCACATCAAGTGCCGCCCCAATGCCAAATCAGCCGAGTCGGCAGAATCGACCAAACTTAGTTGCAGTTGGCACGATTGTTTGGCTCTCATCTGAGTTAATGTTTTTCGCGGCATTGTTCGCAATGTATTTCACAACTCGTGCGGTGCAAGGTCCAGAAATTTGGTTGCAGTCAACTGAAATTTTAAACATTCCATTTGCCGCAATAAACACAACCGTTTTAGTTCTTTCCTCAGTTACCTGCCAATTTGGAGTCTTTGCAGCAGAACGATTCCAAGAACGGCGCAGCGGAAAAATTTGGCAAATCAGCACTTGGGGTTTGCGGGAATGGTTTGCGCTAACTTTCTTAATGGGAGCTTTCTTCATTGGCGGTCAGATATATGAGTACGCCGCATTGGTTTCAGAGGGAATTTCTTTCTCTTCAAACCCTTACGGATCAGTTTTTTATATAACTACCGGTTTCCACGGACTACATGTGACGGGCGGATTAATAGCCTTTCTAATTTTGATGATTCGAATTTTTAAAGCACCGAAGTTCACTCACAAACAAGCAACTTCAGCAATTGTGGTTTCGTATTACTGGCATTTCGTTGACATCGTTTGGATCGCGCTATTTTCGGCGATTTACCTAATCAAGTGAAATTATGAGATTCATATCCCGATTTAGAAAACATCGTTTTGCAACTCCGGTCTTACTTTTGGTGGCACTAAGTTCAATCGGTTTCACATTTTCAGTGGCTACTGCCGCAAACGTTAATTCAAAAAGCCAAGCGGAGACTTCGACGCTAATCGCAGAAGGGCAAAAATTATTTTTAGCCGGCTGTTCCTCTTGTCATGGTTTAAACGCAGAGGGTGGCGGACTTGCGCCTTCACTAATTGGCGTCGGTGCAGCATCTGTTGATTTTCAAGTTGGTACCGGACGCATGCCAATGGCGGACATGAGCCAACAAGCAATGCGTAAAAAACCGGTGTACAACGAAGAACAGGTTGCCGCTTTAGCAGCGTATGTGGCCTCGCTTGCTCCGGGACCGGCGGCAATTTCAAATGAAGAATTAACTTGGGAACGCGATGGCAACATTGCAGAAGGTGGCGAATTATTTAGAACTAATTGCGCGATGTGCCATAACTTCGCAGGTCAAGGTGGTGCATTAACGCAAGGAAAATATGCGCCGACATTGATGGGGGTAGAACCAAAACATATTTACGAGGCAATGATCACTGGTCCGCAATCGATGCCAGTTTTCTCTGACAAAACTATTACGCCAGAAGAAAAATTATCGATTATTAAATGGATAAAAGCGGCAGAACAAGAAAAAAATTTAGGGGGCGCAACCTTGGGTCGCGTTGGTCCAGTAACTGAAGGATTATTAGCTTGGACATTTGGACTTGGATTATTAATTGGAATCGCAGTTTGGTTAACCTCGAAAGCGCGATGAATAAATTATGAGCGATGAAAAATCTTTAGCACCATTATCTGATCCGGGATTACCAGCGCATAAATATCGCAAATCCGATATTGATCAAAAAGCGGCAAAGCGAGCCGAACAACAAGTGGCGATTTTGTTCCTACTTTCGGCGATTGGAACTTTATTAGTTGTCTATTCGTACATTTTTATTCCGGTTGATTCATTTATTTTCTTACCAATCATGGGTGAGCAAAATGCGCATCAACTCTTCCTTGGTTTAGGACTTGCCATGGCGTTGTTTTTTATCGGCGCTGGCGCGGTGCACTGGGCAAAAACTCTTATGCCAGACCATGAAGAGATTGATGAGCGCAAACCAATGCGTTCAAAAGATGAAGATCGCGATGCATTTGTTGAAACCGTAAGAGAACGCACCGCAGATTCAGGAATTGCAAGGCGCCCATTGATTAAACGTACATTGGCGCTGGCTTTAGGTCTGGTCGGAGTATCCCCCATTTTGTTATTGCGAGACTTAGGTCCACTTCCAAAAGACGGTTTGGAAAAAACAAGTTGGGCAAAGGGAACTTATTTGGTTACAGATCCAGGTGATCGAAAAATCAAAGCCTCAGATTTGGAAGTCGGCGCAGTTGCACAAGTTTTACCGGAATTAGCACCTGGGAAAAAACGCAAACTAGAGGACATCGGAAAAGATGCGGTTTTATTAATTCGTTTACGCCCTGAGGAATTCCAATTAGATGCAGAGCGTTTAAGTTGGACTCATCAAGGAATCAACGCCTTCTCAAAAATATGTTCTCACATGGGTTGTGCAGTTGCACTCTATGAACAAGGCACAAAACATTTGCTCTGCCCTTGTCATCAATCCACCTTTGATGTGACTCGCGCTGCCAAAGTTATCTTTGGACCAGCTGCCAGACCTTTGCCACAATTAGCCATTACAGTTGATAACGAGGGATATTTAATTGCTAAACAACCATTCACTGAAGCGGTCGGACCTAGTTTCTGGGAGCGTTCATCATGACCGCGCGTGAGCGAATCGCAGCAAATGTCGCTAACTATGTCGACGAGCGAACAGGCGCAGCGAAATGGCTAAAAAAGAATTTAAATAAAGTTTTTCCCGACCATTGGTCATTCATGTTGGGCGAGGTCGCGCTTTATTCATTCATAATCTTGTTGTTGTCAGGAACCTTCTTAACATTTTGGTTTGATCCTTCAATGCGCGAAGTTGAATACGAAGGTTCTTACCTGCCCCTCAAAGATGTAAAAATGTCGGCCGCATATGCATCCACATTGCATATCTCTTTTGATGTTCGCGGTGGATTATTAATGCGGCAAATCCATCACTGGGCAGCATTGATTTTCATGGCCGCAATAGTCGTACATTTGCTCCGAGTTTTCTTCACTGGTGCATTCCGCAAACCACGTGAGTTCAATTGGATTATCGGTGTTGGTTTATTAACTCTTGGAATTGTCGAAGGATTTTTAGGATATTCATTGCCAGATGATTTGCTATCTGGAACGGGTATCCGAATTGCCGAAGCAATAATTCAGGCAATTCCAGTTGTCGGAACATATTTAGCGTTTTTTGTTTTCGGTGGCCCATTCCCGGGCGAAGTGTTCATTCCCCGCATCTACATCGTGCACGTACTTTTACTTCCCGGAATATTTTTAGCATTAATTACCGTGCACTTGATGTTAGTTTGGTATCAAAAACACACCCAATATCCAGGACCGGGTCGAACTGAAAAAAATGTGGTCGGCTATCGATTAATGCCGGTTTACATGGCAAAAGCTGGTGGCTTCTTCTTTATTGTTTTTGGAATTACCGCATTTCTCGGCGCAGTCGCTTCAATTAATCCAATTTGGCTTTATGGTCCTTACACTCCTGGACAAATCTCTGCCGGTTCGCAACCAGATTGGTATATGGGTTGGTTAGATGGATTAGTTCGAATGGCGCCGCCAATAGAAACTCATGCATTCGGTTACACAATTTCTTGGAACATTTTGATTCCGGGATTGATAATCCCCGGAATTATTTTCACAGCGATGGCACTGTATCCATTTATTGAAAGTTGGATGACCGGAGATAAGAAAGAACATCACCTTTTAGAACGTCCACGAAATAATCCAAATCGCACTGCAATCGGTGCAATGTCCTTAACTTTCATGCTGGTTTCCTTAATCAACGGCGGAAACGATTTGATTGCCACCCACTTCCATCTGAGCATCAACCAAATCATGTGGGGTACTCGAATTGGAATTTTTTTACTTCCGCCACTGGCCTTTGTGATCACAAAACGAATTTGTCTCTCATTGCAACGGGCAGATCGAGAATCGGTATTGCATGGCAAAGAAACTGGCAGATTAACGATGCTCCCGCATGGCGAATTTGTTGAAGTACATGAACCGTTAACCGCTGAGCAAAAATGGACTCTTACTCAACATGAACAACAAGGTCCGCTGCAAATTGAGGCAGAGGATGCTCGCGGAGTTAGAAATCCAAAGAGCATTCGAGCAAAGTTACAAAACCGCATGAGTAAAGCGGCAACGGAAACTATTGCAAAACCTACCGCCGAGCAGGTTAAAGAGTTAGAGAGTGGTCACCACTAATAAATTGCGAAATATCTCGCTGTTTCTTGGCTTCACCGTTTTAGCTGTATACGCAATTGGCTCTGGTTTTTGGGTAAATACTGGCGATAGTTGGTATAGATCTTTAAACGCGCCATCATGGCAACCACCTGACTTTGTTTTTGGATTAATTTGGCCATATAACTTCTTCGTAATTGGTGTTTGTATCTACACAAATTGGCAAAAATTCAGCACTAGAAATTGGAGTATTTGGCTGATCTTGCTCACTATTTCGGTGATTTTTGCCCTGCTATGGTCGTACCAGTTCTACCGACCGCATAATCTGATGCTCGCGGCGATTGCTCTTTCGTTAGCCGCAATATTTACGATCCCGCTTACGATTCTTAATTTTTCTGCATCATTAAATACCGGTTTAGCATTTTTGCCTTATCAAATCTGGGTGCTACTAGCATCATCGCTTAGTTGGGGTTATTACTTTCTAAATAGAAATTAAATTTCTTGTCGGGACGAAGGGATTTGAACCCTCAACCACTAGACCCCCAGCCTAGTGCGCTACCAAGTTGCGCTACGTCCCGTGAATTAGCTGGCTAATCCTAATGCGCGCGGTTTTGGACCAGCATTTACATTTCCATATCGATGTTGAGTGATGGCAACGCTTTGCTCGAGGAACCAACGACTTAATTCGATTTCACCTCTTTGCGCAATCGCACGTGGATCACACGAAATTCCATTTTTAAGTAATTGATAAGTTGGTGCCGGCTCAATTGATAACCAGCGCACTCGATCAAATTCAGTGGAGCGTTCGACAAACTCATCTACCGATTCAACAATTACATTGGTTAAACCATTGATTAAATCTGGGCTGGAATAAACAATCTTTACATTCAAATCTTTTCGCAACCATTCTAGAAATGAAATTTCATCCCGCGAATTGCCGCTATCGATTCGAACCAAGAAACCATTTGAGAATCTGCGATAGCGCTGCAAATTGGCTTCGGTCGTTAGCCCGGCTCTATCAATACTTTGAGATCCAACGCCTTTCCACCAACGCAATGCCTGTTCTTTCATAGGTAAGAAGTGTTGTAATTTTTTCCAATTTCTTAATGTGGCAAGGTAATTTTCTCCCCCAGCTTTTGCGTTGGGCCCAACGCTGCTGCGCTTCCATCCGCCAAAGGGTTGGCGATTAACTATTGCGCCGGTAATGGTGCGATTTACATAGACATTTCCGGCTTGAACTTTATCTAACCAAATCTCACATTCTTCTTCATCTAAAGAGTGGATACCCGCGGTTAAGCCAAAAGGAGTTTGATTTTGCCAACTAATTGCGGTCATTAAATTAGGTGCAGTCATGATCGCAAGCATTGGGCCGAACCACTCATTTTGATGTGACCAACTACCAGGTTGCACTCCCACTTTTACGCCGGGACGCCACAAGTAACCTGCATCATCTAATTGTTTTGGTTCGATCCACCAAGATTCACCTTCATCTAAAACTGTTAATGCTCGATGTAACTGCATATTCTCAGATTGAGCAACTGGCTTTATGACTGGTCCGATTGTTGTGGCTAATTCGTAACCTTTACCAATTTTCAAACTTGAAACTGCATCAAGTAGTTGTCTTTTAAAAGCCGGATCATTGAAGATGCTCTGTTCGACGATGGCTAACGAAGCGGCGCTGCATTTTTGCCCGGCGTTTCCAAATGCAGATTGCACCAAATCTTTGACCGCGACATCAATATCACAGCAAGCGGTAAGAATCATGGAATTTTTACCGCTGGTTTCTGCCAATAAATTTAAATCAGATTTCCAACTAGTAAATAATTCGGCGGTACTAAAAGATCCAGTCAAAATAACTGCGTTTACATCATTGTGAGTAATAAGTGATTTTCCAACTTGATCATCTCTGGTTGAAACAAATTGGAGCACTTCTTTTGAAATTCCCGCCTGCCATATTTGATTCACTAATTTCCATGAAGTGGCGACCGTTTCTGGAGCGGATTTAAAAATTACCGAGTTACCCGCAGCTAACGCGGCAAATATTCCACCGGCTGGAATTGAATACGGAAAATTCCAAGGTGGCACAACCACAACTACACCGGTAGGCGTTGAATCTGAATCAAAGTTTGCGTTTGCAGCTTTAACTGCATAAAAGTTTGCAAAATCAATCGCTTCACTGACTTCTGGATCAGATTCGGCAAATGTTTTACCAGCGTCCCTAGTCATTATTGCAATTGAATCTAGCCTTTGCTCATTCATTACTTCGGCGCAGCGTTGCAATAATTTTGCACGAGCAGTCGCTCCCAATGAGTTCCAATTTTCTACTGCTGATTTAGCGGTTTTTACCGCAACTTCTACCTCTTTTTCCGTTGCAACTGCGTATTGATACCAAATTTTTCCATTGTCATTTGGATCAATACCCGATTCAAAATCAATAGATTTACATTCGGCGCCATTAATCACAATTGGAATAATTGGATGTTTTTGGGATAGAACGTTAGCAATTTTGCGCTCTAGCGAATTCACTAAATCTAAATCAGTTGGATCAGCATTTGAATCATTTGCAAACTCACTACTTTTAACAGGTAAGGTATTTGAATATCTGCGAGATGCAGTCGCGATATTTTTACGCGCACTGAAAGCTAATCTAAAGCGTTGCGCTTGGTCTGCAAAAACCTGTTTATTCGAAGCAATTTCAAAGGATGAGCGTAAGTAATTTTCTACAGAAGTATTCTCATCTAATCTGCGAACTAAGTAAGCGACCGCAGCCGCAAAATCATCGGAATTAGTAACTGGCGAATACAGCAAAACACCAGAGTTGGATTTGAATTCGTTTTGCAATTCTTTAGTAACAGCCATCGCTTCTGGATTGGCCATTCCCTCTAACATCTCTAGATCTATTTGTTCTAATACTTGTCTGCGTCGAGCAATTTCTAATGCCAAACTAACATGAAAGAGATTATGACTTGCCACTCCTACGCGTACAGGTTTTGCAACATTTTTCGAAATTGCCACATCTAGCATTCGGGAATAACTAGCATCGACATCAGATTTGTTTGGATATGGCGCTGGAATCCAGCCATGAATTTCCGCTTCAGTTTTTTCCATAGCGAGGTTTGCGCCTTTTACTAATCTAATTTTTATTTTGCCGCCCGATTTATCAAATCTTTGATTTGACCATTGCACTAACTCAGCAAACACTGGATGCGAATCAGGTAAGTACGCTTGTAAAACAATTCCAGCATATAGCTTTGCAAACTCTGGCTCAGAAAGAATCTGCTTAAACAAATCAACGGTAAGGCGAAGATCTCGAAACTCCTCCATGTCTAAATTAACAAAGCAATCACTCGCTTGCGCGGATCTATAAATCTGTCGCAATTTCTCACTTAGTCGAACCAGAGATCCGGCATGATCAATTGGGTTTAACTGCGCGACAATTGCAGAAAGTTTTACCGAAATGTAATTAACTTCCGGCCGTTGCATCATTTCTATCACCCGCTTAAAGCGTTCATCCGCCTCACTTTGGCCCAGCACCGCTTCACCTAAAACATTGATGTTTAAATTAATTCCAGATTTTCTGCGCTTTCTCATATGCCTATTCAAAGGTTTGCTTTCGGCGGGCAGGATTATGCCTTTTGAATAACGTTTTACTTGTAGATGTACTAACCAAACTGAAAGTTTTGGTACCGCTTTTGACAAAATTATTAAGGTTTTTAAACCCATGAAGTTAAATAATGAGAAACCTTTTTTGCTCGCCTTTTTGGCCGCTCGAAACAATATTCTTGCCGCATCTTTGCTGGAATTAATACGCATAACTTCATCGGTAAGTGTCACCGTCACGCCAATTGCGTTCTGATCTTGAAACAGTCGTCTAAATCGGCGCCGATTACTTTTGTCGATTGGCTTTTGAAATCGATTTGAGAGTTCTATCAGTGATTGGGCTCGAGCAATGGTGATATCTACCAAATCATCAATATCATCTTGAGTTGGTAACACCGAAAAACTCATTGTTCCGATAATTCCTTAAGTCGTACCAGTGACTTGCTCATTACCTTTTCAACCCACTTATAAGCACCGGTTCGATTTAACCACCATTGTGAACGTGCTGGATTTCCATCAAAGGTTTCAATTACTTCAGTCTGATTATCCGAGATTTTTATCAGTTCATACTGCCACACATGTTTCATTAAATGTCGCCAGGCAATCTTTCTATTCTCCTCATACTCAATCACTTGATTTGTGACTTTGTATGGAATTTTGATTTTCATACGCATGCCAAATTTTGCACCTAAATACAATTTAGTTGGTCCGGATATATTTGCCTGTATCGACTTGCTGCCGTCGAATAAGCGATGCTTTCTGGGGTCTGATAAAAATGAAAAAATCTTTTCAGCCGATGCATTGATTTGAATTTTCACACTCTTTTTACGAGGGTCGAAAGTATCTAAATTGGTGCCCCGACTCATAGCGCTAACTTAGTGGGAAGAATTACCCTCATACTCAAGTACGAATCCAAAAATACTAACGATCAGGAAACCGACTCCGATCAATACCAGCCACCACCCGATTACCAAACCTAAAAAGGTCACACAAAGCGAAAGCGCGACTGGCAAAGGCCACCATGAGTGAGGTGAGAAAAAACCAATCTCACCGGCTGAGTCTGCAATTTCTCCCTCTAAATTATCTTCTGGTAATACCCCACCAGATCTGCGATCTGTGAACCAAAAATAAAAACCAATAATTATCGCCAGTCCTGCACTTAGTGCGATTGCAGTAATTCCAACTGCTTCGCCGCCAACCTGCCAATAGATGATGGTCA
>OGWM01000102.1_pt1 | contig 12711 bp, 12 predicted proteins | sample 1576041 | NCBI WGS metagenome assembly OGWM01 (sample SAMN07581538, study PRJEB24739) | freshwater metagenome | place: Singapore | collected 2015-01
ACCTCCAAGCGTAAGATTGCCGGAAGAGGTAACAGTACCAGATAAAGTAATGCCATTCACACTACCAGTGCCACCAACAGAGGTAACAGTGCCAGTGGGAATAGCCTGAGTGGAAAGTAAACCGCCTGACCCGGCAACAACCATTCTCGTTCCAGTACCTGCAAGGTTTGACAACGTTGTTGCACCTGTTACACCAAGGGTGCCGCCCATTGATGTATTACTACCTAAATAGTTTATTCCTGTACCGGTTTGATAAATGCCATAATCTCCACCCGATGCCGTGTTTACATATAAACCATAATTATTACCGCCAACCGTTGATGTGTTATTAAAATAACCTGCATAAGTTGACCCATTTGAACCACTTCCTGACGCTGAAATTTCACCTATAACACCATAAGCAACACCAGGACCGTTTATGTCGCTTTGAGTTGCCTTGCCTTTAATTCCTATTGCAGTTGAATAAATAGTAGATGCTTCAGATAATATGCCTGTTGATGTATATCCTGTTGTGTTTACAGATGAATAAATACCAGTAATATTTTGATTTACCCCTAAACTTGATTGATTATATGTAACTTTTAAAGTGCTATCTTGAAAATTATTACCTCCATTATTTGTATTAATATCAAGAGATCCCGTTAACGTCCCCCCTGTCAATGGCAAATAACTATTAGCCGCCACGCCCGTGCGTAAATAATTTGTAAGCATGGAAGCGGTGTCCGATAAATTTAATTTACTTGCAAATCTGGAAGTAAGGTTTAATAAGGTTGTGTCAGCATCCCTGAAATATGGGGTAAGCATGGATGATGTATCACTCACAAAAAGTGCTGCCGTTGTATCGCGCCAAAGTCCCTCACTACTTTTATAATATAATGATGCATTATTTACTGGTGATGTAATTTGAACATCATGAAGTTCATCTAATTCCTGACCATTCCTTATTTTTACAAATATTTCTCCACTACCAGCATTACTTTTTACACAAACGCCAATATATACACCGTGTATAGGTGCCTGAGGCTTTGTAGATGTCAATACGCCTGCTGTTGTGCCTGATAAATAAACGGCACTATCTTGAGTAAGTGCCAAAGTATTTAAACCAGTAATTAATCCTTCAGTTATAACATAGCCGCTTGCATTATCAGCTATGCTTTCTGCAACAATGCCAAAGGTATTAGCCGATGTCGGATCGCTGGTAGCAATGGCTTTGGCTACCGTTATCCTGTTGCCTTGACTACCTGACAAATAAACAACATCTCCTTTGTTAAGTGTTGCGCCTGTTCTATTATTTACTCGTTGGTGTAATTGCTGACCTATGACGTTAGTAACATTACCACCTTTTAACCCTTGTATCAATGAGCCTTGTGTGTCGTTATATTCAACTTCTCCAACTCCAACCGTGCCATCCTTTGCCGTGTTGAAAGTAATTGAATCAAAAGGCATTGTTGCGCCTTGTATAATAACCGTATCGCTATTATTAAATTTCCAACCACCTTTTGAAGCAATGTAGCTGTACATTACATTGTTTACCGTGTCAACTAACAAATAAGCTTTTATATCTTTATTTGTGTAATTACTTGGCTTTGTAATAGTGTCAGAGGCACGACCACGGTAAACGAGGCCATTGCCAGTTGTCTGCCATCCTAAACGCTGCTTATTGCCGGTAATGGGATAAGGTATACTATCAACCGACGCCCAAGCAATGTTACAGAATAAGGCTAAAAAAATAAGAAGTGCCTGGCGTTTGTTGCCAATTCTATCTATTTTCTTACCTATAAATTTCCTTCCTAAACCAAGTACAAATTCTTGCAATAATATGCCTGCCACCTTGCCAACAGCTTTTAAAAACTTTTTCTCCTTCTTTGGTTTTATCTCTTCTATTAGTTTATATTTATCGCAAATACTATATAATTACTGCCATCGTAATGCGTGTTACTATCTATTGTAATTGTCGCAGGAGCAGTTATTACATATTGACTTTCTATTAACTTCTGACCATTTTGATAAACGTGTACCGATGCCGCAAGGTTGGTAACTGGCAGCACACCATTGTTCTGAGTCCATGTTAAGACATTGGATGAGGTGCTGAGAAATTCCTGGTTAAAAATGGTGACTGCTGAACCTGTAACGGTGACATTGTTTATCGTTTCCGTAACATTATTATTAACCACACCTCCGCTCCCTGCATTGTTTGCTACTTGATTAAAGTCGCGTGGTTTGCTTATAACGGTTCTTTCGGTATAGTTAGGCATCTAATTCAATTTTAAAGTAATCACCTTGCCAAATTTCTGTTTTAAGGTCAAAACTACCTCTTTCAAAAACGTAATAACCAGAGCTATATTCTATAACTTTGTGAGGAAGGTAAGGATTGTCAACTGTAAGGTTTTGGAATGGCATATCAACCATGCGGAGCTTTGGTGTAAGTTGACCTCTAATTACTTCATTCACTAATAACTGAGTAACATTGTTAAATCCTTGTCCGCTGCTGACATCCCAACTACTGCTATTTTCAAAACTACCGCTTTCTAATACCTTTAACCCTCCATCTGTTGTTTTACTTGGGCCATCACCAATATATGTATCAAGGCTAAATACTGTTGATGATTTGTCATCATTGTCTGAGCCATATTCAAGTATATCGCTTTGCCCAGAGATGGCACCTGTTGGAAGAAATTCAAGATAATTATTACTCAATAAATAAGATACGGCATAATCATTTATTATACTTGTACCTGCTTCATTGCGCATTGATTTAAGCCGCATTTCCCAAACATACTCCGCACTTTCTGGTATGTCTAATGTATCAAAAGTAATTGTTTTATAAGCAACAAAAGCAGCATCAGCCGTTATTGTTTCTGTGTTAAATTCATACTCATAAAAAGTACTTTCCCATGTGGCAGGTTCAAGCTGAAAATTAAATCCATTAGTATAGGTGACACCTCTTTTAAGATATTTGTTTTCCTGCTTAACTTCTAATGCTTTTATTTTGCCTGTAAATCCTGGAGATGAAGTGCTATCTACTTTTAAAGTATCTGTATTTGAGGCAGTAATTACATATTCATAATCGCCACTTTCTGTTATTGTTTTAGTTGTACCGCCTAATCTCAATCTCAAAGTGCCAGTATTATCTATCTGTACTTTTATTTTGATGTAATACTTTCTGCCATTCGTAACACTAAAAGATGTATAATAAGCTTCTGATGCTATTAATGTGCCTTCAAGTATTTTATCTGCAATGAGCCATCCGCTGCCAAGTGTCCAGTTAGCACTATCAAAATTTTGTAAAGGAAAGCTATTTATAATGGATGCTACCTTAACAGCAAAGACAAATTGAAAAGGCTGAAATGTTGCAGGAGCGATCACCGCAGCATAGAAGCCAAGAATACCGGTATATGAAAGCCTTGCATCTGTATTGGTAGCATCAAGGACAGGTGTTATAGTTGTTATTGGTGTTGTATTGGTAGTGTAGTTATATTCGACACCTGCCAATAAATTCTGTTTAGCAAAATGGTTATAACGTATAACTACATTTTTTAGTGCAGGATAATAAGTCCACTTTCCACCGCTCAACCTTAATAAATCACTATTCCCTAAATCTGTCTGAACATTTGATAATGTAAAATCAGCCGTAAATGTACCAGATGATTGAACGCCAAAAGCATTGTATTTAAAATAACGGTGATTTGTAGGTGTGCGTGAATATTCGTTTACTTGTACAAACCAATATTGGCTACCACTAAATAAAAGCCTTGCACCAAATGTCTGACATATCTTTTTTAATACATCATAACAACTTTGGAATATGTAATTATTTTTTGTATCGCGATGATAAAAGGCACGGTGCTGGATTACAGTTAATAAAGAATAATCATTTGCCGCATTGTAAGCAGTTGTGTTTTCATGCCAGTTAAAAATAGTATGTAATACCGGTAAACTATTTGCTACCAAATTCTCCTGTACAAAATCCAATTGGTTTAGGCAGTTAAGTATATGCTGGACAACTGTGTCCTGCCCTTTGTATGGCCCAACCGCGCTGCGGTATTCCAAAGTCTTTAAATATCCCAATCCATCAATAGCAGATATTTGCGCCTCATAGCCAATTGACAAAGGTATGTCCTCAAATTCTACTAAGTCAGTAACAATATAACCATACCATTTAAAAGATACTGTTGTATTATCATCCTCATAAGCAGTCAATTCAATTGTAAACCTTCCCTCTACCGCTAAACCTATATCTAAAAGTAATGTTTGAAGTCCTGCAGAATTTATCAACAATGATAAAGTAAAGCGTGATCCAATAATCGGAGTAAATCTCTCCTGACCTTGCACACTTTCGCTGTCGTATTGTAGATTTAAATTTATCGTATCAAATGTACCAACGGCACCTGAGTAGGCAGAATCTTTTATAGATACTGTTATCTTCCTATTCTTCTCGTTATATACCGTTGTTTGATACCTTGCTGCCATTATTGAATTCTACTTAATCCCTTTTGTGATCTGTTTAACAATATTATCAAATCGTTACCACTTATCCTTGTCTCCAATGTTCCACCAACTCCCATATCTCCCATCATTGATTTTAATTTTGATAATGGAGCTATTACCTCGGGATCAACTCTTGCATTTCGATTATCCCCTACCATTGCCATAGTTGGAGCATAAGCAAGGCCACCTTGTGCAAGTTTAGGAGCAGCAACCTTGTTTATCATTGTATTAAATAAAACCGCTGCACCGGCACCTGCGGCACCTGCGACGGCTAATGCTATTGGACCTAAAGCTTTACCGGTTGGCCCTGCCAAAATATTTTTTATTATACCAGCAACACCTTCCTTAATATATGCAGATATAATTGATCTTGCGGCTTGTAAAGCAGCAGCTCCTAATTTTTTCATGTCTGTTTCACCCTGCATTGCCATATTTGAAAATGCATCTGTTGCAGAAATAACTGTATCTACGACAGTAGCTTTAAAATTTTCCATAGCTAATTGGGCATCTGTAAATGGTTTAGCTATATTTGGTGGATTAGACTTTAATTTTTCATATGTTGCCGCAATATCTGCAGAAGCATTTTTCATAAATAATACTGATTTTTCACCTAAACCTAATTGTTCTTGTATTTTAGGTGCTAAATCACTTACAACTGATTTATTTAATTCTTCCCTTGCTTTTGCTAATTCTCCTAATTTTTTATAAGACTGTGTTTCAAATAATTTTTTATCAACTTTTGATGTACCAGTTGTTGCTCCTCCTCCACCAGTACCACCATCACCAAATACCAATTCTCCAGTACCTGTTGCACCACCTCCACCTGTACCACCTTTGCCCGGTGCGGCCATGAATAGACTTGCTAATTTTCCTTTAAGACTATCAACTGTTTCTCCGATACTTTTAAATCTTGTTTCAACTACCTTTTGTTCTTCCTGATACTTTGTCATTCCTGACAAATCAAATAGCTCTAATCCTAATGACTTTTGAACACTATCAATGCCTTGCATTAATTTTGCAACATTGGAAAGAACTGCATTTTTTATGCTAATCCAAATATTTGTAAATCTATCTTTAAATGCTTTCCAATTATCATACACATATAAAGAAATAGCACCTATGGCAGCGATAGCGGCGGTAACGGCAAGTATTGCAGGATTTTTTAATATAGTAGTAAATGCACCTACAATAACTCCTTTAAGTTTTGTAAATGTTTCCATAATTAATCTTGTAGTACCTACTAATGCACCAAAAGTAGTAATCAATTTTCCTACTATAAATATTGCTGGGCCAATTGCAGCAACAATTAAACCAGCCTTAACAATAAAGCCTTGTGTCTCGGGATTTAATGATTTAAATCCATTTACTAATCTTTGTATTCCTTCGCTTAATGAAGCTGCTACGGCTTCTAAATTTAAACTTTCATTTATTGCTTTGCCAAGTTCGGCAAGTGATGCACCTACATTATCTTTTAAATTATCAAAGGTATTAGACAAACCACCATTTGCCCTTTCTAAATTGCCTAATGCTCCAACTGACCTTTTTATAAATTCCTCGCTACTTATACCAAGCTCCCTTATTCCTTCGGCTGTCACTACGCCAAATTCTTCTTTCATTACTCTGGCAAACTCAGGAAGCCTTTCTTTGATTTGATTTAAATCCTCCTGTGTAACCTTACCAACTGCGCTTATCTGTGAAAGTGCTAATACTACACCATCAAATTGTTCTGCACCACCTCCTGCTCTTGCTACGGCATTACCAAATTGTGTAATAGTTTCACGAGCAGCATCAGCATTCATGCCTACACTTTGTAAAGAGGCAGAAGCCTTAACAACTTCTGGAAGGGCAAGGCCTGGATTCTCAGCAACTTTCCTTAACTTCTCCATTTCAATAGCTGCATCCTGGGTACTGCCCATAATGGCAGTTAATCCATTCTGCAACTTCTCCATGTCGGCAAAGGATTTGAGGGCAGCGGTGCCAAGGCCGATAATAGGAAGCGTTAACGACTGGGTTAGATTGCTTCCAATATTCTGCATATTTTGCCCAAACTTCGACATTGACTTTTCTACTCTACCAAGCTCCTTGTCAAGGTTGGTAGTGTCAATGCCAAGTTTTAAGAGTAATTTACCTATTGACATTTATATCTCTTTATCCCATTTTTCAAATATTGTTTTGTCATTATTTGTCAAAGGTCTGTTAGTTTCTTTCTTTACCGGTGTTTCCCAGGGAAACTCTATCAAATCTTTTGGTTTTAAACTTTTACCTTTTGCCGTATGAACATTTAGTAAAAGTGTTGTTTGCCATCGAATTCGCTCCCATTGAAATTGCTCTTTTATTTCAAATTGATTGTTATAACCTTGCATGGCTATAACAACTTCTCTGAAGCTCATGTCGTAATATTGCGAAGGAGGAAACCTTAAAACTCCGAAACAAAATTGTTCGATAAATTCAAGTGTGAGTTCTCCACCTTCGCCACTACGTTTTTTTCATTCTCGTTTTCTGGTGGTGAAATCTCGTTAGATATCATCTCCATAATGCGAGTTATACCTCCCATATCTGTGTCAACAAGATCGCAGAAAGATTGCAATGTATAAGGACATTTCTCACCTTTAACCTTGTAACCATGTTCAACGCCTGTATAAGCAAGTTCAAGGGCAAGCAAAAGATCTTCGCCAAGTTGGGAAAGGTCGCTTAATTTTAGCTTCCTTTCCCTTAAAAATGTACCTAACACGAACATTCCAAATTTAATCGGAATAGTCGTGTTGGCAATTGTTATTGTTTTCATGTTAGGTAATTTTTACTATTTAGTTGTCTTTGTAATAGCACCAGTAACCTCAAATGAAGCTGAATAGCTTGTGTTTTCTTCTACTGCTGCGTTTAAATCCAATGAAGTACAGATGGCTTGCATGTTAAACACATTGTCTCCAGAAACATCTGTTGTGAATTTAATAGTTAAAGCTGTTCCACTTATTAAGTCAGTAAACAAATCATCAAACAAATAATTAGTTGAAGAATCACCAGGGCCAGCATACAATGCCTCCGTTGAAAGAGTGCCTGATAGTTGACCTTTTTTTACTTCTCTCCATCCACCTGATGCGCTATCTTTTGTTAAGATTTCACGCATTGCGGCTGTGACGTTCATTTGGCAGGAAGTTGCGTAACCGATCGCGGTATTATCTTTATAAAGACGCATCAACGTACCATTAATAATGCCAGTAGTTGCCATGTTATTTTATTTTTTTTGGTTTATTAATTTTCTCTTCTTCTTCTTTATAACCATCCTGACCTTGGAAATAATCCATAGGTACTGGGATTGGAATGTATACTGGTTCTTGCTGAGCCTCGGCTTTCTTAGGCATCTCCTCCACGACAAAGCTTTCATCAAGTAGTTCTGCAATGCCATCTTTTATCAATTGTTCTCCATATTCAGAAAGAAAAACACCAACCTTTCCAGGTGCCTTGCCATTCCATTCTTTTAATAATCTTAATTTCATCGTTTCATTTTTGCTATAAAATCAATGCTCATCCAATATACAGATAATTCAGCGTTATACACTTGGCTATCGCTGCTTACATATTTAATTGTTTGCACTTCCACACTTTCAGCACTACCAACAAATCTGTCTAATCTATTTCTAATGAGATTAGCAATTTCCTGCGTATCATCGTAGCTCTGTGTATATACATCAATTTGTATATTTATTTCTTCAAGATTACTCTGACCATCTTTGTAGTCAACTGGTAAGCTATTTACAATAGTATAAACAACAAAAGGATATTGAACATCTTGCGGAGTGATGTCCGGATATACCTTTGTGCCAATATAAGCACTTATATTTGCATCTGTCGTTAATCTACTATATATAAGTTTACCAATCATAACTCCCAAAATTTACGCGGATATTGTTGAGCCATTTTTAATGCCTCTCCTGACATTTTTTGCATAACTGCCATTTGGCTTGCCTTTTCCGCTTTATTTTTTACTCTTCTTACCCATGCTTTAGTATTACCATACACCATGTGAGCGTAGAAGCCATCAGTTTTTCCATCACTACCTAAAGTAGCACCTTTACCAGCATCTTTGTACAAAGGACCAATTGCAGATGTAACTCGTTTTAATTTTTTTTCATCTGATATTATTTTAATAGACCTTTGTAAGTTGCCTGGTAATATTGTATATTTTAAACCTTTACCACCGACATAAAATTTATGTAATTTATTTGATTTTGGCACTAAATTTTTATAGGCAGATAAAGCAATTGGTTCAGCTGCTTTGGCTATCTCCTTTCTTTTTTCAATAGTTATACGTTGCATTATATTGTCAAGCTCAACAACTGACTCTGCAAAGTTGTAGATAGCAAGTATCTGACCTTTCTTATTAACTCTTTTTTGAGTTTCAGACTGCAGTCTTTTTAGTTTATCTAACTTTGCCTGATTAATGAACATATGATTTTATTTTATCCTGCCCATGTTTCAGGGCAGGAATATTTTAAGCTACTGTTAAAGTAAGAGCTGAAGCGTTAAATTTAACCTCGTCGCCTGATGCTATTGTTTTAGCAGTTGTCAAAGCACCGTAGAATAATAGGTTACCTGTTGCAGATGCATCAAACACGGCAAAGTGTGTAGCTGAAGCCGTTGCAGTTGCAGAGGATGTTATGGTAATAGCAGAAGCATTGGTAATTGTACCTGCTCCTCCTGTTCCCCTTGTCCATGATCCTGCGCCACTTGCAACAGTAACGCGAGAATACAATGCACCTGTTGCAGAACCTGCATCAGTTGGATCTTGTGAGTATAACTGAACAAATGTCGCAGTAGGTGCTGTCATTGATGTACCTGCTATCCATCCCGTTATTTGGTCTTCTAAATAATTTGAAAAAGCACTCATTTTTTATCAGTTTAAATTGTTTAAAATTTGTTTCCTTAGTTCATTCACTTTATCTATGCGTAAAACGTCGTTTAGGTATTGCCTTCCCTCTTTCACTATACTTTCTCTATCAAATCCTTTGTCCTTCATATTTCGCAAAACATCTGTAAAGTTATCGTATTTTAATACGCCTGGAATGTTATATTCTGGTATGTCATTTGGTGCAACCACCACACCGCCAGCGGCTAACATCTCTATTGCAAATATATTTGATTTAGCATAGTTAAAATCATTCTTTAGTAACGGAAATACACCGTAATGACATTGGCTATTATTTAGTAAATCAAAGTAACTAAATAGATTATTTGTCCACTCCTTGACGTATACTTTTGGAAATAGATGAGCCATCAAAAAATCTTGTATTCCAACCATAGCCACATCAAATTTATCTGATTCAGCCATCAAATTAATTTCATCTTTTATCGTAGCAATGTCATCTAAATGATGCATACTTCCCCTCCAAATAACTCTTACCTTGTCTTGAATGCTTGGTATTGCCATAAATGGTTGAATTAATGGATTCCAGGCATTTGGTATAACAAGGCTTGGACATTCGTGAAAGTCCTTGTAATAGTCTTGTAAGGCAGGAGTAGAATAACTGACAAAATTAGCCATTGACAAACATTCCTCTACACTTTTTTTACTTGCCTCTGTTGACAATGCTTTGTGTGCCGGGTTAACGCGCTCGGTTCTGTGTAAATTGTCGTCATGGTCAATAATAATTTTCTTGCCCATTCTTTTGCAATCACGCAGCACATCAAGGTAGGCTTGGCCGTTCGGTGATTTAGCAATAATTACATCTAAATTAAAAATATCAAACCACTTTGTATTATGAATATCAAGGTACTTGATGTCATGGTCAAGGTAACTGTATGTGCCAACTGTGCGATAAAAGTCGGTAGCTGGGGATTCAATATTTGTAAAAATGCCAAGTTTCATTGTGTTAGGTTTATTATTTCCCAGTTTAAAATATCTTCATTCCAAGTGTACATTTTACCATCATTTGGATAAGGTAAAGGACTATCCCATAGGCAAGTTTCTTCGTTTAATATCCAGGAAGGGAATGGTTTGGGCGGAATGAATGCGTCTCTTATGCTATCGTAATAATAGCCAATGCCTGCGTAGTTTTTACGAAAGTTGGCGTTGTATGATGTTTGTTTCCATAAACTATATCCATGCAAGTTGGTTAAAAAATTAATTCCAACTTGTTCGCTTTCTATTCCATTCATAGTTATAACCTCATTCACAACTACATGAACGCCAATTACATTATTATTTTCATCAAGTTTTGCAAAGTGTGCCATATTAATAAGTTATAGAGCCATCGCCATTAAATTGATAAATATGGTAACTTCCAGATGTTGTATAAGTAGGAGAACCAGTTGTTGATGCTGCTTGTACAGTAGCACGAATAATTACAACACCAGATCCACCTGCACCACCGTTTGCGCCTCCACTACCACCACCACCGCCACCGCCACCTGTGTTTGCAGTTCCATTAGTTCCAACAACATTATTTGTACCGCCAGCTCCGCCACCTCCTGAACCGCCAGAACCTGCTGTGGAACCAGGATAACTTGAACCGCCTCCACCACCACCACCCCGTGTTACGGAAGTTCCAGTTATAGAGGACGCAGTTCCAGCACCTCCGTTACCACCATTGTAAGGAGATGACGCACTACCACTGCCCCCAACTGCACTGGCCCCGCCCCCACCACCAGCAGAACCTGCTATTACACCGTCCGAAAGACTGTTGCCTCCGTTGTTACCTTGAGATGGAGATGTGCTTGGAGTGTTTCCAGCGCCACCAGCGTTACCTGGGGATGTTTCTCCGTCATTAGAACCTCCACCACCAGAGCCACCAGCCGCACCATTTGCACTATCTACAGCTTGAGAACCACCTCCCCCACCACCAGCAGAAGTTATGGTGCTAAAAACAGAATTTGAACCGTTAACGCCTTTAGCACTACTTACCGTAGCGCCGTTACCTCCAGCGCCAACAGTAACGGTGTAGGCAGTTCCAACTGATAGAGTTTGATTAGTAAATTCTCTGTAACCACCTGCACCACCGCCGCCACCTTGCGTATCACCACCACCGCCACCGCCAGCAACAACAAGATAATCAACTGTAACAGTAGTCGCTGCCACATTAAGCGTCGCATTTACCGTTGCTGCTCCGCTTGCACTTGCCGACATTGTTGCAGTTCTAAACAAGTCAGCACTTGTATTTGTAGCCACACCAACCGCAGCTGCAACAAATGTCACACCGACTCCTGCCTCTGCGCTACTGTTAGCCGTTGCCGTAGCTTCTGCACTTATTATTCTTGTGATAAAGGCATCGGCATTTGTTTGAGCCGTTGCAGTTGCTTCAGCGTTTACCGTGTATGAAAGGGATGCATCAGCCGTCGTAATTGCCGTAGCCGAAGCACTTGCATTGACTGCCAATGTTAATTGAGCATCAGATGATGTCTGAGCCGTAGCAGAGGCGTTGGCTTCAAGCACTTTGGTAAGGGTAGCATTTGCCGTAGTGTCGGCAGTTGTATTTGGACTACTTTCTAAAGTAGCTATTCTAAGTATATCTGCTGTAATTGTGCCTGTTGCGGTAACAGAAGCATCAACGCTTGTAATGCCTTGAGATATAACATCAAGCGCACTTGTAGCCGTTGCATTACCTTGTACACTTGCATTTAGTGTTTTACTTACTAAAGTATCAGCAATAGATGAAGCCGTAGCGTTTACACTTGTTGCAATATATTGCACAATAATAGGTGATGCGCTAACATTAGCACTTGCTGCTAAATTACCATCTAAACTAATAACTTTTGTTATACTTGCTTCACTTGTACCTGATGCAGTTACATTAGATGCAACTTCTACAACACCTTGTTGAGCAGTTGTAATTTCACCGATGGCAGAGGCAATGGCATTAGCTTGCCCGATGACAGACATTAGTAGCTTAATATTTGCCGTTGATGTGGCAATACCTGATACAGCAGCAGCAACATTTACACCGGTAAGGATGTACGAATCATAGAAGATGCCTTGAAAGGAAATAAACCTTCTATCGTGGCTGACTTTTATATTTTTAACCTGATATAACTTATCTCCCCAAATTACTCTTGATTCTTCGGAGATAGTTGATATGTATCTTATAGTAAAATCACAAACATTTTTAGCCGTGTTTTTACCATCTATTATATTCTCATTTGATCCTGGCAACTTGCTTTCTGCAAATGCCCATATAGTTGTAGTGTCTGTCCAACTCTCCGACGCAAAACCTCTTATCGTGACTGGGAAAC
>OGWM01000103.1_pt1 | contig 12689 bp, 19 predicted proteins | sample 1576041 | NCBI WGS metagenome assembly OGWM01 (sample SAMN07581538, study PRJEB24739) | freshwater metagenome | place: Singapore | collected 2015-01
GTTTCCCAGTCACGATAAATTCATGTATTAAGCCTCCCGCTAGCGTTCATCTATTATAAAGTTAATTAAAATGAAACTCATAGCAGAACTAACAGAATCAGTTAGCAGAAATCAGCAGAAATGAATACTTTTTTCTGTTTCTGCTTTATACAACATTCATTATGTAAAGTTATTTTGCTGTTATCCACAGGTTTGTAAGCGTTTTTGTGAATAACTTTGCCAGTCGCCACGCAAATGTGGATAACTAGGACAACTTGTCTGTGGATACGTCCTCGACGACCTCGATCCGACGCAACGCATCCAGTCGCATCCCCGACAGATTGACCTGTACCGACGGCATTTTGGTCTGTGCGTAGGCTGCAGGATTCCATCTTTCAGCCACCCATTGGCGCGTTTGGACTCTGAGTCTTGCTTTGTTAACCTCTTCTATTTCACTTTCGTCAGCAATTTCAATCATTTGACCTACAAGGTTGTCGGCTGCTCGCGCGCGTACGCGAGAGATGAAGCCTTCTTGCTCTGGAAGAGCCATCCATTCCGTCAATGCTTTCTTGCTAATTCCAAGCGCCACGCATATCCGCGTCTCGCTCATTCCAGCCTCAAACATGTTCGTGATCTGCTCAACGGGCAAAGTGTTCAGCAAGGCAATGTCAGCGACCTTTTTCTTGTTTCCAGCCATTTAAACGCCCTCCAAGCCACTTAAAGCAAAAACACTACCCAAGGTACACCTAAGCATCTAAACCCCCTCTAAAGCCCGATTAGCCATATTTTTGCCCATCTTGCTGGTGTCAAACACCTTCGGCAACGCAGAACCCTCTAACTCGTCCGACTTCATATCATCAAACCCCGACGCACCGCCAAGTGGAAACTCCTTCGCATCCTTGTCCAACCTCACCATAGCAGCACAAGGCATCAGCGCCTTGATCTTCATGGTCTCCTTGATGACTGGTGATTCCATGATCAACTCCAGTTCTTCCATCGTCCAGATGTGCCTGTTTTGTACATCAGGTCTGAATTGTTGGTAAAGCGTTGCGTCGTGATGATTGCCAACGACCACCATCACAGACCCATCCTGCATTTCATGCTCAACGGCAACTATGTCTGGCATCTCAGGTACGCCATGCTCAACCGCCCAAGCCTCTAACGCACCGTAAGCCTTGATCATTCCTGTAACAGCCCTATCCAACCTCACCTCGTCGCCTGACCTCGAAGCATCGAACACCCGTTCAGCCTGTCGCCACACCTTAATCCGAAACTCCGAGTCCACCAACTCGATCAACCTGTTAATACCCCAACGCTTTTCGTGGTCTCTTTTGACCACCGACAGCTCCAAAAGCCTCGAATTCATAAATACCTCAAAAGTATTCATCGGGAATTCTGGCTGTTTTAGACCACTAACCAACTTTTTGACTGACTTCTTAACCATCATTTTCTCCCATCATCAAACATCACCGATAGATCGAGCAACGATAGATGGATTTTGTGTATTACATACACACAAATCTATCCATCTATCGTTTTCAGCATAGATTTGATAGATTTTTTATCTATCGTTCATCTATCATCTATCTATCATTAACCATCAAAAATCTATCATTTCTTTAGTGGATGAACATTGGAATTGGGTGAATCTATGGCTTCTACCTCGTTAAAAACGATCCATGACCATGTATCCTTTGTTACTACTTTTCCTAATTTCTCTAACGCTGTTCTTGTGAGATACCAGCTCGAATTGAACGAAGATTTCAGCATATCGCCACCCCTGATTTTGCGAAATTCCTCTTTCCATTGATCGGTTTTGACGCACTTATTACGCATCCCGTCCACGGTCTGCATAGTCCCATGCGTACCTCTAATTTCAAATAAACAGTTGAGTGCGATCTGCTGAGTCGGTGTAAGTTTTACGCTATCCCCCTCAGACTTACCCTTCTTCTTTGAGGCTTTTAGACTGGTATCCATCTCAGCGTCAGCCTCGACCACAAGGCTTGAGTTTCCTGACTCAAAGTCCACGACACCGCCACTACTTGATGTGACCTCTACCATCTTGAACCCTATCCTCTGCCCGTCTTCCCCGTCCTTTTGTTTAGAGATATGAAGTATTCCCTTTGGTGGTTGAGCGCCTTCTATACGAATGATCTCCAGCTCGGTGTCTACTGCGCCTAGTAGTGAGCTGTGCCCTCTAAGCCCTTTTGTTGCGTCCTTACCTGCGTGATGCACCACCAGCAAGGAGCACTCATACTTACCTTGTATAGCGCCAGCAGCCGTGATGAATGCCCCCATGTCCTCACTAGCGTTCTCGTTTCCACCGCCAAATGCTCTCGCTAATGTGTCAATGATGATCATCTTGAACTCGATCTCATGGATTGCTTTGAGGTCGTCAATGGCTTGCACCAAGTCCTTGAGGTCTGTTTGGCTGGAGCGCAAGTTGACCTGTCTGCGTAGAAAGTAAACAGGCGCACCCTTTGGCGTGCCGTGGTGCGTCTTGAGCGCCTTAATGCGCGTTCCGATACCGCCATGACCTTCCCCTGCGATGTACAGGACTGCACCTTTCATGTCTATTTCGTGTCCAAGGAATGATCTTCCCGTTGCTATGCACTCAGCAATGTCTAAGGCAATAAAGGACTTGAATGACGCTGGCGGTGCGTACAAAGCCACAAATGAGCGTTGCGGTATGACTCCTTGGATTAACCACTCCACAGGTTCGTCCTCGATGTCGTCCCATGCTTCGAGCTTGAATCCTTCGCGTTGTAGCGGTGCTTGTGGCAACTCCAACTCTTGACTTTCTTGCGTCTCTGCAACTCCGAGCAATCTTGCAGGAGTCGTTACATCTGACTCACTTTGTATGCTTGGCGTAGCCTTCGTGATCTCCACCAAGTCTTCCTTGACCTTGCCATACTTGTGGACAAATTCGTAAGCGTCTTCCTTGACCTCTTGTAACCCCAAGTCCACCACTCGGATACTTTTTGTAACCGTCTTGAGTGCCTTGACTGCCTTCCTTGCGTACTCCCAGCCCACCGTGTCGTTGTCAGGTACGACTGCGACCGTTAGACCAACGAAGTACTTGACGACATCCTCTGGGAAACTGCCAGCACCGTTATGCGTGCAAGTGGCGTAAGCCCCCAGCGACCTGATAGCGTCTGCTGCCTTCTCTCCCTCGCACAAGAAGACTGTGCGTCCTGTCTTTCTTGCAAACTCAATCTCAGGCAACTGGTAAGGGACGATGTTTGCACCAGTCATACTGGCGTGTCGTCTGCCGTTCTCGTCCACCCTGTATTGCTTATAGGTCTTGCCCTTACTGTCGGCTGTCTTGTATCTCTGCTTAATGTGCTGAGTCACCCCAGCCTCGTCCGTGTAGTGCCATTCTTGTTCCAAGACTGGTTCTTGTTTGGGTAGTGGTTTGAGCTGGGTAAGGAAGTCATTGCGGTTTGGCAGGTCAGGGAGCAGTCCATAGTCCTTTACGGCATGGAATACCGTCTCTTGATCGCACCCACCGTGACAGAAAAACAAGGGTTTACCGTCCTCGCCTTCTGTGACTGAAAGACTTGGATTCCTATCACCGTTGCCTTGTCCGTGTGAGGTGACAGGACAGCTCGCCAACCAGCCGTTACCCACCTTCTTTGCGTTGCCAAGCGCTTGCGCTATTTGTTCGGCTTGCATTCTTGTCCTTCTAATAGTTCCAATCTCTGCTCCAATTCGTAGACCCTTTGAGCCAACGCAATGAGAAGCAGCATCCAAAATTCTTGTGTGTTTTTCATGGAGGAAAAAAAACGGGACTGACCGTTAGATCAGCCCCGTCTTTCCTTAGAGTCAGAACATCTCGTCGTCTTCTACTGCCTGAGCCATAGCAGTCTTAGGCGCTGCTTTAGGTGCTGGTGCTGGTGCTGCTGGCGCTTTCATCGTGATCTTGCCGTCACTATCAAATGATTGCGTGCCATCGTCCACCGCGTCCATGCCAGCAGGACGATCAATCCACGACACGACATTGAAGTTAGGGATTCTTGTCGTCCCTTTACCGATCTTCTCTAAAGTTGAACCTGCGTACTCGATGACTGGATATTTGCCAGCGTTAGCTGGTTGTCCTGCCTCTATTGCCTTCCACAGTTTTTCAAGTCCCATGTTTGGACCTGTACCGTTTGCACTCCACTCGGCAACACCCATCTCCTTGTTGTAGAACTTGATGGAGAAACCGCGCTTATGGTCTGCGCTTGGCTGTGGTCCTTTCTTTCCAAGACTTACGTCTGGTTGCCAGTCGCGCACACCTTCACCGAGGTGCATCCAACCAGTCTGCAACGAGTCGGTATCCACAACCATTTTCTTTGGTGTGAATTCTTCCTTGTTGCTGTTGAGCCATGCGTTTGCAGATGGCATGAAGCGGATGTAATTACCGCCTCCAGATGATGATGAGAGATTAAGCATTTGAGCCTTTCGAGTTATGTGACCAATGTCACGGGATTAAAGATTCTTGAATTTGTTTAGGTTGTTCGACGAACATATCCACTTGTTTGCTGGCTTGCTCTATACGCTTGCAAGCAATATCAAAATACTTAGGTTCGCGCTCAATTCCTATGAATTTGCGACCCATTTGAATAGCAGCAACTCCTGTTGTGCCACTTCCCATAAACGGGTCTAAGACTATTCCATCAGTCCATTCAACAAATTTAGCCATTAAGCCAACTGGCTTTTCTGTTGGATGGTTTTGGTTTTTTGTCCTAGCGTATTCAATTACATCGGTTGGTCTATCCTTTGGGAAAAAGTGGCTATCCATTGCATAAAAAAAAGCAACTTCTGTCTGCCTTGCGTGCTCATGCCTTAAATCACCCATCGACCAATTATTCTTTACCCATGTAATTAAACTTTTTGGTTTTGGGTAGTCATATATATTGTCCCATCTTCCAAAAGCATAAACAGAGTGGCTTGCATTATTTAATGCCCATTGAATCACTGTATTAGCCACATCTGCCGTTTTATCATTGGCAATCTTCATGTGCTTTTCAATACGATGATTGCTTTGAAAATTCATTCCGTAAGGCGGGTCAGTAATCACCGCATCTACCTTGTCTAGCGTAGGCAGTATGTCCATGCAGTCGCCTAAATAAAGCGTTGCGTCTCCAATGGTTTCTATCGTTGTTTTCATAAGGGATGCGATTATTGACCTAATGAGTAGTCACGCGCAAGAGTGAGTCCACTAGACTCTTTCTTGGTTAGCGTGTCAATTAAGTCTTTTGATTCTTTAGGTAGCAGTTTGCTTGCTTCAGATGGGCTAATTAGTTCACTAGTAACCAACTTATCTGCTGGGATACCTGCGTCATGTAGTGCGTGCTTTGCTTTCTCTTCATCAATCCATTTACGGTACGCACGCTTTGGTTGCATCTGCCAGCCCTTAATCACATACCCATCGGAGATACGTTTGATTGCGTAGTCCTTTACGGCATCGATAAACTTCTCCACCATCGGTGCGCGTTCAAGAAGATCAGCGATCTGCTCTGAACTTAGTGCCGTGACGATTGCCTTGATGTCTTCCTTGTCCATCTTGGTCACATCGGTATGCGACGCCATGACCTCAAAGGACTTTCTTTGCGCGGGACACTCTGCCTTTGCAGGACACCATTGGCAAGCAACTTCGCTTGGCGTTGGTTCAGTATCACCCTTCTTTATGGCTTGAATTGCTGGGGTAAGACTGTTAGCAGCCCAGTCGTTGAGTTCTTTGAAGGTGATTCTGTGAGTGCGTGGTTCACCGTGATGGGGCTGAATGATTGAGAGTTCAATGTTTTGAAACTCTGTCTTTGTTAGACGCATCGCACCGATGGCATATATCTTCATCTGGTCTGAGTCAGCGTCCACATAACCACGACCAGTCTTCAAGTCTGCAATGCACAAAGTTGACGATTCGTGATTCCATGCCACTACGTCTGCAGTACCACCAAGGTCAATCTGGTTGTCCTTGTATGCAGTCACATACTGCTCGACCTTTAGCGTGCCAAGTCTTAACTCCAAGTCCCTGATATGGTTAACGTGAGCCATTGCAAAGTCAGCGTTCTGCTCAGTAATCAGTATGTCCTTAACGGTCTGACCAACCCAGTCGTAAGGAGATGCGTTAGTAAGGAATGCAGTCTCAGCTACCTCATGAATGGCAGTACCAATCTGGGCAGCTTCTCCTGCTGGCTGGTAGGGAATGTCTGCACACAGTCTCACAGATGCAGGGCATTGAATCCAGCGCGTGGCTGCTGAAGGGCGTAGTTTGATCATTGTTTATCCATTAAGTAAAGAAGTGTGTAAATGCGACCGCGCACCTCGTTAGTGACTGCGTGTCCAAGTTCGTCAGGGTTAAGCATTTCTCCAAGCAATTCATTGCGTGCTTTGAGTTGCTGTCGCGTGTCCTCTAGTTCTTTGGTGAGCCAGACAATATGCTCTCTCATTGTGTTGCGTTCTTCGTCGGTCATGTTGTTGTTCTCACAATGTAGTCCTTAAATACTGTTCCTTTGCTTGCGTCACCTTTCCAGCACTCTCTAACCCATCCACGTTTGCCAGATTTATAGGTTCTCCAATGACCTCTAACTTGATGTCTTCGTGGTGTTGCGTGTGTACCACCTTGGTGATCATTCTTGGCTTTTGGTAATTCAATTTCAACTGTGTGCCAGTCAAATGTCAAAGCCGATTTACCTTTTGCTTTGCGTTTTTGATTGATAAATGTGCGTTGTGGTGTTGCTTTATAGGCTTGCTCTTTGCCAGCCAATTTAAGTAAAACCGCATAAACCATTCGCAGGACTGGCAGTATTTCGTCCTGAGTAACTTCTTTTCCGTGGTTGTAATAGCGCATACCTTGATCAGTCAGGATATAAGCAAACGGTTCAAAGTATTTTGTAGGCATGATTGTGCATCCAGCTACCGTGACGCTGTTTTCTCCTGCGGTAAGCCACAAGCTGAACTTTCTGTTTTTGCTATCAACACCTGCGATACCTGTACGTTTAAAAGGTAGGTTCATCACAACACCAGCAGGTATGTGCTTGTCAAAGATAGGTTGCATCATGCCAACATCAAACCACAATGCAGTTTCTGGTTCTGGCGCAAGTTTGACTGCTTCGCAAATAAGAGGTGTCATTGCTTTGCCCTCAGTTCTCTAATCGCATTAGCAGCAAACGCAAAATAGTTGTCCTTGCCGACTCTTGACTTGTGCAGTTCCTCGCAGATAGCAATGCAAGCCTCTCTCTCCCGCATTACCGCATCACTTACCAACTTCATCACCCAAGGTGATACGGTTCTGTGACCTGCAAGGTCTTGGATTTCTTGTGGGGTCATAACTGCTTCAACCCCCACATAGCAATAAGCACAGCCTCTGCGCGACCATCGTGCTTAACCAACTTAAACCAGTCTTGCTTGTCGGGGAATAGTTCCATTGCGCGATGTCTGGATGCGTCCTTGCCGTAGCCCTTATTCATGGTTCTCGCCCAGACTGCTGGCTGGACATAAGTCACAGGCACTTGGAGTGCCGCTAAAACGCCCTCAATGACCCCAGCAGAGCGTCCAAACGCAAAGGTAGAACTTACGCCTTGGTTTGGCATTGAGCCGACCTTCTCGACTGCTGCGTGCGTCGGGTTCATTTCCTTGATGATGCCCACCAAGGCTTGAGCAGAGACCTGCCTCTTTGTGGTTCTACCGCGCTTGATCTCCACGATTGGCATATCCTCAACGCGCTCTAAGACACCATCGACGATCAACGCAATAGCACCGCTATTTCCCACATCACAGCCAATTTGCCTAATCATTCCTGACCCACTTTCAAGTCTTCGATGCGTTTCTCAATGAGCCGATCGGTTGCAGTTCTGAGCTTCTCAATCGAGGAGACCAAGGGGACAGTCTGCCCAGCCACCCAGCGCGACATCTGGGCTTGGTCTATGCCAGCCTCACGGCAGATGTCTGCCATTCTGAACCCCGCCTTTTCAGCGCGTTCAATGATTTCAGTTATGTAGTTCATGGCTAGAATGTTAACTCAAAATTGACTAAGTCAACAAGACAGACAAAAAAAGGGAGACTAAGTCCTGTCACCTAGTCCCCCTATTAAGGCAACTGCGCCCCCATTCGGAGACTTGAGGCACAGCCGACAGGGAAACTACACCCTGTCAGTCCCATTCTATTAGGGTATATCCTGAGTAAATAATGTGGTTAATATGTTGACTAGGTAGTCAAGCGAGATATGATTCGCATATCAATCACCGATGCTAAGGAGCAAACATGGATCAGTTTTATTTTGTTTACCCCACTTACGAAGAGGCTAGTGCTGCTATTCCTCAGTTTGAAAGTGATGTCAGCAAACAGTTACGTGAGAAGGCTGAAGAATGGCGTAGGCGCGAAGAAGAGTCATTTCAGCGTTGCGATACTGATGGTTGCGTTAGTCAATGGTGTCAGTCAATCAGCGCTCGTGACGCTGACCGTGCCGCTGAGTTGGCTGACAACGGCAACCTTGCAGTCTTCAAAGTGTTGATCGATTCCAATACTGGCGAAGTGGTTGGTAATACCCTACACATCTTCCAAAGTCGTTATCACTATGGTAATGAGTACAAGTGGGCGGTTCGTCGCGCTGGCGCTCAAAAACCAGAATGGATTACTGACTACAAGCGTGCGTCTAATTTCGTTGCTAAAGGTTTATCAGTAGCTTGGATGGTTGCGCCAGCTAAGTTGTATGCACGCCTTCCAAGCAATCATTTACCAGAACCTAAAGGTTTGTCTGGTTTAGCTTCCTATCATGGTAAATCCATTGGTATAGATTACGAGTCTGCTGGTTTAAATCCATTTTAAGGAGCAAACAAAATGCTAGAAACTCTGTATAGATTCAAGTGCGAAGTAGAAGGAGTAACCCTCGTCTGTTTCCTTGAATACGAACCACCAGAACTCAACTACGGGGAAGCGCCAGACTTCCCAGCTTGCATGAATCTGGTCAATGCTTTTTGCGAGAAGATTGACATCGCCCACCTTCTTATGCAGTCCATCGTGGATCACATCTGCGAAGAAGCACTCAAACAATTTAACTCTGAAAGCGAATAATGGACCATCTACCTACTGCATTTCCTTGGACACATGACAACATAACTTGTACTGGAATGACTTTGCGTGATTACTTTGCGGCATCTTTTGTAAAGTCAGGCACAGTATTCCCCACAAGTTTCCCAGTTAACACGCCAGAGCGTGTTGCAAAACAAGCATATGAATTAGCAGACGCAATGATTAAAGCGAGGGAACTATGAAACACCAGAACTACACCCAAAACTTTGAGGTCGATGGACCTTACCGTGAGGAAGGCATCACCCTCGCTGACTGCGCCTTCATCTTCTTGGCTGGCGTATCTGTCGGTCTTATCATTGCAATTCTTACCTTGGGGTACTAATCATGTCAGTCGAAAAAGGTGTTGAAGAACTGGTGCAGCACTACCTTAAAAGTGCCGAAGGAAAAGCAGTATTTATGACCACAAACGATCTTGCAAAACTCGTCAGAGATGTAGGTCACAAGGCTGCAATGCTTGGCTATGACCTCGGCATGAAGACCGCCAAGCGTACCCAGTCCAAGGAGCTGGAGATTGCAGAATTGAGCGTCAAGGAATTGACCGAGCGCGTCAAGGATCTGGAGACGCAAATGATTGCAATGAATCAATGACGCAAGTAAAGACAGTCTGGGTTAAACCACCACCGTGGGTCAGACCCCCAACCAAATGCGACACCCTTGGTGTCTGCCAGAATCTCCCTAAAGTTACCTGCATCACCTGCCCACGGCATAAAGCGAATGAGAAAAAAAAGTAAATACAAACCTAAAGGTGTCAGACTAGATACTGTGACTTGGGTCATTAACGGATTCAAGCCAGTAGCAGCCACGGGTAGCGCAGTCCTCGACCTTAAGATAAAGAACCATAGTGCCCTAGAAGCGCTCAGAACGGGTCAGGCAAAGCGCTATGACATCGACTCCATCATCTCTGCCCTTAACGTCTCAGAAGCCCTCTCTCGCCTTGGAATTGGACACGAATACAAAGACGAGATAAAAGAGGGTCAGGACGCATTGCTAGAGTTATCGCGTCGCGGTATTGATCGTGACGACAGGTTTGTGGCGAAGGCAGCAGAGTTGACAGCGATCAATTACGTCATGGAGTTGCACGACGCGCAGCTTGAGATCACCACCATCGCGCAACTAGAGAAGGCACTCGACATGGTTGTACTTGAGATAAAGTCACGAAAAGCCAGACCCATTGAGGAGAAAGCAACATGAGAAAACCAGTAGGACTTACTGCACCATACAGAGTAGATGACGACGACATCCAGACCTACAAACGCCCGTGGGTATCCCTCACCGACGACGAGATACACAAGTGCATTGCTTATGCGGTTGGGGGTTGCGACATTGAGCAGACCGCCAGAAACATTGAGGCAAAACTGAAAGGCTTAAACCATGATTGAGGCATTACAAAGCATCTTGACTTTATTTGTGTTGCTCTTTACTGGCGCTTGCATTGGCGTGTTGGTCATTGCTGCCGTTCTCTACATCTCGCTTGACAAAGACAAATGAAGTCCACAAGGTTTCCAAAGCTCGTAGCCCTGATCACGCAAAAGGGTTACACAACCAGAGAGTTGGCAGACATACTGCATTGCACCTTGAGGTCTAGCAGGAATATGCTCCACAAGCTCAAGGACGAAGGGAGCGTGCATATCCAGTCGTGGCGTAGGGCGCAAGCAAACGGCTGGATAGCTGTCTGGCGTTACGGGATTGGAGTCGATGCAGAAAAGCCTGAGCCACTAAGCAACAAAGCCAGAGTCAAGAAGTGCAGGGAGCGCGAGAGTATCGAGGAGAAAGAGTTTCGTCTTGCTCGTCAGAGACAGCTCAAGCGTAAGGTTAAGCGCGACCCGTTGACTGCTGCTTTTTATGGAAGCGGATACAACAGTCCAGCAGACTGAGGTTGCTGGTTATATTCAGCAGCAAGGAGATCAGGTAACGTAACACCCATTGCGGTAGCAGTTGCAACATCCTTGCGGAATGGATCGAAGGCAGCAAAGCGTGAGCGTAATTGCTCTGGTCTAAATGGAATAACTACTTGATGTGCCTCGCCACCCATTTTCCCGCCAGTATCCAAAATCCCATTAAAGCCTAATTGCTCTAACTTTTTTGTAACTTTGTCTGGAATTGAAGTCCAAACAAATGAATTCTCACCTTTCGATAAGTCTTCCTCAAGTTGATTCACCCATTGCTTTGGTGTGAATCTTGTATTTTTATCCCATTGATCTACGCCACCTGTTTTGACTCTAGTTCTGTCATTTTTAAATTGCTCTTTTAAAAATGGAATTACAGTTTCTTGAAGAGTCGCTGTATCAGATGTATTTATTGGATTACTTATCAATGCTTTGCCAGCAAACACACCTTTTGCAGATGTCCAAGGAGCATTGGTTTGCGTTATCTCATAAGGAAACCCAACCAGTTTGTATATGTCAGCTAATTCACTTGGTGCATAAGCATCAAGCATTCCACTTTCAGCAAATGTCTTACGCAAAGCAGTAAGTGGATTTCCTCTTGATTCACGATTCAATACATAGTCCCAATGACTTTTTGAATATGGCATTCCTTCGCTTGTTGGATGCAATACAAATCCACCACCAGCTTCTTCTGGAATTTCATATCCAATGCGACTTGCCTTATCAAGTATCTCTGATTTTTTCTCAGGTGAAAGTCTGTACCAAACATTTTCAACATTGATTGGAGATGTACCTCTTTCTCCCATTGACTTTGGCATCACTTGAAAATAATCTGCAAGATTTCCAACGTCATTAAGAGCCAAAGATGTATCTGCTTTATTCATTGCATAATTTGATGCCATTTCTGGAGTATTAGTTCCAAAAGGCATTGGACCAGAAGTGGCTTTTCTTGGATCAAAATTCTTTCCAGCCAATAACCTATCCATTCGTTCAGTTCCATGCAGATAGTCAATCGCATTCATGGCTTGCGCTCTCATCTCTGGCGTATTCTCAGCAAGTAAACCAAGACCACCTTGCTCAACAGGCAATGCAGCTCTTTCCTGAGCGAGTTTTAATGCTTGCTCTTGTGGGTACTGGAATGATGGTTGTTCTCTTTGCTTTTTAAGTGCTTGTGCTTGTTCCATATATTGATCAATAGTCATTGATCCTGATGGTTTACTTTGCATTAAACCTTTTTCGATAGCAGTTTCAGATGCACCAATATCAAACATCTTTGATGCTTGTAGTCTGTCAATTATTTGACCGCTATTGGTCATAAATAGATCGCTGTTAACTTCAGCATCTTTTGGAAATATGTATTTACCGCCTTCTTTTCTTACAACGCCTTCATAGACTGCACGATTAAGTGCATCTCCATGAGTTCTACCAGTAAATATCTTGTCTCCAATTAAGACAACAGCGCTTTGAATTGGATTTCCTTCTCTGGCAATGCTTTGAGGCACAATTCTCATTGGTTGCGGAGTAATAGCACCAAGCAGACCGCCTTCACCCAGCATTGCACGATTAACCTGAGAACCAACCAAGCGACCAGCTCCACGCGCAGCAGGACCAACCATAGGAGCAACTGTCATCATGGCTTCTGCGGTCTCTGGTTTGAGCAATGGCACATTGGCTTGACCTATGTTCGTCAATGGTTCGCCATAGGACATACGCTCAATGGTTTTAGGTATGCCAGTTGACTCAAGCAGA
>OGWM01000104.1_pt1 | contig 12680 bp, 10 predicted proteins | sample 1576041 | NCBI WGS metagenome assembly OGWM01 (sample SAMN07581538, study PRJEB24739) | freshwater metagenome | place: Singapore | collected 2015-01
GTTTCCCAGTCACGATATTTCCCAAGGAGGGGCAGCGCAGGGATTTGACCGAGTTGGTACCACACCGGCGCAACCACAGTCCCTGTTCCCACTGCAAAACCTGTTCCCGCAAAGTATGAAAGTAATGCGATTGCAGCATTAGGAAGATAGAGCAGATTGATAATGAGGAGAAGTAGGCCGCCAAAGAAGCCTGCATCCAAAGTAACAGTGATGGTTTTTACGGTATCAAAATGCAGAATCAGCAGGAGTGTGAGGAGAATAAATGCTGCGCCGAACATGATTGCCCAGATTCGAAGTGCAATATTAAGTGCGCGCGAAGGGCGAACTCTGCTTCCCGTAGAGATTGTGGCCAAGAGTGCAAGCAGAAATGAAAATGCTGGCGCTAAATACCATTGCGGACGTATGGCAGCAGAAGCGCTCACAAATGCAATGAAAGTAAAGATCACGGTATATAAAAGCGAAAAAGCTAATCGCACCATATTGAGATCGTGATAGTCACCTTGCAATCGCTCGAGCGCACGATTGAAAGAGATGCGGATTGCGAAGAATGGAAGCAGCACTCCCCCGATTGGTAGATAAGTGAGATATCCCGGGATATTTGCTGGAGGAAACGCTAATTGAAATGGCACGTGGTGCAGCCCCATCCAAATCCAGGTTGCTCCACGTATTGGATCGGTGGTGCTTCCGCTCGCACTTCCTGCGGTTGCCCACGCAATCAGAGATAAAAATGCAATTGGTAAGAGCAGTGTTGCGATAGTGCGAATTACATGAGACAACGAGACCGAAAGGACGCGTTGATTCATGGCGTTATTGTCCTAGTAGCCCGCGTAACAATTGCGCTGTTTCGCTAGGAGTTTGTCCAACTTTTACTCCAGCTGCTTCCAGCGCATCTTTCTTGGCTTGTGCAGTGCCAGAGGAACCAGAAACAATCGCACCGGCATGGCCCATGGTTTTGCCTTCTGGTGCAGTAAATCCTGCAACATATCCAGCAACTGGCTTTCGGACATACTCTTTAATAAATGCAGCGGCGCGTTCTTCCGCATCGCCACCGATTTCACCAATCATCACGATTGCCTTCGTCTCTGGATCATCCTGAAATGCGCGCAAACAGTCGATATGAGTTGTTCCGATGACAGGATCGCCACCGATACCAACTGCAGTTGAAAATCCGATATCACGTAGCTCATACATCATCTGATATGTCAGAGTTCCAGATTTAGAGACTAAGCCAATAGGTCCGCGCTTTGTAATATCACTTGGAATGATTCCAACATTGGATTGCTCAGGGCTAATCAGACCTGGGCAATTAGGTCCAATGATGCGAGTCGTGCCCTTCTGAAGTGAGTAGGTATAGAAGTAAGCAGAGTCATGTACCGGAATTCCTTCGGTAATTACTACAACCAGTGGCATTGCAGCATCGATTGCATCAATGACCGCTGCCTTTGCAAACTTAGGCGGCACAAAAACTACAGAGACATTTGCACTTGTCGCAGCCATTGCCTCTTGGACAGTATTGAAAACAGGAAGGTGAGTGCCATCAATATCGACTACTTGCCCACCTTTGCCCGGAGTAACTCCACCAACAACTTTGGTTCCTGACTTCAGCATGCGCTTGGTGTGCTTGGTTCCTTCAGAACCGGTCATTCCTTGAACAATTACTCTGCTCTCTGCGCCAATAAAGATAGACATTAACGAGCCGCCAATTCTGCAGCGCGTGCGGCTGCTCCGTCCATGGTCTCTGCTTGTTCTACTAATGGATGGTTAGCAGCGTTGAGAATTGCACGACCTTCAAGAACGTTATTTCCATCAAGACGAACCACAATCGGCTTAGTTGCTGCAGCTCCAAGTAGTTCTAGCGCTTGCACAATGCCATTTGCCACTGCATCGCATGCAGTAATTCCACCAAAGACATTAACAAAAACGCTCTTCACATCTGGATCGCCCAAAATGATTGATAAACCATCTGCCATCACCTGCGCTGATGCGCCACCGCCAATATCAAGGAAGTTAGCAGGACGCATGCCGCCAAATTTTTCGCCGGCATAGGCCACCACATCAAGCGTCGACATCACAAGCCCTGCACCATTTCCAATAATGCCAACTTGTCCATTATCTAATTTGACGTAATTGAGACCCTTTTCCTTTGCAGCAGCTTCGAGCGGATTGGTTGTTGCATGATCTATCAGCGCTTCGTGATCTGGTTGGCGAAAATCTGCATTGTCATCGAGGGTTACTTTGCCATCTAGCGCAATAACTCGACCATCTTCTGTTTTTACAAGTGGATTTACCTCAACAAGAGTGGCATCTTCTGATTGAAAGGTTTCCCATAATTTCACGAGTACATCTGCAACTTGATCCGCCACTTCAGCTGGGAATTTAGCCTGCGCCACAATCTCGGCAGCTTTAGCGCGAGAAATTCCCTCAACGGCAGAGACTGGAACTTTTGCTAACTTTTCTGGAGCGGTGTGAGCAACTTCTTCGATATCCATTCCACCGGCAACTGATGCCATCACAAGAAATGTGCGGTTTGAACGATCGAGCAAAATTGAAACGTAATACTCTTCAGCAATCGGAGCAGCTTGGGCAATCATCACTTTATGTACGGTATGGCCCTTAATATCCATGCCAAGAATTGCTCCTGCTTTTTCGTGAGCATCTTTGGCATCTGTTGCTAACTTAACTCCACCAGCTTTTCCGCGGCCACCAACTTTTACCTGCGCTTTGACGACAACCTTGCCACCCATGGCACTTGCTGCACGTTCTGCTTCATCTGCTGTAGTTGCAACAGCTCCTTGCAGAACTGGAACGGTATGTTTTTCAAAGAGATCGCGTGCTTGGTACTCGTAAAGATCCACTTAAAAACTCCTCAAGGGCAGAATGCAATTGCGCGGTGCAGTGGCCCAATCTTAAGTGCTGAATTTAGAGCGCAGTAACAGGGGCATAGCGCAGCAGAAGTCGCTTATCGCCGTACTGACCAAAGTTGATGGTCGCCTCCGCTTTATCGCCTTCGCCAGAAAGCGCAACGACGGTGCCAAGGCCGAATGTGTCATGTGACACACGCTGTCCAACAGCAAGCACCATTGCAGTTGATTTTTTGCCAGTTGCTCGAGGTGGTGGTGCTGAAGGAATTCTAGATTTTCGAATTGCACTTGCTGCATAGGAGTTGGCGTTGTTGTTACGCCATTCGATTAATTCTGCTGGAATCTCATCGAGAAAACGTGAAGCAGGGTTGTAACGCGGAGAGCCAAAAGTTAATCGATATTCCGCGCGCGATAGATAGAGTCGTTTCTCAGCTCGAGTCAGTCCAACATATGCCAAGCGCCGTTCTTCTTCTATTTCTTTAGGATCATCGAGGGTGCGAGAGTGCGGAAAGATTCCATCTTCTAAACCGGTAAGAAATACAGTGGGAAATTCCAGGCCTTTGGCGGTGTGTAGCGTCATCAAAGTGACAACCCCACCGTGATCTTCTCCGTCTGGAATTTCATCTGCATCAGCAACCAATGAAACTTTCTCAAGAAAACCGGCGAGTGAAATCTCTTCATCTTCTGCCAATTCTTCTAGTGGGCGTTCTTCATAATCGAGCGCTGCAGATACAAGTTCTTGCAAGTTTTCCAGGCGAACTTCATCCTGAGGATCATTGCTATGTTCGAGTTCTGCAAGTAGCCCAGATTGTTCGAGCGCTGCTTCGATAATGACAGATGGTTTGGTTTTTGCCTCTAAGAGAGTTTGGAGCGCTGTAATCATGGAGGTAAAGGCAGCAATTGCTTGAGCAGCCTTATTGGGTACTGCAGAAATTTCAGTAATGCGCAGGAGTGCGGCCCACAGTGAAATTCCCTCGAGGGAGGCAAAAGCTGCTACTTCTTCAAGTGCCCGATCACCAATACCGCGCTTTGGAAAGTTGATAACGCGCAGCAGTGAAACCTCATCATTGGGATTGACGATAAGTCGCACATAAGCCAATAAATCCTTTACCTCTTTTCTTTCATAAAAGCGCAATCCCCCCACAACTTTGTATGGAATGGCAGCTCGCATAAAGACTTCTTCAAAGACGCGCGATTGCGCATTGGTGCGGTAGAAAACTGCGGTGTCACCCGCAGTTGAAGCTCCTTTATCGGATAAGTCACGTATTTCAGATTTTACGAATTCTGCTTCGTCATATTCGGATTCAGCAATGTAACCAATTAGCGGTGAACCGGAGCCAGCATCTGACCATAAATTCTTTTCCTTGCGGGATTCATTCTTGGTAATGACTGAATTTGCTGCCGATAAAATATTTTGCGTCGAGCGATAATTTTGCTCGAGTAACACGGTTGTTGCGTTTGGAAAATCAACTTCAAATTGCAGAATATTGCGAATAGTTGCACCACGGAATCCATAAATGGATTGGTCGGCATCTCCTACGACGCAGAGTTCAGCAACTGGATACCCATCACCTTCAACGCCGGTTAATTCCTTGATCAGGACATATTGAGCATGATTGGTATCTTGATATTCATCGACCAAAATGTGGCGAAAACGAGAACGAAAGCGAGCCTTGGCTTCGGGAAATTGCTGCAAGACCTGCACTGTTTTCATAATTAAGTCATCAAAATCCATAGCGTTGGCTTGCTGTAATCGCTTCTCGTAAAGGGTGTAGACATCAGCCACAATGGTTTCGAATTGATTGGATACTTGGCGCAGATAATCGTGTGGAGTCTGCAATTCATTTTTGGCATTTGAGATCAGATGCTGAAATTGGCGCGCTGGATATCTTTTAGAATCTAAATTAAGGGATTCCATAACTTTAGAGATCAGCTTCTGAGAATCTGCAGAGTCATAGATGGTGAAGGACGAGCTGTATCCCAACCGCTCGACTTCTTGACGCAACATGCGCACACATGAGGAGTGAAAGGTTGAGACCCACATGGAACGTGCAATCGGGCCAACTAAATCAGCGACGCGTTCTTTCATTTCACCAGCTGCTTTATTGGTAAAGGTGATTGCCAAGATTTCATAAGGGCGGATCTCACGTCGCGCCATGATGTATGCAATGCGCCTTGTAAGGACGCGAGTTTTTCCAGAACCTGCTCCGGCAACTACCAAGAGTGGAGTTCCGGAGTGCGCAACCGCCTTCTGTTGCTGCGGATTAAGTCCGTCGAGCAATGGGTCGGTATTGGTCATGCCGCGCAGTCTATTAGGCTTCACCCACAGATAAAGATGAAGGTGAATTGTGGAACCAATTGCAGATTCAGAAATAAAACGAGTCCTCGTTGTCAACGCACATCCTGACGATTCCGATTTCGGCGCTTCTGGAACCATCGCACAATGGGTGCAGCAAGGAATCCAAGTTTCATATGTGCTCTGCACTAATGGCGATCAAGGTGGAGAAGCCTCTTCATATTCACGCGAAGAAATGCCGCAAGTTCGTCAACGCGAACAACGGGCTGCATGTGCTGCACTCGGTATCAGCGATGTCACTTTTCTCAATTATGTAGATGGACATCTCGAACCAACTTTGCAATTACGTAAAGATATTGTTCGCCAGATTCGTCGCGTGCAACCAGATCGCATTGTCTGCCAATCACCTGAACGCAATTGGGAACGCATCGGCGCAAGCCATCCTGACCATTTAGCTGCAGGTGAAGCCACCATTCAGGCGGTTTATCCAGATGCACGTAATCCCTATGCTTTTACAGATTTGTTAGAGAAAGAAAAATTGCAGCCATGGAAAGTTCGTGAAGTGTGGATGCAAGGACATGCTCATCCAGATCACTTCGTTGATATCACCGATACTTTTCATTTTAAGATGGCAGCTCTCAAGGAACATGCTTCACAAACGGGCCACATGGAAAATCTTGAGGAGATGCTGCGCGAATGGGGCCAACGAAATGCTGGAATAGGTGGGCTGCCAGAAGGCCGGATCGCCGAAGCCTTTAAAATAGTAAATACTGATTAGTTGTTAGTTAACTATTAGTTGATTTTTAGCGAGCTCGCGCGCTCACAATTTCAACAGTCTGTACCGGATATCCATCCGGTGCGTAATACGCCTGCTGGCCATTCATTTTATAAGCGCCAACATCGCCTACCTTTACTAGAAGATCTAAACCTTTTGTGATGCGACCCCAGATCGTGTAGTTGGGTGGCAGTTGCGTATCTTTATAGACCAAGAAGAACTGGGAACCATTTGTCTTCGGTCCGCTATTTGCCATCGCAACTGTTCCGGCTGGATAGTTATTCGCAGCATCCTTGGGAAGATTTTCATCTGCATATCCAGTCCAGCCTGTTGGAGAACCTCCGCCCGTAAGCGTTGGATCTCCGCATTGCAATACATAGAGCCCTTCCGTCGTTAAACGGTGGCAGAGTGATTTGTTGTAATAACCTGCATTAGCAAGAGTGGAGATTGCGGTGACGGTGATGGGCGCTTGCTTTGCAAGGAGTGAAATCACAATAGGTCCGCAATTGGTGGTGATCGTCAGCGTGCGAGTTGTTGGCTTTGCCGTTGCGGCTGGTTGCTTAACTTTCAGTGGCTGATGAGATTTAGCAGTTGATTTTGCACAGCCAGCCACTGCGGTTGGACGTTCTGCTGAATGTGCCGAAGGTGACACAATTCCTGTAGCAATGAGTGCAAGCGCAATAGTGGCGACCCTGAGAGATTTCAACATATTTCTATTCCCATTCAATTGTTGCTGGCGGTTTGCTGGTGATATCAATGACAACGCGATTAACTTCGCGAACTTCATTGGTAATTCTTGTAGAGATTTTCTCCAAAACTTCATATGGAATTCGCGACCAATCAGCGGTCATGGCATCTTCACTGGATACCGGGCGAAGCACAATCGGATGTCCGTAGGTGCGCCCGTCTCCCTGCACGCCAACGCTGCGCACATCTGCGAGCAACACAACAGGACATTGCCAGATGGTGCGATCGAGTCCTGCGGCCTTTAACTCAGTGCGCGCAATCAAGTCGGCAGCGCGAAGAATTTCTAATCGTTCATGGGTCACTTCGCCAATAATGCGAATTCCAAGTCCTGGGCCAGGAAATGGCTGTCGCCAAATGATTTCTTCGGGAAGGCCTAGTTCGAGCCCAACACTGCGCACCTCATCTTTAAAGAGAGTGCGAAGTGGTTCGATGAGAGTGAATTTCAAATCATCAGGTAATCCACCTACGTTGTGGTGCGACTTGATGTTGGCAGTGCCGGTGCCACCACCAGATTCGACGACATCTGGATAGAGCGTGCCTTGCACCAGAAATTCGACATCCCCATCTGCTGCAATATCTCGTGCTGCTTTTTCAAAGGCGCGAATAAATTCGCGGCCAATGATTTTGCGTTTCTCTTCAGGGTCAGTGACTCCTTTGAGCGCAGCTAAAAACTGTGCAACTGCATCAACTACTACCAATTGAATTCCGGTTGCTGCCACAAAATCTCGTTGTACTTGTTCGGATTCACCACTGCGCAATAGTCCGTGATCCACAAAGACGCAGGTTAATTGGTTGCCGACAGCCTTCTGCACAATTGCTGCAGCTACTGCAGAATCCACTCCCCCTGATAGCCCGCAAATAACTCGTTTCTTGCCAATCGTTGATTGCGCTTTTGCAACTTCTACATCAGCGATTGCACTGCTGGTCCATGTTGGTTTACAGCCTGCAATATTGATCAGCCAATTCTGCAAAATCTGTTGACCATATTCGCTATGCAAAACTTCAGGATGAAATTGAACTCCCGCTAACTTTGCACTGGCATCTTCAAATGCCGCGATGGGGGTATCGCTCGTTGATGCGCTGATAGAAAAACCACAGGGAACTTCAGAGACGGAATCACCATGTGACATCCACACTGACTGTGAATCTGGCAGACCTACAAAAAGCTTTGAACCTGGCTTAGTGGCAAGTTGAGTGCGACCAAATTCAGATTTACCAGTTTTTGCAACAACTCCAGCAAGTGCTGCTGCCATAGTTTGAAAACCATAACAAATGCCAAAAACCGGAATCCCAAGTGCGAAAATTGCGGGATCGACTTTAGGTGCGTTTTCTACATATACAGATGAAGGACCACCGGAGAGAATGATGGCTTCAGGGTTTTTCGCAGTAACTTCTGCTGCGGTGATGGAAGATGGAACAATCTCTGAATACACATGAGCTTCGCGCACGCGCCGCGCAATCAATTGCGCATACTGCGCACCAAAATCTAGAACTAGCACGCCGTGGCTAGCGGTCATGAATAACCACATCTACGCGCTGGAAAGATTTCACATCAGAGTAGCCACACGTTGCCATGGCGCGACGAAGTGCACCAAAAAGATTCATGGATCCATCGGCAGTATGTGATGGTCCAATCAAAACTTCTTCGAGAGTTCCTACCGTTCCTACATTCATACGAGTTCCACGTGGAAGTTCAGGGTGATACGCCTCAGATCCCCAGTGCCATCCAAGTCCTGGTGATTCAACGGCTTTAGCAAGTGCTGCGCCAATCATCACTGCATCAGCGCCACATGCAATTGCCTTTGCAATATCGCCAGACTTTCCAACTGAACCATCTGCAATCACATGAACGTAACGTCCACCTGATTCATCGAGATATTCGCGGCGCGCTGCAGCAACTTCAGCAACTGCAGATGCCATCGGAACTTCGATACCTAAGACTGAACGAGTTGTGTGTGTAGCTCCTCCGCCAAAACCAACAAGGACACCTGCAGCACCAGCACGCATTAAGTGAAGTGCACCTTTTGTGGTGGCAACTCCACCCACAATGACAGGAACATCAAGTTCGTAGATAAATTTCTTGAGGTTGAGGGATTCGCTCTCTGCTGCAACATGTTCGGCAGATACGGTGGTTCCGCGAATCACGAAAATATCTACACCTGCATCAATAACCGCCTTATGCAATTGCGCGGTGCGTTGAGGTGAAAGTGATGCTGCAACCGTGACGCCCGAATCGCGAATTTGTTTGATGCGATCTTTAATGAGCTCGGGGCGAATTGGTGCGCTATAAATTTCTTGCATGCGCCGAGTTGCATGCTTATCGGGCATTGATGCAATTTCACCGAGCGGAATACGTGGATCGTCATAACGAGTCCACAATCCTTCGAGATTGAGAACGCCCAGCCCACCTAATTTTCCAATTGCAATGGCAGTTTCGGGAGAAACCACCGAATCCATGGGGGCTGCAAGGAGCGGAAGTTCAAACTTGTAGGCATCAATTTGCCACGCTGTAGATACATCTTCAGGAGTGCGAGTTCGCCGGCTTGGGACTATGGCGATATCGTCAAATGAATAGGCTTGATGCGCACGTTTTCCGGGGGCGATTTCGATATCCATAGTTATTTCTTCTTGCTGTAGTTAGGTGCATCGGCCACATGAAGAACATCATGTGGGTGGCTCTCTTGTAAGCCAGCTGCAGTAATTTGAATGAGGCGACCCTCGCGGCGCAGTGTTTCGATATCTGGTGCTCCGGCATAACCCATGCCGCTTCGCAATCCACCTACTAATTGGTGAATGACGGTTGCAACTGGTCCGCGATATGCAACTTTTCCTTCAATTCCTTCGGGAACAAGTTTGTCTTCTGATAACACATCATCTTGCATATAACGATCTTTGGAATATGACTTCTGCTCACCGCGTGATTGCATCGCTCCCAGAGAACCCATTCCGCGATAAGCCTTATATTTTCTGCCATCAATTTCTACAAGCTCACCTGGAGATTCTTCGCACCCTGCAAGTAATGAACCGAGCATGACAGAGTTCGCGCCAGCCACAATTGCTTTGACAATATCGCCAGAATATTGCAAGCCACCATCTGCAATCAGTGGAATGCCTGCCTTGTTACATGCTTTAGCTGCTTCCATAATTGCAGTGACTTGTGGAACTCCAACTCCTGCAACAACACGAGTTGTGCAAATAGATCCGGGTCCAACTCCTACTTTGACTGCATCGGCACCAGCGTTGATGAGCGCTTGCGCACCTGCGCGCGTTGCCACATTTCCACCGATGATGTCTGTATTTGGTGAGTACTCTTTAATGCGAGAAATAGCATCAAGCACTGCGCGATGATGTCCATGAGCGGTATCAACTACAACAACATCAACGCCTACTTCAATCAGCGCTTGTGCACGAGCAAAGCCATCGTCACCAACACCAACAGCGGCGCCTGCAATACCTACGTTTTTCACTAACTTCACATGCGTGACTTGCTCTTCAATTGCTAAATTGCGATGAATAATCCCGATCCCGCCAGCTTTTGCCATAGCAATGGCCATGGTGGATTCAGTGACTGTATCCATCGCTGATGAAACTACGGGAACTGCCAGCGAAATATTGCGGGTAAGGCGCGTTGATGTATCAACTTCTGATGGCACTACATCGGATGCATCGGGTAGTAAAAGCACATCGTCATAGGTCAGGCCAAGGAGCGTGACCTTCTCTGAGTCAATCATCGAGAGCGCTCCTTCAGTGTGTGCAAGTGCGCAGTCTACCTGCTGAATTAGGCGCCGATTGCCTGCGCAATTTCATCGCAGGCATGCTCTAGCCCCTCTGCGCGAATGACTTCTGTGCAATCGAGTGAGTCCCATCCGGGGCCGCCGACAACGATTCGTGGTGCAGGACGTATTGCCGGAATCTCTTTCCAATATTTATCTTCAGCATTTTTAGGTAGTTGTGCCCATAGGAAAATTGCAGGAGGTGCACACTTTTCGACCATGGTGGAAAGGGCCGATAATGGTGTGCGAGCGCCCAAGACATACGCCTCAATATTGCGTTCGCAGAGCGCAGCAGCGAGGGCGTGAATAGCAAGCGAATGTAATTCTTCACCAACTGCAGCAAGTAATACCGGACGCGCATTCACTGGTCTCGATAATGGAACCACGCGATGCATCAACTTTTTCGTAAGAATTTCGGAAAAGAGATGTTCGATCTCAATACCTTGTTGATTGAGTTCCCATTCTTCGCCAATCATAAAAAGAGTTGGAACAATGACATCTGCCCATGCGCTTTCGATGCCATATTTATTGATTTCGTGCTCGAGAGTTGCTTCTACAAATTCGCGATCAAAGCTCTCCAAGCCCTTATAGAGCGCGTCCACCACATCTTCGCGAACTTCAATCTCTTTAACGATTTTGGAAACTTTCACTTCACCCGAAAAGTCCCGTGCTTGTTCAGCTGCATCAGATGGAGCAACCCCAGAGACAATCAAACGTCTCATCAGAGTTAACTTTGCTAAATCATTTGGACAGTAACGGCGATGTTCGCCTTCGGTATGGTCGGATGGGCCAAGGCCATATCTACGGTCCCAGGTACGAAGCGTTGCCGGTGCGACCCCAAGTCGCCTGGCCACCGCGGCTACGGTGAGCTTCGCTTCTACCTCGCTTGCCATGGCGTAATCGTCCCCTCTAGTGGGAGAACTCACCACCTGAAATTCGGACATATTGCCCGTTGAACAAGGCGCGGCGCGATAGGTACTTGAACAACTTATGAAACGGTTGTACTTTATGGCCAAGCGAAAGAAAAAGAAGGAGTGCCCATGGCTGAACTATCTCGTCTCCCACAACCCATCGCATCTGAATGGGAATGGCAGTACGAAGGTGCCTGCCGGTCGATGGATCCTGAAATGTTCTTCCATCCAGATGGTGAGCGCGGCCCTCGTCGTCGCAATCGCGAAAATGCAGCCAAGGCTGTCTGTGCAAGTTGTCCAGTCATCAATGCATGTCGCGAACATGCGCTTGCAGTTCAAGAACCATACGGAATTTGGGGCGGTCTCTCCGAAGATGATCGCGCCGCTATTTTGACTCGTCGTGGAATTCCACTTATTTCACACGCTTCATAATTTCCCCATAAAAAAATCCCCCGCTCACGGAATTGGCGGGGGATTTTTATTTACCCAATAACTCGGAATTCAGCGCGACGATTTGCTGCCATACCGGCCGCAGTTGTGTTGGGTGCAACACTTATTGCATCTGCAAAACCATTGATGGTTACCTTGAGATTTGGCACCAACTTCAAGAGGTAATCTCGCGCCGCTTTTGCACGATTGTTCGAAAGCACATTGTTATCGATACCACCACGCGAATCTGTGTGGCCAGAGATATCAATCTGCTTATATCCATATTTGATCACCTCTGCGGCGAAGTCACGAATTAATTGGCGATCGCCTGCGTCGAGGTTGAACTTAGCTGTGTCAAAGTTAACCACGAGTGCAATATCTGGAACAATCTTTGGAACTGTCGCATCAACGTAAGTTGCCTGCTTAATGACAGACTCAGTTTGATCACGGCCTAGCGCCTTAATTTGAACAGGTTCTGTCGCAGAAATCGCTTGTGGAACCGTGCAAATTGTGCTTGCAGTAGTACACAGCAATTTACCATTTTGAATAACTTCATATCCGACAGCATTTGGTGATCGAACCCACTGAATGCGTGATTTCTCATCACTGACTACCTTTACCACTGGATTTGTGACAGGTAGCGGGATCACTGTGACTTGAGCAGTAATGACTGAGACCTGGTCGTCATCGGTGACAGTAACGGTGACATTCGTCTTTCCACTGAATCCTGGCTTTGCCTGAACTGCTAATTCATTATTCACCACAGTAACTTGAGTAATTCCAGTACCAGCGAATCTCACCGACTGGGTTGCAGTAGGGGTAATCGACGTTGTCTGAGAAAGTGGAGTGTTATTTACGTTAATACGTTGAGTGCTGGAGCCAGCTGCA
>OGWM01000105.1_pt1 | contig 12636 bp, 16 predicted proteins | sample 1576041 | NCBI WGS metagenome assembly OGWM01 (sample SAMN07581538, study PRJEB24739) | freshwater metagenome | place: Singapore | collected 2015-01
GTTTCCCAGTCACGATAGAGCCAAGCAGAAGACGCTGCTGCTCTTCTATTTTTAAATTGCTCGGCTTCGCTTTTGTCATTGATTTTTAGTCGAGCAGCCGCAGCCGTCAATGCTCTTGGAGTATTGTACGGGGCCGATGTAGCAGCGTTAGGAACTGGTTTTAGGAAAACAGAGTTGGATGGCAAAGTATTAGTGGTCGGTGCAGAAGCACGAATTCCACGCTGTTGCTGATTTGTTGTGGCTGATTTGTCACGCCTGAAAACGCCCAAGTTATGTTCTCCTTTAGTCGTCTAGACGCTTGGAAATGAGTGCGGCAACTGCTGATAATGCAAAAGGTAGAGCAACGATAGCAGTTGCCACAGGAACTATTGTATAGCAAATCGCGAAAGCCAATGCTAGCCAAAAGCCTAAACACCAGTAACAAGTAATCAAATATCCAAGCCAAGTATGCGGTGGAAATTTTTTCCAAATCAATTCACGCAGACGCTCAAAAATTTGGTCTTGAATAATTAGTCTGCTAATTCTAAATACAGCAAGGCTGAGAAGAATAAAAGTGAATGGGTCAATAATCATTAGAATTGGTCCTTTATTGAGTGAAGTGTTCGGTATGGGTTCCAACTCTTGAGCCTAGACCCGCAACCGCAGTTGCTGTCTTTCTGAAACGCTATCAGTTTTCCGCTGATAGTTTTTGCTCTAGACACCTGCTCAGGTTTGTCTGCTTTGTGAAATTCTGCTAGACGCTCTTGAAAAATAATTTGAGCACCAGTAGGAGAATCTTGAGCAACCCAAATCGTAAGACCTTTTTCGTCTTCAACAAGAACTATGCGAGTAATGTCTCGGTAAAAAACACCGTCGGGATTACCCTGTGCTTCTATTGAGAAAACATCGTCTGAGTAATCTGATGGAGCAACGCTCAAGTGAGACGGAAAGATGTCGTGAATTATTCGCATTTACTTTCCTAGTCTGCGAGCAATGGCTCGGTTTGTAATTCCCGCTGCTCTAGCAATTTCGGCAATCTTGACATTGTTATTGTATAAGTCTTGAACTATGCGGGTCATCTCTTCGTTTGCTATTGCAAAGGGCGTTGAAGAATTCATACCACTTCTATAATAACGAGCAAGTGGGGCTAGTTGTCGCAGACGCTCTTGAGTTTCTTTTGGAATACCAGGAGACTTAGGGCGTTTGAGTTGGTAGCCTTTTACGGGTTTGGGCATAGGAGCGTCGGCGAAACCACCCCAAGGAGATGGAACTGGTTTATTGGTAGCGTGTGCTGGGTTTGCTTGCGTTGTCCAATACTGAACAGTGGAGCGTTGCTGTGCTGGCGTAAACGCGTTTCCGATTGCTTGAAGCGACCAACCTGCGTCAAAGAGTTGCTTGGCTCGGTAGTACTTTGCTTTTTTCGTAAGGGCGTTTATGAAATCAACTTCTTCTTGGCCGAGTTGATAGTTTCTGGCATATTCTCTGTCTTTACTCATAATGTATTGAGTTTAGCAGTGTGTATTGGAAGCGATTTTTTTGAAAAATCCGGGAGCGGCCCTTATGCGACAAATACTTATGACTGACGGGGAAAAATGATACATTAGTGTTTTTTGCCTTTGGCGGGTGAGACGGCAATCGTTACATTTCGCCCTCCTTAAATTTGTTTCGAGAGGCGGCCAAAAATGCCGAAAAAAGTGCCGATTTTATGCCATTTTAGGCCGCCTAGAGGACTTATTTATGACTTATTTGAGACTTATTTGACTTACTTGAGCACTTGTGATGACTTATTAGATACTTATTTGTGCTTAGGAGCACCTATCTAAGACTTATCTAGGCCTAACTAACACTTGCTTTGACTTATCTAGGTGGCCTAGATAGTGTGCTAGACAGGCTGACTATGTGCTTAGGACACCCATTGGGCTTCAGGACAGGCTAATAGTTGCTATCCAAGTGGGTTAGCCCGCATTACATCTGCCGACCTATGAGTGTTTGTATGGGGGACATCATTATTGATAGGGGTGTAGATGTGGGCTGACCGCATGTGTATTCGGGTAGTTCAGGTATGAGTGTGGGCACATTGCTACATAGTTATCGCATAAGAGGGGACTGTTGTGGGAGAACATGTGCTTCAGTTGCTTATGTGAAAGGAAAAAAAGGTAACCCAGGCTGAGATGGGCAATGAGATGACTGGCCGGGAGCAGCCGTGTAGGAATGCCGTGCTAGATTACTAACCGCATGTGCTAAAACTGGGAATAAATCGGCTGGTTTGGTAGTTATAGTAAGTAGGACATACACAGGCTAGACCCCTAGCCGTATGTCAAGTCATCTACCACTTGCCCTTGACAAATAGTAATCTATTTGTAATAATAGTGGTATCACTTATAGACAAAGAAAGGAGTGATTACAAATGACAAGTCCTAGACACATAGACGAGTTCATCAGGCCACGGCATAACGAACTACCTAACGAACTCTGGACAGAAACTCTACCTAACCTATGGCAAGGTGGAACGCTTGATGTCTGGGGAAACGAAGACTGGTTTGAGCAAGCAAACATCATCGGTAAGGAAATTACCAAGAAAGATTTTGATTGTGTCTATACATTCTACGCAAGTGCTGAGCCAGCAGACTGGTTCGTCAAGGAACTAAGGTTTGGTTTCTATGACAGTGCCTTGACAGACTTTGACCCAGTGGAAAATCTTCTGGACATCGTAAAGATGGCTCACAAAGATTGGAAGTCTGGAAAGAAAGTTCTAATTAGATGTCAGGCTGGACTAAATCGTAGCGGTATAGTTATGGCTTTGGTTCTAATTCGTGATGGCTATGAGCCAGCAGATGCTATCAAACTTATGAGAGATGTTAGGTCATCTTGGGTTCTGTGTAATAAGAACTTTGAGAAATACTTGCTTGACTTAACTGATGAACAGTTAGCAATCTGGAGAAACTAAGATTTATCCCCTGTCAATGAGGCAGGGGATTTTTCTTATCTCACTCTAAAGAAACTACTTCTAGCGTCAGGTATCTTACGACCAGCCATTGACTTAGCAGTTAGTTTTCCACCCGTAAAGCCGGGTGGTGGCTTTATCATAAGAGCGGTAAGAGCGTGAACTAAAGCATCTACTCTGTCTGGCGACTTACCCTCACCTGGAACCCAACTTAACATCTGGCTCTCTAAATCGGCTAAGTATCCAATGTGATGGACACGACCCTGTTCATAGCCAAGCACAACTGGTTCAGCACGAAGTTGCTTTCCGTATTTGCTATGGACTTCTAATACTTTGATACTAGGGTCAATAGCGTTGATAGCATTACGAACCAATGCTCCACCTTGATTGACCTCAGCAATAACAGGACAACCCCACTTACGAGCCATTGCTACAACTCTGTTAGCCCACACTTCAGGTGAGCCAAGCACGCTAGCATCTTCCAGCACCCAAGCATTACGCTTATACAAATCACGCTCACCACTAGAAGCAACTACAACTATTCCGCATTCATCTCTAGGGTTCTCAGCAACGCTAGGGTCAACACCAATACAACGAAGTGGTGTATTTAGTGGTAAAGCATTTTGTCTATGTAGTTCAATCATCTCGCTCTAGATGGATTACCTCAAAACCGTCTTTCAGCGCAAAGAGAGCGTGCATCGTTCCGAGGATGCCACCACCAACAACAACGACGCGCTTCACGAGCGCATGAAATCACCGTTTCTTGGCGATTAGGTGAAATTGAACTCTCAGCCAAGTGAATTAAACAGAAACGAGCCAAGTTAAGAGTCGCACTATAAGCCGGAGACAGTGAGTAACTGGTCAGTTACGTAGACTTTCAAAAGGGGTCGCTTTTAACAGTCCCTTGATGTAAATTGCGTCTAAACAACTTAATATCGACGCTTAGAGAGCTCTTTCGGCTACCTCTTAATCACCGGGTCGGGGGTTCGAGTCCCTCACAACCCACTTTTTTAATTTAATTCGTTCTTGCGCGATGGCAGCACCAACCAAAACAATTAAAGCACCGATTGGTTCGTTCCAAGTTAGTTTTTCGCCCAGAAATATCATTCCGGCTATAACAGCTACTAATGGCGTCACATAAGTAACAGAGGAGGCAATAGCACTTCCGGCTTGTTGAATAATTTGAAAGTTCCAAATGTATGCAAGTCCACTTCCAAAAATACCTAGTAACAACATTGAGATCACTGGAACGGGTTTGTAATCATCTTTGGCAATGCCATCGATTAAATACCCGGGAAGAAGAATTACCGCCGCACAAACTAGTTGCACGGTTGCCATTTGCGTTGGTTCTAATCTATATGGCAGTACAAATCTGCGGGAATATGGGAACGAAAAGCCATAACAGGTCACGGCCAGAATCAATATCAAAACATAGAAAATTGGATTGTTTCCAAAGCCATTCCAAATTCCTACAACAATTGTCACTCCTACAAAGCCAATGATTAATCCCAATATCTGTGCCAAGTTTGGCTGCTCATCACGCCCGATCAGGATTATTGCCAGCACAGTCATAAGAGGCGTTACTGCATTGATAATGCCAGCCAAGATTGAAGTCACTTTGGTTTCCGCAAGCGCAAACAGAATTCCCGGAATTACATTTAAGAGTAAAGCGATGATTGTTAAGTGTCCCCAGATTCTTAAATCTTTTGGAAGCGAAGCTCGCATAATTCGAGAAATTAAAAGCAGGGTTATTGCCCCTAGAAAACATCTACCAAACGCAACGCCTATAGGTGTTAAAAAATCCAAGCCATTCTTAATAAAGAGGAAAGACATACCCCAAGTCGTGCCAAGCAATATATATGAAACCAGCCAGGATTTACGCACTGAGCGAATGTAGTGGAACTAAAGCCTTAAATGAATTTAAAAATTCAAGCTGATAGGAAATTTTCAAATTAAACCAAGCCTTTTAAGGATTTATGATGGTAATACCAGTTCTTGGATTATTTCCCATCTGAGCCAAACGACTCATTCCACTTTCTAGATTTACCTTGCTAGAAATTAATTGTTGAGGTTTTAATTTTCCTGATTCAATTAATTGCAACATCTTCGGATAATCGAACGCTGCCATTCCATGCGAACCCAAAATATCTAGCTCGTAGGCAATTACTCGAGACATGGGTATGGAAGTTGTCCCATCAGAAGTCAATAAAAGTCCTAATTGAAGATGTTTTCCGTTTCTGCGAAGCGAGAGTACCGATTGATTCGCAGTCACCTGTGATCCAAGTGCGTCAATTGAAATATCAGCACCACCTTTTGTGATTTCGATGATTTTTGCAACAGGATCTTCTGATTTTGAATTAACAATAAATTGCGCGCCTAATTCTTTAGCTTTCATTAATGATTCATTATTTATATCGATACAAATAACTTGTGCTCCATAAGCCTGCGCAATCAATAATGCAGATAGTCCGATTCCACCACAACCGTAAATTGCAACGAATTGATTTACTTTCACTTGGGCGCGATCCACTAATCCGCGAAAAGACGTAGCAAAACGACAACCTAATGCTGCCGCGGTATCAAAATCGATTGAATCTGGCAATGAAATTAAATTGAAATCAGCCTTTTCAATTGAAACATACTCTGCAAAAGATCCAAATTGGGTGAACCCCGGTTGTGTTTGCCTTGGACATACTTGAGCATTGCCGGATTTACAGTATTCACATTCTGAACAACCATTAACAAATGGAACTGTGACCCTATCCCCTACTTTAAATCGTTTTACATCACTGCCAATTTCGTGAATTGTCCCGGCAAATTCATGGCCGGGAACATGAGGTAATTTGATGTCAGAGTCATGACCGACATATGCATGCCAGTCCGATCGACATAACCCAGTTGAAACTACTTTTATTACGACTGATTTATTGTTCGCTTTTGGAATATCAATCTCTTTAATTGAGAGCGGACCATTGAATTCGCTGAAATATATGCCGCGCACTTACTCAGTTTAAAGTGAATTTCATGATTTATTGAAATTCAAATTATTGGAACAAAACGACCAAGACTAGATGATTCACATTACAAAATATGAGTCGGTTTCAATTCAGATATTGATTTAACGCCTAAAAGTTTCATTGTTCGAATTATTTGGGTCTGTAAAATTTCAATAGTTCGATCAACACCCGCTTTTCCTCCTGCCATCAAGCCATATAAATAAGCGCGACCAATCCATGTGAAGTTTGCGCCCGCGGCAAGGCACGCAACGATGTCTTGCCCGTGCATAATTCCGGTATCGACATGAAGTTCAGCATTTTTGCCCACTTTTTTTCTAACTTCTGGAATTAATTTAAATGGAATGGGCGCGCGATCTAGTTGCCTGCCGCCATGATTAGATAAAACAATTGCATCAGCTCCGGCTTTAAACGCTAGCGTGGCATCCTCTTCATTTTGAATACCTTTGACAATTAATTTTCTGCGCCATTGTTTTCTAATCCATTTTAAATCTGCAAATGTGACAGTTGGGTCAAACATTGAATCTAGTAATTGCGCGACTGTGCCATTCCAAGTATCGAGTGAAGCAAATTTAAGTGGTTCGGTAGTTAAAAAATTCATCCACCAACCAGGTCGCGGTATCGCATTTAAAATCGTTTTAGATGTAAGCGAAGGTGGAATTGTCATTCCGTTTCTAACATCGCGCAGTCTTGCTCCAGCAACCGGCACATCGACAGTTAATACCAGTGCTTCAAATCCAGCTTTGTCTGCCCGTTCCACTAATCTCAAACTTCGATCGCGGTCTTTCCACATATAAAGTTGAAAAAAATTTCTGCCAGTTGGTGCTGCAAAGGCCACTTCCTCAATTGATCTGGTTCCCATAGTTGAAAGCGTGAATGGAATTCGAGAATCCATGGCCGCGGTGCATCCGGCGAACTCGCCTTCGGTTTGCATCATTCGAGTGAATCCGGTCGGTGCGATTCCAAATGGCAATGCAGATTTTTTACCGAGCAAATTCACGGTTAAGTCAACTTTTGAAACATCTCGTAAAACTCTGGGCACAAATTGCACATTCTCAAAAGTGGCACGAGCATTTTTCAAACTAGATTCTGAATCTGCGGCTCCATCGGTGTAATCAAATGGGGCTTTTGGAGTTCTACGTTTAGCAATTTTTCGCAGGTCGTAAATAGTTAATGCTCTGGCGAGTCTGCGCTTTTTAGAATTCAAAATCGGTTTTCTTGGCCGCAATAATCCAAATATCGCTTTCGGACTTGGTAATACTCGCTTAATCTTGATTTTAGTCATGATGAAGGTTGCAGTTTATTCCAGTAATAACAATATGGTTAGTGCTGATTTAAACTAAATCCATGGCTGGTTCAATCGCTTTGGTCGGTTCGGGTGAATATCTGCCACAAATGTTAGAACTTGAAAAAGAGTTAATTAATGATGGTGTTAAAAATGGCAAGAATCCTATTTATATTCAAATTCCCACTGCTGACGGACAAGAAAGTGAAAATAGAATTCAATACTGGAAAAATCTTGGCTGAACTTTCACAAAAGCAAGGTTGAGTAGTTAATTACTCCTGATTTAAAAAATGCAAGGTAAAGGTTGCACCTTTCCCTAATTCAGATTTAACACTCACATAACCACCATGAGCTTTCATAACCGCATCAACAATAGATAATCCAAGACCACTTCCCTCACCAGAGTTTCTAACCCGTGATGGATCTGCACGATAAAATCTTTCAAAGATTCGATCTTGATCAGCCTTTGATAATCCTGGCCCTTTATCTGAAACTGCAATGGTTGTCTCACTCACTCCCTGCATCGCAGTAATACTTATCTCTGTGCCATTTGGTGTGTGAGCTCTGGCATTTGCTAATAAGTTTGCAATAACTTGATGAATACGCTGGGAATCACCTAAAACAAATATCTCACTTGCCTCAAGCTTTATCTCAATTGGATGATTAGGTCCCGCCGCTCTTGCCGAAGCTACCGCTTCGGTGATTAAGGTATTTAAATCAACTGGTTCTTTAGCCAATTCACGTGATTGATCAAGCCGGGCAAGAAGTAATAAATCCTCCACAAGTGAACTCATTCGTACTGATTCTTTTTCAATTCGATTAATTAACTCTTTGGTTTTATCTTCCCCAACTACCGCACCTTGCCGGTGTAATTCGGCAAAGCCGCGAATTGCAGTAAGTGGTGTACGAAGTTCATGGGAGGCATCAGCGACAAATCTTCTTAATTTGTTTTCACTTTCAACTCGAGCAGTAAAGGACTCTTCAATTCTAGAAAGCATTGTGTTAAGTGAGGTGGTAAGGCGACCTACCTCAGTATCTGGTTTTGCAGCTGGCAAACGTGCTGAAAGGTCGCCGGCAGCAATCGCTTCAGCTGTATCTTCAACCGCCTCTAATGGTTTTAGACCGAGTGCAATGATCCACCTAGCTGCCATTGCAATTGCGATTAATGCAATTAAACCTAAAATTAAAAATAAGAAACGAAGTTGGCTTAAAGTTTTATCCACCTTCTCCAAAGAATCAGCAACAATCACACTTCCCATCCCAGTTGGCAACATCTGGGCAAGTGCTCTGATATCGGGCTGGCCATCTTTTCCGTCAATTGTGAAGGGGCGATTTTTATATTGACTAACCTCATCAATTTTCATCCCAGTTACTGCAAAGTTTTTTCCACCTAACTCACCACCGACTTGGCCAATTAGATTTCCATCCATATCAAGCAAAGTAATTGAGGTGGCTGTTGGTACGCCACGAAGTGGTTCTAAGATTTTAAAGGGTGAGTTTTTATCATCTGCTTCAAGGGGTGCAATACCGGCACGATCTAGGCGATTTAGTGAGGTATTTGAGATATTAATTAATTGATCATCGACTTGGGAGATTAGATAGGTGCGAAGGGCAGCATTTGCAGCAAAATCTGAAGCAATAATTGCAAAGCTAGCAAGAACAACAGAGGCCAAGATAAGCCGGTTGCGCAAGCTCCAAAGTGAGAGCGGAGTGCGCACCCGACTTAACGGTGAATTCATCTGCTAATTGTTATCAATTACTTACCTGCTGGCAACCTTAAGCGGTATCCAACACCTCGTACTGTGTGAATTAAGGCTGGTTCATAGATATCAATTTTCTTTCGCAAATAGGAAACATATGTCTCCACAATTCCCATATCTCCTCTGAAATCATATTGCCAGACATGATCTAAGATTTGAGATTTACTTACTACTCGATCAGCATTGATCATTAAGTAGCGAAGTAGTAAAAACTCAGTAGGTGAGAGATCAATTAGATTGCCAGCTCGTCTTACCTCATGAGTTGCCTCATCTAATTCAAGATCTGCAAATCTAATTTTTTCATCATCTGCTAAAACCTCAGTAACGCCGGTGCGACGAAGTAAAGCTCGAAGGCGGGCAACTAACTCCTCAAGTGAGAAAGGTTTAGTTACATAATCATCGCCACCAATTGTTAAGCCAGCAATCTTGTCCTCAACTGAATCTTTGGCAGTTAAAAACAAAACGCCAACATTGTGTCCTTCACTGCGCAATTGGCGACAAACTTCAAAGCCATTTTGGTCAGGCAACATCACATCAAGAATTAATGCATGTGGTTTGAACTCTTCAGCAATTTGCAAAGCTTGGGAACCAGAGGCGGCAGTTCGAACATCAAAACCAACAAACTTTAAGCTGGTGGCAATTAGTTCGCTAATGCTGTTCTCATCATCTACAACGAGAATTCGCTGCGTACTCTGATTAACTTCTTGGTCACTTACTCTTTCTTTAAGAGTTGTCATGTGGCATCACCTCGAGGAAGATGATTATCTACCATCCTGAGGGTTTCCTGAGAATCGAGTGTGGTTTAGCCTGATCTTTTCACGCTGCGCAGCATTATTTGAGCAACATCTAGAACCTCAACGGAGCTGTTCTTAGCCACCATTCCATCAGAGACCATCACGCGGCAAAAGGGGCAACCAACTGCTACCTCCTGCGCCCCAGTTGCGATCGCTTCATCAACGCGATTTAAGTTGATGCGCTCGCCAATTTTTTCCTCCATCCACATTCGCCCGCCACCTGCGCCACAACAAAATGATCGCTCTTTATTTCTAGGCATCTCACTCACCTCAACGCCAGCTGATTCCAATAACTCCCGTGGTGGTTCATAAATTTGATTGTGTCGACCTAAGTAACAAGGATCATGATAGGTAAGTTTCTTAGCATCGGCCTTTGCAGGTGCAATTGGTTTTAACTTACCCTCTTTAACTAATTGATTTAACAATTGGGTGTGATGAACCATCTGTAATTCAAAACCTTGTTGCTTGTAATCTCTACCAATTGTTGTAAAGCAATGTGGGCAGGTAACTACAACTTTTTTCACTCCCCGTGTACCAAAGGTCTCTTGCAGTGTTTCAATATTTTCTCTAGATAAAATTTGGTATAAAAACTCATTACCACTTCTTCTGGCAGGAGGTTTGGCCATTGCCCGAGATGCCGAAAAAGCAGCGCAGAGTGGTGGAAGCGCCTTCCTCTCTAAAATCTTAAAATCTACGAAGAAGGTAACTATTGAAGACGTGATTGCGGGTTCTGAAAATGGGGATCGCTGGTGCGTTGAGACAATCGTGAAGGCAGGAAAAGACATTGGCGCTGTTTTGGCGACGCTAGTCAATTTCCATAACCCTTCTCTTATTGTGATTGGTGGGAGTGTTTCGAACGCCGGAGATAAGTTATTAGCGGCGATTAGAGAGTCAGTTCTCAACCGTTCGTTGCCACTTGCTACTAGGGATTTGCAGATTCGACTGAGTGAATACCCATATCAAGCTGGACTTTCAGGTGCAGTCGAGATGGTGATTAATGAGCTTTTTGAATCAGAAACGCTGCGACGTTGGGTTGCAGAAGGGCGTCCAAGTCCTACAGTGGTCCATGCTTAAAAATAGATTCTTGATTGTGACAATAATTGCTACTTCCAGCTTTGCAATTGCGGGTTGCGCCGATAATGAAAAAAAGTCAGATCCTGCTGCATATAACAAATGTCTAGAGACCGAAGCTGCCAAAGTGTTGGATGAGACTGGTTCAAATCTTGATTATGCCAATGAGGTAGCAGCGAAGGCGTGTGCGGATCTTCAATAAATTGGGTGTAGGTAATTTCTAGCGCTTGATAGCTGCGAACAACTTTTTCATGAGCAGCGAAATTGCGAGTGTTGCTGTCGTTGTCATTAAGGTAGGGACCGAATTAACGAGCAGGTTACTATCTTCAAGAAATCGGGTGGCAACTCCCCCGAGGAGAATGCCAATAATGACGGCGGGTTTGTTGGTGGTGATTAAGTGCTTTAAGAGTGTGCGAAGTTTCTTCCAAGAATTTTCAGGTAGCGCATGTGTGGACCAGAGCGCCCAAAGAACAAGAAGTGGTTGAAAGAGTAATCTGATGGCGCGGGCGCGATCGGTATCTAATCCGAATGCGTCGATACCGTTCACGAATTGCGAGATGTTGCCGGGAAAGATTGCAATAAAGAAGAGTGCAGTGGTGATACCGACTGCTTTGCGTTTTTGCAGGGAGATGAGTGCAAGGCCTAGTGCAATTTCAACGACTCCGGATGCGAGTACGACGAAGTCGGGAGAAAAGGGCGCCCATGGTGGAACTTGTGCTTGGAATTCAAGGCGTCTTGTTGTTAGGTGCAATGTGCCGGTGTAGATGAGAGTTGCACCTAAGAGAAGCTGAGTGGCTTTGCGCAGAAGGTGCATGGTGTGAGTCTAAACAGTGTCCAGAGATTTATTTCTTTTGGCACTTGGGGCAAAAGTGCGAAGAGCGTTGGCCAAATGAGATGCGTTTAATGGGGGTGCCACAGCGCGGGCAAGGTTCGCCTTCTTGGCCATAGGCGTTGAGTGATTGTTCGAAGAATCCGGATTCGCCGTTGACATTGATATATAGATCATCGAATGAAGTGCCACCTTGATTAATTGCTTCTTGCATGACCGTGGTTGCTGTTTCGATAATGGTGGCGATTTTCTTTTTCGTGAGATCTGAAGTCAATGTTTCAGGGTGAATTTTGGCGCGCCATAAGGTTTCGTCGGCATAGATATTGCCGACTCCAGACATGATTTCTTGATTGAGAAGCGCAGTCTTGATTTTGATAGAGCGGCGCAGGTAATTGTTCATGGTGGCATCGATATTAAAGCTGGGATCAAAAGGGTCGGGTGCAATGTGCAGAGCAGACGTTGGAATGTTATTGGTGGTCTCTTCGATAGAGAGCCAACCAAAGGTGCGCTGATCATTAAAGACGAGTTCAAGATTGCGCAGCGCTTTCTTCAGCTGAAATTGCGCGCGAATATGAGTTGATTTGGGACGATTTGGTTGATGAATCAGAAATTGTCCGCTCATGCCAAGGTGTGCAGTTAGTACGTATGGGCGATTGAGAGTAAGCCACATAAATTTTCCACGGCGATTGGTGCCAGTGATCTTCGCGCCAATCAGTGATGCAAGCGGTGCTATGGATTCTGATTTCAACGCTCGTGGATGGAGAGATTGTGCATCTGCAATGCGAAATCCTGAGATTATCGTGTGAAGTCCGCGTCTTACTGTTTCGACTTCAGGTAATTCAGGCATGTAGCAATCGTAATCGGTGGTGTGTGAGTGAAAGTAGATGGAGTGGATCTGGGACGGGTATCGTGACTGGGAAACAGATCGGAAGAGCACACGTCTGAACTCCAGTCACCGGC
>OGWM01000106.1_pt1 | contig 12571 bp, 11 predicted proteins | sample 1576041 | NCBI WGS metagenome assembly OGWM01 (sample SAMN07581538, study PRJEB24739) | freshwater metagenome | place: Singapore | collected 2015-01
TTTTTCAAGCAGAAGACGGCATACGAGATCATAGCCGGTGACTGGAGTTCAGACGTGTGCTCTTCCGATCTGTTTCCCAGTCACGATACGCCGGGGGGAGAGGCGGTCCGGGGAATTACTTTCTCGGTAGAAAAGGGGGAAGTAGTGGGTTTTTTGGGTCCGAATGGTGCTGGAAAGTCGACGACGATGCGGATGTTGACGGGGTATTTGCCTCCCACAGACGGAAAGATCGAAGTCGCCGGGGCCAAACTTCCGCAGGAGAGTTTGCTTGTTCGTCAACGGATCGGATACATGCCAGAGAATGTTCCGCTCTATCCCGAAATGAGGGTGGAAGAGTTTTTGGAATACCGAGGGCGTCTGAAGCGGGTGACACGCGGGGAGATTGCGCATCGGGTGGGGTTGGTGTTGGATCAATGCGGATTGGCCGATGTGCGGAAAAAGGTCATCGGCTCCCTTTCGAAGGGGTTTCGTCAGAGGGTGGGCTTGGCGGACGCGCTGGTGCATAATCCGATGCTTTTGATTTTGGATGAGCCAACTGCGGGACTGGATCCGCATCAGATCCGATCATTTCGGGAGCTGATCAAAGAGCTGGGGAAAGACAGAACCATTCTACTTTCGACCCACATTTTGTCGGAAGTCGAAATGGTGTGTGGCCGGGCGATCATCATCAATAAGGGAAAGATCGAGGCCTCGGACACTTTGGCTAATTTGGAAAAGCGGGTGCAGGCAGGAGCCCTGCAGATTGAAGTGAAGGCGGATCCTGCAGGTGCGAAAGATAAGTTGGCCAAGATTTCTGAGGTGAGCGTGGTCACAGAGTTGAATCGGGCGGGGGATTGGATCTCGTTCGAGGTGACGGCAGCTCCCGGAAAAGATATTCGTGGAGAGGTGGACGGATTGATCAAGAAGGAGCAGTGGCCGTTGCGAGAGTTCCGACGGGAAAAGGCCCGTTTGGAGGACGTTTTTGTGGAGTTGACCCAGGATTAACTTATGACACGTGCCTTATGGATTCTTTGGAAGAGGGAAGTGGGGGCGATCCTGCATTCGCCGATCGCCTGGGTGTTGTTGACCTGCATGTCGCTGATCAACGGCTTCAGCTTTAGCCAGTGCGTGGCGTATCTGGACCAAGGAGTGAAGGAGTTCACCGTGATGCAGATCTATTTTTATATTTTTCATTTCTGGTTTCTGCTGATCATTCTCGTTCCGATTCTGACCATGAGGCTTTTCTCTGAGGAGTATAAGACGGGAACGATTGAGATGTTGCTGACGGCTCCCGTGAAGGACGGGGATGTGATTCTTTCGAAATTCTTTGGGGTACTTTTCTTTTATCTGCTGCTCTGGATTCCTTCCCTCTTGGGGTTGGCCATTTTTCAGACGGTCACACATCAGGCGGTTCCAGTGGCATGGATCCCTCTGGGATTCTCCTACCTGATGGTGACCTTGGTGGGAATGTTGTATCTGTCGATCGGTCTGTTCGCCTCGGTCCTGACGCGGAATCAGGCGGTGGCGGCGATGACTTCCTTTACCATGATTGCCCTCCTCTTTTTCTCGGGTTTTCTCAGTTATCTCGTGCGGGATCCGGGTTGGAGGGAGGCGTTGAACTATATTTTCACCTTGGAGCAGATGCGTTCCTTCAGCGCCGGGTTGTTTGACTCTCGGCCGGTAGTTTTTTATCTGAGTGGAACGGTGTTTTTTCTTATCCTGACCCGGCAGGTTATGGCGGGGCGCCGTTTGAAGGGGTAACCGAATGAGTCGTCCTACTCCTCCTCCCTTATCGGCTCTTCGTCGGGAACGGCGTACCCAATCGATCAATCAGTGGATTTTTCTGCCAATCCTGATTTTCCTTTTGGCAGGCGTGAACTACATCAGCTGGCGGCATTATCGCCGGGCCGATTTTTCCCTGAACCAGTTCCAGAAGTTGTCAGGTCAAACCTTGAATCCTTTGAAAAGTCTTCCCGGGGAGGTTACCTTAACGGCCTTTTTGGCTCCCGAGGCGGATACGACCGGAAGTCTGATTCAGGAGGATGTGCAGAAACTATTAGACGAGTACAAGTACCGCAGTAGTGGCAAGGTAAAGGTCGAGTTGGTGCAGCCTTATCTGGATTTTCAGGCGGCACAGAAGCTGGCGGAAAAGTTCAAGCTGACGAGCAATGAGAACGTGATTCTGGTCCAGTACGGGGATCGATCGCGCGTTCTGAAGGTGGCGGAAATGGCAGAGATTGATCCAGGAGCCATGATGACGGGCGGTGCAGCTCGTGTGAAATCGTTTCAAGCAGAGGAGAAAATCTCATCTGCGATCAGCGGATTGGTGCAGGGAAAGCCTGCCAAGGTGTATGTCACGTCGGGATCGGGTGAGTACAATCTGAACTCGACGGATCGAGATCCGGCTGGCTACTCCCTGCTTTCGGCCCGGCTTGCTTCCCAAAACGTCGAGTTGTTGCCCTTAAAGTTGGGGGAGCAGGAGGGGGTTCCTGCGGATGCGGATGCGGTGATGGTGGCTGGGCCCAAATTTCAGTTTCCGGCACCTGCGGTCGCTGCTTTGCAAGCGTATCTTGGGAAACCGGGGCGGTTACTTCTTCTCCTCGATCCAGGAGCCCCAACCGGTTTGGAGGGTATTTTAGCGGAGCAGGGGGTGGTGGTGGATGCGGATAAGATCTTCCGAAAGGTCGCGGTTCTGAGTACGGCGGGGCTGACCCAAGGGCTGAACGAGGAGACGGTGGGGACCCGATTTTCGGGTCACCCAGCGATTCAGTGGATTGAGAGTGTGGGTGGATCCCTGCGTTTTGGACCAAGCCGGTCGATCACGATTAAACCTGTGGTAGCGGCAAGTCCGGTGAAGTCGGAAATGCTGGTGGAAACATCGGACCGATACTGGGCGAAACCATGGCCACTGGCTGCGGGGAAAAAGAGTGATTTTGTGGATGGGGAAGATCGGAAGGGTCCGTTTGCAGTCGCGGCAGTGGTGGATGGGAGCGTTCCCGGTGATAAGGGAAAGGAGAGTCCTGCATTGAGGGCTGTGGTTGTGGGTTCGGCCTCGGCATTTGCAAACCAGAATATTTCCCCCTTGGAGGTGGATTTCATGGTGAATTCGATTCAATGGGTCTTGGGGAGGAGCGAGTCGTTGGGAATCTCCCCGAAAACACCCAAAGATTTTTCCGTCTCGCTAGACGATGGGCAGCAGCGGGTGATCATGCTTGGGACTTTGCTGGGGATTCCTGCCATGACAGGAATCTTGGGTTTGCTCGTGTGGTGGCGGCGCCGGAGTTGATGCGGAAGTTTGTATGAGCACGCGTTCCCTGCTGGTGGCGGTGGGTCTGGTGGTGCTGATGTTGGGAACCCTGAGTTTTCTGCAGAAGAAGGTGCCGGGAACGGAGCGGATGGTCAAAGAGTCGCGAAGGATTACCGAACTTCCGGTCAGGGATGGGGATCGGATTGATCTAAAAGGACCGAAGGGGGAGTTTGTTTTTCGTAAAAAGGGTGAGGCGGATTGGCAGTTGGAGAAGCCGATTCAAGGGGCAGCAGATGCGACGACCGTAGGGCGTTTGCTTTCTGAGGTTCAGTTTGTAGAAAGTCTGCAGACGTTGCCGCCTGGAAAAAAAGAGGAGTCACTTTTGCAGAGTTTTGGTTTGGGGCAACCGACCCGAACGTTGGTGATCGGGACGAAGGAGGGGGTGTGCAAGATTGAGACGGGTCGGGACACGCCGATTGCAGGCGGGGTTTACGCTCGGATTCAGTCGGGTGGGCAAAGAGAAAGAATTGCGGTCGTGCAGAATCAGTTGGCTGAAGCGATGGACAAGGATTTGACGGAGTGGAGGGAGAAGAGAGTGGTGCCTCTGTTGGTTCCTGATGTGCAGGAGTTGTTGCTTCATCAGGGTACGTTGGAGGTGGAGGTGAAAAAAAAGGATGGAAATTGGTCAATTTTGAAACCGGTGGAGGCTCCGGCGGATCCAACGGCGGTGGAGGGAGTCTTGGGGGAGATTTCGGCTCTTAAGGCGACTCGGTTTGTTTCCGATTCAGGGGGTGATTTGGCACTCTATGGATTGAATGCTCCGGCTCAATCCTTTGAAGTACGGTTGAAGTCCACGAATCGGATTTTACAGATTGGGTTGCCCGATCCGAAGGAGACGAATCAAGTTTTTGCCAAAGTGGCGGATCAAGCCTCGGTTTTTCTTTTACCCAAACCGGTGGTCGAGGGGTTGGGAAAAATGGCGGATCGGGTTCGGGACAGGCGGTTGGTCACTTTGGGTCTGGCGGGGCAGGTCGATTCAGTGGAGTTTTCCGGCAAGGGAGTAGATTATAAGCTTGAGAAGACTCCGGGGGAGTCGGGTTGGAAACTTGTCTTGGGGGGAGCTTCGCGATCGGCGGACAGTGCTGGGGTGAAAAAGTGGCTGGAATCGTTGATGGAGATCCGAGCGAACCGATTTTTGCCGACGGAGGATCCAGCAAGAATGGGTCTGACGAAACCCAGACAATCGATCAGTCTGAAATGGGCGGGAGGGACGAACCGGGTAGAAACAATTCAGCTTGGGGATGAGACAAAAGATGAGGTTTTTGTGCGGGGTTCAACCACTTCGGGGGCGATGGTGGTTCCGATCGCTTTGGCACGGAGTGTTCCTGATTCACCCTTGGGTTGGCTGCCTAAAAAACTGGTGCCTGCTGAATTTGGGGCAATTCAGGGTTTGATTTGGGTGGTGGGAAATGTCCGAAAAGAGTACCGGGTAGGTGCGGATGGGCGCTGGAGAGCGGGAATCGGGGACGCAGAGGTAGGCTCGGTATCAAACTTTATATCCCGTCTGGATCAACTCGATGTAATGCGGTGGACGGCTTTACAAAGCAAAGCGGAGTTGGGGAAGTCCGAAGTGGAGATTATGTTGGAGGGAAAGGGGGAAAAGAAGCTGAAGATGATTGTGTCGAAAGGGAAAGGGGATGGGGGATCGTTCGTTCGGTTGGAGGGGCAAGAGGTCGCTGGGTTGTTGGATCGGGCTACGGTGGGTTGGTTGCGCCTGGATCCTGGATTGAATCAGGATAAGCCAGCGCAGAGGTGACGCGCCGACGATTTGGGTTAAGGTGAGGGGGTGGGTGAAGCACCAAAAAAACCAGTGCGGGAGGGGCAATCTCGGGTTCGTCCGAAAATGTACGGGGTTGCCTTGTATCTTGTGGCGGGGATTCTTTTGTTGCAGTTGATGTTTTGCCTTTCCGTTTTTTTTCTGCGTCCGTATGTGATGGCCAAGACCCCAGAGGGAATTTTGCAGAGTGAAAGGGAGAAGGCAGGCGAGTGGATGGGAAGTCTGACTCGGTTTCTTCAGTCGCGACTCCAGCTAGGGGTTCCCTGGCAAGGTGGCGCGAAGACAGGTGAAACAAATTCTCCAACGGTGGCTCCATGAGTGAGGGAAAGGGTCGGACATGGTTTTGGGCTGCGGCGGGGCTTGTGCTGATTCAAGTTGTAGTTCTGCTGGGGCTGTTGGAAATGCGGAGAAGCGAGCATGGGAATGAAGGGGAGTGGGATTTGGATCCACAAGCGGCGGTGTTGGAGGCGGCGCGAGAAAAAGAGTCGCGGGAAGCTTTGGGCAATTTGCCGTTACCTGAGGGAAAGGTGCGGCTCAGCGTTTCAACTGCCAAGGCGGCGGCACCCCAAGCTGAGGATCTTTTGCTTCAGGCTCGGGATTTGCAAAATCGAGGTCAGTTTGATCTGGCGGAAAAATTGCTGGAACAGGCACGATTGCAGGATCCGAATCATCAACGGGTGAGGGTGGCCGCAGCCCTTTTGGCGGAGGCGAGGGGGGATTCCGCCAAGGCTTGGCAACGGTGGAGGGATTTAATTCAGGTGAGTGAGGCCGGGGGAGGTGTGCGAAGGTTAGCAATGGCGAGGTCGAAAATTTTGGAGGAGAGGATGAGGTTGGAACAAGTGGCGAGGCAACGAGAGGAAAACTTGGCAAAAAGTCCAAGAAAGCTGGCCTTGGTGGGTGCGGAGGAAAAGGTAGAGAATGGGGGTCGGAAGTTGGAGTGGACAGTTCGGGCAATCAGCGGGAGTGGTCGATTAGATCCGGGCAAGGTGGTAGTCCGGGTTTCTTTTTTTGAGAGAGGGGAGGATGGGGTTTTGCAAAAAAGTCAGTCGGGGATGACCCGCTGGGAAAAGGGGCCACCCTTGCGCGAAAGCGATGGATTGAGGGTGGTGAGTTGTGATCCGAAAGCGGGGGCGGGAGGGAAATATGCGGGTTATGTGTGGCAGATCTATTATGAGGGTGAATTGCAGGATGAGCGGATTCAACCCGCTTCTTTGCGAGGAGTATTGCGTGAAATACCGCGGAGCTGACGGGGCTCGAACCCGCAACCCCCGCCGTGACAGGGCGGTGCTCTAACCAATTGAGCTACAGCTCCAACAAGGGAAGAAAGATACCTAGCTATGGCGAGCAGACCAAGTCAGGAATTTAAGGCCGAGGTGGTGGTGGTGGGGAGTGGGATTGCGGGTTTGAGTTTCGCCCTAAAGGCGGCCAAGCATGCCCAGGTTCTTCTTTTGACCAAAAAGAATGCCGCGGAATCGAACACCAACTATGCTCAGGGTGGCATTGCCTGTGTGACCTCATCGGAGGATTCAGCGGAGCTTCATATTCAGGACACGATGCAGTCGGGGGCGGGTTTATGCCGGGAAAAGGTGGTTCGTGAAGTGGTACAGGATGGCCCAGCAAGGGTAGCGGAGTTGGTGGAACTGGGGGTGAGATTTACGGAGAGGGAAAATGGGAAGAGGCAGGAGCCGGATTTGGGGAAAGAGGCGGGTCATAGCAAACGGCGGGTGCTACATGCGGGGGATATCACAGGGCGGGAGTTAGAGAGGGCCTTGCTTTCAGCGGTGAGGACATCTCCGAAGATCACGATCCGGGAAGATATTGTTGCGATCGATTTGGTGACATCGAAAAAACGAAAACTTTCAGGTTCGAATCGTGTTCTGGGTCTGTATGTACTGGATGGGACAACGCAACGGGTGTTGGCGATCTCGGCGAAGGTAGTGGTTTTGGCAACGGGGGGCTGTGGGAAGTGTTATCTGTACACAACGAATCCTGGGATCGCGACTGGGGATGGTGTCGCGATGGCGTATCGGGCTGGGGTGGCGATTGCGAACATGGAGTTCGTGCAATTTCACCCGACCTGTTTGTTTCACCCTTCCGCCCCGAGTTTTCTGATTTCTGAGGCGTTGAGGGGAGAGGGAGGAGTAGTGGTGAATTCAGAAGGAAAGGATTTCACCCGGAAGACGGACCCGCGGGGCTCCCTAGCTCCTCGGGATATTGTTGCTCGAGCGATTGACGAGGAGATGAAGGCAACAGGGGCCGCATGCGTTTATTTAGATATCCGGTCGAAGGGGGCTCCCTTTTTAGAGAAAAGATTTCCGGCGATTACGGCGACCTTGCGCGGCTTGGGGATCGATCCGGCATTGCAACCGATTCCGGTCGTCCCTGCGGCACACTATCAGTGTGGAGGGATTCCGGCTGAACTGGATGGGACGACGGAGTTGATGGGGTTATGGGCGTTAGGGGAGGTGGCGTGTACGGGGTTGCATGGGGCTAACCGACTGGCGAGCAACTCCCTGCTCGAAGCTTTGGTCATGGCGCATCGGGCGGCGGAAAATCTTCCTGCTTTCCTAGGGCAATCAGGGCCTGTCGTTTCGATTCCTTCGTGGAAAGAGGGGAAAGCTCACGATGCGGATGAGATGGTGGTGATCACCCACAACTGGAAGGAGATTCGGCAGTTGATGTGGGATTATGTCGGGATCGCCCGGACGAACAAACGGCTGCAGAGGGCGCAATCCCGCTTGCGTCTTCTGTTGCAGGAAGTGCAGGAGTTTTACTGGAACTTTCGGGTCACGGGCGATTTGTTGGAGTTGCGGAATCTGGCGTTATGCGCCGCTCTCATTGTGGAGTCGGCTCTGCAAAGGAAGGAAAGTCGGGGACTCAACGCGAACTCGGATTATCCGAAGATGGGCAAGCGAGCTCGGGATACCCTCATCCGATTTAAAAAAATCGTAGGATAGAGACAGGATTACTGTTTTGCTTCCCGCCACCAAGCGAGGAAGGCGAGGACAGACCAAAGGGAGCGACGGTGGTCGGCTTGCCGGGTGAGATGTTCCCGCGTCATTTTCTGGACGGCCGCCGGATCAAGAATTCCTGTGGATGCGATGAGGGAGGATTCGGTTAGGTCCTGAGCCCATCCTTGGAGATCTTGTTGGAGCCATGAAGCGACGGGCATCGCGAATCCGGCTTTTTTGCGGTGAAGAATTTCGGTGGGAAGATCATGTTTGAGGGCCTCGCGGAGGATGAGTTTGGTTTGGCGACCTCGCATTTTGTAATCGGATCGAAGAGAGAAGGCGTGGGTGACGAGATCGGGATCGAGGAAAGGAACCCGGACTTCGAGGGAGTGTGCCATGCTGGCGCGATCGACCTTCATCAGGACGCATTCCTGAAGATACAGTTTCGTGCAAAGGTAGAAGATTCGTTCCAGACCTCCGGAAAGGCCGCTGCGGTGGGCGAGGCGGGTGACGTCTTCGAAGGCGTTGTGGCGGTGGAGTTGGTTGCGGGCATCGGGGGAGAGGAGATTGTGGCGCTCGCTATTTCCGCAGGCTCCCATCCAAAGGAGGAAACGGATTTCTGCGGGAAGGCCGAGACCTTTGAGAAACTGTGCCATGAGAAAGGGAAGGCTCTTGTAGTTGTGGGAAACGGGAAGGCGTTGGATCAGGTGATTGATGGCGACCCGGACGCCGACGGGAAGGAAAGAGAGTCGTTCAACGAGAAGGTGGGCTTGGAAGCTCGGATATCCTGCAAAAAGTTCATCCCCTCCGTCTCCACCAAGCACGGTTTTTACTTTTCCGGCTGCCAGACGAGCGAGGAACCAGGTTGGAACGAGGGAGGCGTCGCCAAGAGGTTCATCCAGACCTCGGTAGATCGCGGGCAGGGCTTGAGAAACATCTTTTGGGGTTAGGGTTTGATGATGGTGTTCCGTGCCAACCTTACGGGCGACCATTTCAGCGAAGGGGAGTTCATTGTAGGAGGCTTCTTGAAAGCCGATCGAGAAGGAGTGCAGCTTCTTTTTAGCCAAAGGGGCGGCGAGGGCAGCGACGGCACTCGAATCGATCCCGCCACTCAGAAGGATGCCGACTTCCACATCGCTTCGAAGTTGATAGCGGACCGCTTCCCGTAAGAGTTCGCGGGTGGTTTGGGCAGACTCATCAAAGGTGCCTGCTCCGACAGGATTGTCCTCGATCGGTAGGTCGTAAAAATATTCGGTTCGCCGACCTGCAGGGGACCAAGAGAGGAGTTGACCAGGTTCCAGTTTTCGGACGCCTGCATACGCGGTCGACGGGGCGGGAATATACCCTAGTGCGAGGTACTTGTTGACGGAGGCGGGGTCGAGACCAGGACGGAAATCGGGGAAACGGAGGAGAGAGCGAAGTTCCGAGGCAAAGAGAAGTTCCCCGCGATGATTGGCATAGTAGAGAGGTTTGATTCCGAGGGGGTCTCGGGCGAGGGTGAGACGTTTTTCGCGAGAATCCCAAATAGCGAAGGCGAACATCCCGTTGAGCCGGGAGAGGCAGTCGACTCCATCCTCTGCCCATGCCTGAAGAAGGACTTCGGTGTCGGACTGGGTTCGGAAGATGGCCCCGCGGGCTTCGAGGTCGCGACGGAGCTCAATGTAGTTATAGATTTCGCCATTAAAAACGAGGTGCCAGCGACCATCGGCGGAGGACATGGGTTGGGCACCACCCGAAAGGTCAAGGATACTGAGGCGGCGATGACCTAAACGAATAGCGGGGTCGGCATAGGCACCTTCCGCATCGGGCCCACGATGGGTCAGGGGATCGGTCATTTTGGAAAGGGCGGCCTCGGGATGTTCCGGGGCGTGACGGTGAGTAGTGAATCCTGCGATGCCGCACATAAGGGGATAGCTTCGACCGAAGCGGGTATTGATTCAAGGCTCGAGCTTGGATGATTTTGATAATGAAGGCAGTCTGGATGTGTGGAAAATCTGCCGAATCGGAGAGATGGGGTTTTGCTTCTGGCTCTTGCTTTGGCCGTGGCCTTTCCTTTTTTAGGGTCTTTCGGATTGCTCGAGCCGGATGAGGGAAGATTTGCGCAGATCGGGCGGGAGATGGCCGCCAGTGGGGATTTTCTAGTTCCCCGATTGAATGGAATTGAGCAGTTCTACAAGCCACCTCTGGTGTATTGGATATCGGCAATGGGGTATCGGATTTTTGGAGTGACGGAGTGGGTGGCGCGGCTGCCTTCTGCATTAGCGTTTACTGGAGTTCTTTGGCTGACGGGCTGGATGGGGTGGCGATTGGGCGGTCGAAAGGTGGGATGGATGGCGGTGCTGATTCTGGCATCGATGGTGGAGCCTTATGCGTTGGGGCGTCAGATCACTTTGGATATGAGTCTTACCTTTTGGGTAACGGCGGCGCTGGCCTGTTTGGTCGGAGTAGGCACAGGGGCTCAGGAGAAAAGAGTCGGGTATCTTTTTTTCCTCTGCATGGGGTTGGGGTTTTTGGCGAAAGGACCGATGGCGTGGGTGGTTCCATTGTCGGGGGCAATTCCATGGATTTGGGCTGCCAAAAAATCAGGAAGAAGAGTGATTTTACCATGGAAGAGTGGGGCTCTTTTGACCTTGGGGGTGGCAATGAGCTGGTTTGTTGTGGTGTGCCTGAGATATCCCGAATTGTGGAACTATTTTTTGGGTTACGAATTGGTGGAGCGTTTTGCGAGCACAACGCATGGTCGGTCGAAGCCTTGGTGGTTCTTTCTTCCAATTCTGGCAATCGGGACCGTGCCTTGGACCGGATTTTTGCCGGGACTAGCGAAACAGTCGTGGACGAAGATTCGGGAAGGAAAGATGGAGCCTGTGAGTTGGGCTTTGGGAGCAAGCGTTGTGATTCCTTTTGTGGTGGTGAGTTGTAGTGGGTCGAAGCTGTTGACGTATATTCTCCCCATTTATCCGTCCTTGGCGTTGGTGTTGGCGATTTGGTTAGGGGGAACGGTTTGTTCCCGGTGTGAAAAAATAGGTTGGGGATTTGCCCTGATTTCGCTCGGGGTGCTGGGCCCACTTCTTTGGTCTGTGAGGTATGTTTGGACCGAAGCGGCGGAGGTGACTCCCTCTCCAGGGTATCTTCTTGCGGCAACAGGTTTGGCCATTCTACTGGTTTTGGTTTGGGGATGGAAAATCAGAAAGGGAGATGTGCTAGGAAAAGTGGGATGGGTGGCTGGAGTCGCGATCTTTCTATGGCATGGGGCCAGCGGGGAGATGGATAGGATCAACGATCTTCTGGGTCGACAGGCGAGTGTTCGGTCGTTAGCCAAGTTGATTGAAAAGCATCAACCGGAACGTTTGTTTATTTATCGGGCTAGGGCGGCGGGGCTTCTTTTTGTATCGGATCGGAGAGTGTGGATCAATCGAGCGGATGCGGATGTGGTCGTCAAGCCATCTGCGGAAGTGGAAGGACGGTTTTTTGAGTGGCCGGATGATGTTCGAAGGGGGTTAACAGAAGGACAGAAGGTGGAGGGGGTGACCCTGCGGCATGTTTTTAAAGAGGAGTTTGATGGCAAGCAGTGGGAGATCTTAGCAAGGGCAGGGGAGTTTTTTCTGGTAAGGAGTTATGGGATTCACAAGTAAGACGATTTAATTTCACTCGAAAACATCACTACTTCGCGTAAAGTGCACAGATGAATCATCCATTACGAGTAGTCAATATTCACAAACAAAAGTTTTCCTTCGGTTTCACCTTGGTCGAACTGCTGGTTGTTGTTTCGATTATAGGATTGTTGGTTGGTCTGTTGGCGGCGGGAATTCCCTTGGCGATCGAAAAGGGAATGACGGCCAAAGCGAAGGGGGAAACAACGGCGATTGTAGCCGCCATCAAAGCTTACAAGCAGGAGTATGGAAGATTTCCAGGGGATTCCTCAGTCGCTAACAGACTTTTCTCGAGTAATTCGAGTCCGGATATTAATGCTCTCATGAAAGTATTGAGTGGTGATGCTACTGCGACTCTGGATGGCGAAATCGCCAATCCGAAAGGCGTTAGATTTTTTGAGGGTGCAAAAACAAACGAAACGATCACGATGCCGGATCCTTGGGGTGGTCAGTATTTGGTTCTCGTGGATTCAACGGAAACCGGATCAGTCACCTATACCAATGCGGGGACTCCCGTGAATTTAAGAATTTCAGTTCTGGCTATTTGTTATGGGAGCGATGGAAAAGCTGATACGCAGTCTGGAAAAAAGAACGATATTTTTAGCACTGATTTAAAATAAAACCCGTTGGCATCATGGGGTTTTTCTGAAGAACCTACCGGCGGAGGGGGTCGAAACCAGTCGTAAAATATTGATTATACGTAGTTTAAGCTACTTACAAAAGCTGCTTTCGCAGCGTAGTGAATTTTTTTACCCCCTTTTTGTCCACTTTTGTCCACTACGAGTAAGACTGAAAATGCGATCTGCAGGGTGAGTCAAAGTAGTGAGTTAAAGGGGTAGATTGGAAACATAACAGCGCCCGACACTCCTTTGGTTCTTACCGGATGGCTGATATCAAAAAAGTTTAT
>OGWM01000107.1_pt1 | contig 12537 bp, 17 predicted proteins | sample 1576041 | NCBI WGS metagenome assembly OGWM01 (sample SAMN07581538, study PRJEB24739) | freshwater metagenome | place: Singapore | collected 2015-01
AACCAGAAGGCGGTCCAAGAAAAGATTCATTTTGTGCGCGGATGAGGCCTATCGCAGAAAAGAGCGAAAAAGGTTCACGAGCACGCGCATCCATGCGGCGCTGGAAATGTCCGGGGTTTTAAATGTCTTATTCCGATACCTACGGTCAGGTGTTCAATGTACAGACACTGATCGACCACGCTGCGAGGCGCTGCGGTAAACTTGCTGAGGAGTTAACCAGCGAGCAGTTACTGACGGCTAGAGAGTCGCTTGGGTTTACGCTAACGAATCTCATCAACATTGGCATTCAGTATTGGGCCGTTAAGAAAGAAGTCATTGGCCTTGTTCCAGACAAGTACATTTACACGCTTCCTGTAGGTGCTAACGATGCGTTGAATGTGCTGTATCGCACGATGACTCGGCCAACAGGAAGTTACTCCTCATCAGCCGGCGGCAATGCAGCGTTAGCCGGTGATAACAATGTAGATACATACTGCCAGCAGACAAGTGCCAATGGCAACATTGCCATCAACTTTGGTACAGGCAACCCAATCTATGCGGGTTCGATTGGCATTTTGCCTTACATAGCAGGCGGTGGAAGCGCAACTTGGACATTGATCCTTGAATACTCAGCAGACGGCATAACGTGGAGCACGCTAGAAGATCTTGGCGCTGTTGTTGTGACGGATAAGCAGTGGAAGTGGTATGACATCGACCCCGGTCAGAGCGTTCAGTATTACCGGATCAGAGCATCTGGTGGCACGACCTTGGCTTTGCGTGAGTTTTACATAGGTAACAATTCGCGTGAAATTCAGATGGCCAGGCTTAACCGCGACGACTATACCAACCTGCCCAACAAAAACTTCACGGCGAACCAGCCTTACCAGTTTTGGTTTAATAGAACCGTGCCTGAGCCAGAGATTTATCTTTGGCCTGTACCGAATGAGTATTATGTGCAGATGACTGTTTGGTACTCAAAGCAGATTATGGATGTTGGCGATCTGACAGATGAATTGCAGATCCCACAGCGCTGGTATTTGGCTACAATCGGCATGCTAGCGCATCAGTTAAGCATGGAATTGCCTGCGGTTCCTCTTGATCGCATCAGGTATCTTGAGGATCAGGCCGGCAAGTATCTTGCCCTAGCAGAGGCTGAGGAGCGTGATCGCAGTCCTATCTACTTTGCGGTCAACATCAATCCATATACGAGGTGAAGATGACTTTGCTAGCCGGATTTCACAAGCATCACATTATTCCTCGTTATAAGGGAGGATCAGATGCGCCAGATAACTTAGTCCTTTTGCATCCAATTGATCATGCGATAGCTCATCTGGTTAGGTTCAAAATTTACGGCAATCCGGCTGATGGATGGGCATATAATCGATTGGCTAACGGCTTAAAAGAAGACTTGATTCCAAACCGCAAAGGCATTCCCAAGCCTTATATGCGAAAGCCTAAGTCTGAAGAAACAAAATCTAAAATGTCTTTAGCCGCAAAAGGCAAGAAAAAGTCGCCTGAGGCGGTAGAAAAAATGCGCAAGGCGTTGACTGGTAAAAAAGCTACAGGCAAGTCTTTGGAGGCATTGCATGCACATCGGCACTTGGCTTGGAGCGCTGAGGCGCAAGCTAAAAAGTCTGCAAAAACCAAAGGTGTTCCTCGCTCGTATGCTAAAAATTCTAAGCCCCCATCAGTTGAGGCTTGTGCTTCTGGCGGGAGGGCTAATAAAGGCCGCAAGCAGACGCCAGAGCAAATTGCAAAGCGCGTTGCTTCCCGCCGCGCCACGCTTGCCGCTCAGGGCAGGACATCGTAATGCCAATGTTTCTTGACACTGAGGGATATTCAGATATTGCGATTGCAATATGTGACCGATGCCGCATGAAACGTCCGCATGCAACCCTTGGACCGGACATCAACTTTCCAGGCTTGATGGTGTGCGAAGAAAACTGCAGAGACGAGAAAGATCCTTATCGCCTGCCCGCAAGACAGACTGAGCGCATCAACTTGCGGTTTCCAAGGCCTGATGTGTCGGTAGCTGCGATACAGAACAATCTTGTGCTCAACGACCAGCAGACAATCATTCTTTCAACTGAAGGAAATACCAATCTCATTGAGAATGATGGTAACCTTGATGGAATAGCGATCTCACCGTAATGGCCAATCAAACGATCAGTCAGCTTCCTTCAGCTCAGGCTCTGACGGGCACTGAGCTTGTTCCTATTGTACAAAATGGTGGCACAGTTCAGACAACCACGGGTGCTATCTCAGCCATTTCTGGCGGTGGTGGCGGTGGTGCATCAGGGTTTTCAGGCTTTTCAGGGTACTCAGGATTTTCTGGATTAGGATTCTCTGGTGCAAGCGGCGCTTCGGGATTTTCAGGAACGTCGGGGTTTTCAGGAACGTCAGGATTCTCAGGGAGATCGGGATTTTCTGGTTTGTCAGGCTTTTCTGGCAGGTCGGGATTTTCTGGCATTTCAGGTTATTCGGGTGACAATCCTGGTTCTAGTGGCTTTTCAGGATTCAGTGGCATTTCAGGGTATTCAGGTGACAACCCTGGATCAAGCGGATTTTCTGGCCAAAGCGGGTTTTCAGGAATCTCTGGGTTCAGCGGGTTCTCGGGATATTCAGGGGTAGGAACTTCTGGGTTCTCTGGTTTTTCTGGGGTAGGAACATCAGGGTTTAGCGGATTCTCCGGTCAAAGCGGGTTCTCAGGGATTAGCGGATTCAGTGGCGCATCGGGATTCAGTGGTGCGTCAGGATTTTCAGGATCTGGGGCGTCTGGATTCTCAGGTTTTTCCGGTGCAGGAACTTCGGGATTTTCAGGATTCAGCGGCATCTCAGGGTTTTCTGGCATCTCAGGGTTTTCGGGCATTTCAGGTTTTTCCGGAATCTCAGGGTTTTCTGGTGCTGGTTCTGCAATCACGGTATCGGATGAAGGCACGCCGCTTACAACCAACGTACAGTCATTTAATTTTGTTGGGACAGGTGTTGTTGCTACTGCAGTAGGCAACGCGGTTACGGTTACGATTGCAGGCGGTGGAACGTCTGGTTTTAGTGGCCAATCAGGTTTCAGCGGTCAATCAGGATACAGCGGATTTTCAGGACTGAGTGGATTTTCTGGCATTTCAGGATTTTCTGGTTCTGGAGTTTCTGGGTTCAGTGGTTTTTCAGGATTTAGTGGCTTTTCAGGATTTAGTGGGCAGTCGGGATTTAGTGGGCAGTCGGGATTTAGTGGGCAGTCGGGATTCAGTGGAATTTCTGGTTTTAGTGGGATTTCAGGAGCCTCAGGATTCAGCGGGTTATCAGGTGACTCTGGAATCAGCGGTTATTCAGGTGTAGGAACATCGGGTTTCAGCGGTTATTCAGGTTTCAGTGGTCAATCAGGCTTTTCCGGTTATAGTGGTTTATCAGGATTCAGTGGCGTATCTGGATTTTCAGGAATAAGTGGATTTAGTGGCTTTTCTGGATTAGGAATATCAGGGTTTTCTGGAGTTAGTGGCTACTCAGGCGTTAGCGGTTATTCAGGTGTAGGAACATCGGGTTTCAGTGGAATTTCTGGTTTTAGTGGGATTTCAGGATTCAGCGGCATTTCAGGTTTTAGTGGTTTTTCGGGAGTCGATGGAGGCGCTGGGACTAGTGGATTTTCTGGTTCAAGTGGCTTTTCAGGAATTAGTGCAAAAAGAAGAACAAAAACAATCGCTACAAAATAGGAAAGGGTTTTAAATTGTCTTGTTAAATATGCAGCCGCGCCCTCTTGCACTGCAGCGGCAATTTCCCGCATCTTGTCGGTACCTTCACCTGCTGCCAGAACTTGTGCGCGCAGCCCATAAGCAATTGCAAGCGCAACCAGCGAAATTCCAAGAACGATGTATGCGTAATTTAGGTTATCCCCGGATACTTGAACTAAATCCAATTTCAATCTCCTTTTATGTCCCTATTTATCTTTCACTATACATATTTATTAGGTTTATTAATTTTGCCCTAATAGACAATGGGCGAGAGTTTACGCACACTCTAGGGTTAATCGGCAAATCTGAGCAAGGAAAAAGTGGATAAAGGCTGAATTCAAAGCACATAATCATTGAATTGGAATATCTCAATATAACCTTTTCTCCATGCATTTCCTTAGCGCTGAGAGCGCAATCAATACTTTTGGGTTGATTGGAATATTTGCAATTCTTTTTTTAGAAACTGGATTACCACTGATCATCGGTCTGCCCGGAGATTCTCTGTTATTTCTGGCCGGTGTAGCGGCATCTGGTACCGGTGAAAAACTTAATGTAAAACTTTCGCTGGCGCCATTAGTGATTGGTTCGATGTTGGCGGCAATTTTTGGATCTCAATTAGGACATTGGCTTGGAAAAAAATACGGAGTAAAACTTTTTCAAAACGAGAAATCAAGAGTTTTCAACCCAAGATATTTGGCAAAGACAAAAACTTGGGTGGAAAACTACGGTATGGGAAAGATGATTTTTATTGGCAGATTTATTCCAGTAGTTCGACATGTGGTCAATCCAGTATCGGGTTTACTTGGTTTCCCAGTTAAAAAATTTATCTTTTGGAATGTAGTAAGTGCAGTTGTTTGGACACAAGGATTCATCTGGGGTGGTTATTACTTAGGCGAAAAGTTAAAGGGATCAGTTGATCAATATATTCTGCCGATAGTTGCGGTAATTGTTATTTTGTCTATTTCGCCAATAATTCTAGAGTTATATAAAAATTACAAAAATAAAAGATAATTTAATTTAAACCCAAATCGGCTAGTGAATACGCCGACAAATAAGGTAGACCAACCGATTCGACCGCGACTTTGGCGCCACGTTCAACGATTACCGCAACTGCGACAACGATCGCGCCTTCTGCTTTTAATGCTTCTACTGCAGTTAAAACTGAACCTCCGGTAGTGCTGGTGTCTTCGACCGCTAATACTTTTTTTCCTTTTATATCTGGCCCTTCAATTCTGCGCTGTAATCCATGAGCTTTCTCAGATTTACGCACAACAAATGAGTTTAACTTTCGCCCATTTTTTGCTGCACTATGCATCATTGCGGTAGCCACGGGATCTGCACCAAGGGTTAAACCACCAACCGCTTCGTAATCAAAATCTTTTGTAAGTTCTAACATGACTTCGCCTACCAATGGCGCTGCTTCTGAATCTAAAGTCACTCTACGTAAATCAACGTAGTAATTTGCTTCTTTTCCGCTGGACAAAATTACTTTGCCATGAACAACCGCTTTGTTTTTTATTTGTTCCTTTAGTTTTTCTTTTGCATCAGTGGCGGACATAACCCCACTTTAATCTAGATATTTATAATTTGGCTTGCTTAGCTAAATCTGCCCGTGGGTTAAATTCTCTGGTCGTGTTTGCAAATTCATCTAATGCTTTTTTGGCTGCGCTATCGACTCGCTGCGGCACCACTATCTCCACAGTAATTAGCATGTCGCCAACAACTGATTTGCTTCTGATTCCACGGCCTTTTACTCGCAATGTCCTTCCTGATGGTGTACCGGGTGCGATTCGAACCTTAACCTCATCGCCATCAATGGTCGGCACATTTATATCGGCACCTAGCACCGCTTCGTTAAATGTGATTGGAACTTTTATCAAGATATTTTCATCTTTGCGAGCAAAAAAAGAATGAGGTTGCACATTTATCGTGACATACAAATCTCCAGCGCCACCGGCACCAGGAGCCCCTCTACCTTTAAGTTTTATTTTGGCACCATCTTTTATTCCCGCGGGAACTCTGGTTGTCACATTAATTGGCGCAGTGTTTTGTGGTCGTAAATTTAAATTAAGTTCAGTGCCTTTGATGGAATCTTTAAATGAAATAGTGGTTTGGGTTTGTAAATCAGCCCCACGACGTGACCTAGCACCACCTCCGAAAATGGTTGAAAAAATATCATTATCGGAACCAAACAAATCTGAAAAATCTGCGCCGTTAAAGTTTCCAGCAAAGCCGCCGCTTGAGTTTCCACTAAAACCTGGTGGAATTCGACCTGATTTAAAAGCTTCCCGCGCTTGGTCATATTCAGCCCGTTTTTTATCATCGCCAAGAATGTCGTACGCCTCTGAAACTGCTTTGAATCTATCCTCTAATTTCTTGTCGCCCTTAGTTTTATCAGGATGCAATTCGCGAGCTAGTTTTCGATACTGCTTCTTGATTGCGGCAGAGTCCGCAGATTTAGCCACGCCAAGTATTTGATAAAAATCTTTTTCAAAAAAATCTTTTGCAGCCATAACTTAAATTCTGTTATGACGGATCAGTAACAGCAACCCGTGCCGGTCTTAAAACTCTATCTTTGTATTTATATCCTGGTTGTAAAATCTCAGTAGCGGTTGGTTCGGTTACATCGCTAGATCTATTATGCGAAAGCGCTTCGTGGATATTTGGATCAAATGCTTCGCCCGCTTGACCGAATTTCACCAAACCAAGTTTTTCGGTAGTGGAAAAAATTCGATCTGCTACCGCCTTAAACCCGCCGACCAATTCACCATGTTGGCTAGCTCGATCTAAATCATCCAAAATTGGTAAGAATTCGGTTAAGAAAATTGCAGTTGCTAAATCTGCAGCAACAGCTCGATCTCGATCGACCCGCTTTCGATAATTTGAATACTCCGCTTGCAAGCGTTGTAAATCATTTTTTAGAGTTTGCGCTTCGTCGGTGAGAGTAGTCGCTTCGCTTAAAGCTTCCTCTACCGCTTCAGAGAGTTGCTGTTCTGAATTAGCAGCTTGGCTCTCTTCGCTCATTACTTCTCTTCAACAATCTCGGCATCCTGCACACCGTCATCAGGAGTTGTTCCACCGGTTGCCTGAGTTTGAGCCGCTGCGTTTGCTGCATAAAGCGCCGCTCCTAATTGTTGACTGATTTCAGAAACTTTTTCAGTTGCACTCTTAATTGCAGTGATGTCGCTACCAGCCAATGCTTTCTTTAGATCAGCGAGCGCAGTCTCTAGTTCAGTTTTCTTGGTTGCGTTCTCGCCCTCATTAAATTTATCGGCATTGTCCTTTAAGAATTTCTCGGTTTGATAAACCAAAGAATCGCCAGTGTTTCGGATATCGGCCTCTTCGCGACGCTTCTTATCGTCTTCTGCATGTGCTTCAGCATCTTTCATCATTCGATCTATTTCATCTTTTGGAAGGGCTGATCCACCAGTAATTGTCATGCGTTGTTCTTTACCGGTTCCAAGATCTTTTGCTGAAACATGCACAATTCCATTTGCATCAATATCAAATGTCACTTCAATCTGTGGAACTCCACGTGGAGCCGGTGGCAATCCCGTTAATTCAAACATTCCAAGTTTCTTGTTATAAGCAGCCATCTCGCGCTCGCCTTGGAAAACTTGAATCTGTACCGCAGGCTGATTGTCATCAGCTGTTGTAAAGACTTCGCTTCTCTTTGTAGGAATTGTGGTGTTACGTTCGATTAACTTTGTCATAACGCCACCCTTAGTTTCGATACCAAGTGAAAGTGGTGTTACGTCAAGAAGTAATACGTCCTTAACTTCGCCCTTTAAGACACCTGCTTGAAGTGAAGCACCAACTGCCACTACTTCATCAGGATTTACGCCCTTATTTGGCTCTTTTCCGCCGGTCATTTGCTTAACAAGATCGACAACAGCTGGCATACGTGTTGATCCACCAACAAGTAGCACGTGATCAATCTTTGAAATTGGAATGCCTGCATCTTTTAGCACTGCTTCTACTGGCTTCTTGCAACGAGCAAGAAGATCAGCAGATAGTTGCTGGAATTGCGCGCGAGTAATTGTTTCGTCTAAGAACATTGGATTCTTATCAGCATCAACTGTGATGTATGGAAGATTTACTGAAGTTTGCGCAGATGAAGATAATTCAATCTTTGCCTTTTCAGCAGCTTCACGAACACGTTGCATTGCCATCTTGTCCTTAGTTAAATCAATACCATTCTTAGCTAAGAATGTTTTAACTAGGTGATCTACTAATGCTTGATCCCAATCATCGCCACCAAGGTTGTTATCACCATTGGTTGCTTTAACCTCAACTTACTCCTACCATCGAAAAAGCCTGCTCATTAAATGAAATCACAGCAACATTAAATTGCCCACGGCGTGTTGCTTGGACATTTTGCATCACATAACCCTCATATCTATAAAGAAAAGCAGAAGATAGCCCTGTTCCAGACTGATTGAATGGGGGGCGAGGGTTTGATGGCATTTGGGTTCCGTTTATGAATGCAGGAATCCTAAAGATTTTATCCGTTGCGGCAGGATTTGCCGTGCTAAAGGAGGAATATTGACCTTGCAATAATTGAAATTCAGTTAGGTCGGTAATAAATTCAGCCTCAATGACAACAGGAGGCCCGAAGATTCCAGAACCCGTATTTGGGATAATTCTTACAATCGCTGGCGGCAGGCCGGAGGATGCCGTAAGCCCAACAAAAGTAACATTTAATTCCGTAAGCCCTCCATCCATTTCTGATGTTGCAATGGATTCAACGGCCATTCTTGCATATTTTGAGGTTGCCGTTGAAAAGGCCGTGTGTTTTGTGTCTTTTTCTGGAATAATGGAAAGAAGATTCTGGGTTTGAATTGTGTATGTTTCAACGATTGTCTCAAGGCCGTTCATATCCTTCTGATACTGCTGGCGGCGCAGAACCTTGGCGTTGGTTGCCGAGGCTGTTGGGGATGGGGAGCCGACGATGGTCGCGGCCATGTTATGCTCCAGCCCCAGATGTCACAAGCGGGGCAGTATCAATTTTTGATATAAGTTTTTCAACTGCAGAAATTAGGTCTGGCAAACCCCTTCCTTGTTTTGTCGTTTGTTGCCCGGCTTTAGATGACGCAAGCTGTGATGATTCCAAGCCTTGTGCCGGAAGATTTATTTGTTCTCTCAATGAGGGGATTTCATTTTCAGCTACTTTTCTTGCCAATCTATTTCTAACATCTTGTTTTGTAAGCACTTTTCCTTGAGCTATTAAAGATGGTGTTTTAGACAATCTTTCTGCTTCAGATTCAAGAAATTTTTCTTGAAACATAAAGTCTTGTCTTGATACCTCACGCCGTCTTTGCCGTCTTGCCACTTCTAAAGATTGCCTTCCAGATGTAGTTTTGCCTAAAATCAATTTTTCAATACCATCAGAATCTTTATTTGTTTGAAATAAATTTCTTGCAATTGAGCCTCCCGCGCCTCCTGCTCCATTTGAATCTTGACTCTTTAGCAGTTCTTTTTCTTTTTCAATCGCAAGAGCGGCCTCGGCCTGTTTTACTTGCTGTTCCAAATCCTTGCGTGTTCGTTCAAGATTTCTTTGTCTATTTATTTCATAAAGTTCATTTTCAGTTTCCCTGTCGGCATCAGCTTTCCTTCTTTTTTCATTTATTCTTTCCTGTTCTTCATCTTGTTTTTTCTTGTCATCGGCAATCACTTTTGCCTGCGCCCTCTGTGCCTGAAGAATTGTATTATTTAATAATTCTTGATCTCCAGTTTTTCTCGCGGCCTCAATTAAGGGAGCATATTCCTCGCCAATCGCTCTTATTTTTTTGCCAGTTTCATCTAATTCACTAACCATTCTTTTATCAATAAGGGTATTAACTATTCCTGTTTTCTCTAATTCTTTTGCTTGTTTTTTTGTTTCCTCAACAAGCAGAGACATTTGTTCTTTTGCACCAGAAATTCCCGCAATAAAAGCAGTAAGCGGATTAGATTCAATTTCTTTTATTTTTGCGGCAACTTTTTCTGCTTCAGAATAAAGAGCAGCGGCTCCAGATCTTGCTTCCTCAAATCCAACGCCTCCTCTAATATTGCCAATCTGTTCTCTGACTTTAGAAATTGCTGTTTCAGATTCTTTTGCAGCATTTTGAACTTTATTAAAAGCATCAATTAAAGCCCTTCCTGCTGAAATTACAATGGCTCCTCCAATTGATGCGCCAATGGCCGTTCCGAGTGCCTTTGTTGCTATTGAGGCAAGATCGGATGCGTCTCTTACTCGCAATAAATCTTGCCCAAAACCCTCCATCGCAGAAAAAACTTTTTCGGTGCTTGTTCCAAGGTTTTTTATACTTGCACCACTTTGCGTTAATTTATTTTCTAAATCCGTATTATCGCCACGGATTTTTAACATCAATTCTTGAGTGTTCATTTATAATTTGCCCTTCTTGATAATGGCAAGCGGTCAAGTCTGGCGGTAATATATGGAATAATTCCTCTCTTTGGGTCATTCATTACCTCACGCATAGCGGATAAAAGACCCGGCATTCCTATTTTGGATATTCCAGAAGGATTGCGTTTTTTTACTGGAAAATATCTCAAATCAAATTTTCCTGCATTATTATAAATAATGCCTTCTACAATAGCTTTATCCTCTTGCGCTTTTACTCCTCCACCAATTCTTTTTATTGTTTCGTCACCAAAATCTCCCTTGCTTGGCTTTTTCCCAAAAAGTTTTGCCGCCCCAGCCCATCCAATAGCCAAAAATCCAACAGACCGCTTTCTTCCTGCAATAAGATTTTTTGCAATTCTGCCTATTGTTCCCTGTTTGCCAGAACTTTTCCCAAATCCCTGGCCAGCAATACCAATTTTTTTATTTCCCAACGGTGCAAGCCCTTGATTTTTTAAGATCCAATTTGCAAGTTTTAATGGAGCATCAAGTCTTTTTTCTCTTAATCCAGTTTTTATTTTTCTTCTAAATGTTCCGCCGCCATCCTTAAGCCCTCTTTTTATAAGATATTTAGGCCCAACATCAACAACCCTGGTTAATTCTGCTTCAATTTTTGATTTGTTTGATTTGTAGGTTGTTCGTATGGCAGTTAGAGCAACATCTCCCAAAAAATTATTTATAGCCTGCCCCATTGATTTTCGAGAAATTGTTGAATAATCTTGCAACATATCTCTAACTCTTTGCGTATTTAATAAACTTACCTCCATAACTATTTTATAATGTTAAAGAACACCAAGCTCTTTGGCTATTTTATCTTTATCTTGAGCAACGCCAAAACCCCTTCTCTTTAATTTTATTCCATTCGACCACATATAATAATGCCAGCCTTGGCGCATGATGGATTGAGGTAATTCCCATAAGATGTATTCAATGCTCCAGCCTGTTTTTTCGGCCAGCGCAAAAACCGTTGATGCGGTATTGGCTGGCCTTACTTGTTTCCCAATTCTTGCCCTTGTCCGTAAGATTGGATTGCCTCAACGGAGCCTTTGTTGGATTCATTAATAATTGCAACAACAATATTTTCAGCATTTTCAGAGTCTTCTTTTGTCTTATCAGATAACCAATCTAGGATTGTTTCCCTAAATTTATCCTTATTCCACGCCAAGGCGATTGCGGCTTTTCTGTCTTTTTTAATAAGAATGTGCATATAAACAAAAGACCAGACAAAAAATGATCCAGAATCTGAATCATCTCTTACTTGAGACAAAAGGATTCTAGAACCTTCGGTATATGGGGCAAGCTCCTCTCCTTTGAATTGCCTTGCCGGGGCCACAAAGGCTGAATCTAGTTCTTCGTTTAGGATGTCGCTCATATATGCTTTAGGATGGCCTTTTTTAGCTCTGGACGGGCGTTCTCGGCCACGATAAGGGTTTGCCCGCCTGTTTGTATTACCCGGATAGGTTCGGCTCTTTTAACGAGTCCTAGAAGCGTTTCTCTGTTCTCCAAGGCCGCCCGCACATATCGGATAGGAGCCTCTTCATCGCTCTGCATATCCGCCCAATTTCTTTCCATTTCCTTTTTGATTTTGTCTCCCTGCCCATCGGATTGAAACCAGAAGGTGACTTCTTGGAAACCATCCGGCTTGATGAATCTGGTTACAGGATCAATACTTCGGAGTCTTCCACCAAAAGCCGCAACTGCAGAGGCAACCTTGATGTTTTTAGTTCCCCAAAAAGCCTCTCCAATCATGTTAGGATTTCATTAAGGGATTGGAACCCTTAACTCAAATTGGGATAGCCTGTTGCGGAAATATCAATCGTCACAAATGAATCGTTGGTCTTGTTCACCGTAATGCTATCGATGCGGGTTGTGCCTGTTCCGATGCTCAAGGCATTGGCAAGAACAGCCAAGGGTGCGCCTGCCGTTGTCGCATAGTTGGCAGAAGTGGCATTGAAAGAGAGGGAATAGGCCGTGGTGGCGTTGTAAAATGCGATTCCAACCACATCGCCAGTTTGATTGCGAACCTCGTTCTTTTCAACATTCCGTGTTTCAGAATAACTCCGAACAAGGCCGACTGTTTCCGATGTCATGCCAAACTGTAGTCCGGTTTGTCCAATAGTAGTTGCGGGCATTGTAATTTCTCCTTTGTGTCAAATTTGATTTAAGGATGTCCTAGAAGTCTGTTTTTAATAATCTCCCAAGCCGCCGCAAGAACCCCAAAAACAATGGTTGAAACAAGCCAAACCCTGCCCTTAAGCCCATTGGCCTCTTGCTCAATTCTGTCCATCTTGCTTTTATGGTCTGTTAGAAGCTCAAGAATATAGGCTTGCCGGGTTTCCATCCTGGCTACCCTTTCCCTTATCTCTATCAGCACGCTATGATCGTCTGCGCTCATACTTCACAATCCTCCGCCCCTTCACAAATTCT
>OGWM01000108.1_pt1 | contig 12425 bp, 10 predicted proteins | sample 1576041 | NCBI WGS metagenome assembly OGWM01 (sample SAMN07581538, study PRJEB24739) | freshwater metagenome | place: Singapore | collected 2015-01
AGTGTTAAATCATTATCAAATGCTATTAGTAATTCATCTGCTGTTTCAACTGCTATTCTTTCTGCTTTTTCACTACCAAATGAACCTTCATCTCTTTCAACATAAACCCTAACTAAAAAGTTCCAAGTTCTTAAATTTCTTTTAGAAATTGCAGAAAAATCCCCAAAACTTCCACTAAAATCTGACAAAGTAACAGTAGCAAATGGAAAACCATCAGGATTAGCGTTTTCAAAGTTATAAGTATGTCTAATATGTGAAAGTCCATTTACTTTATTTACTATTATTTGTTTAATTGTTTCAATTCTATTTATACTCATATTATTTTGCTATTATTTTAAGTAATTGGTCTGCTAGTATTCTAAAGTTTTTTTGTATATCACTCAAACTCTCATCAACAGCAGGTTGCATAAATGGTTGTGGGTCTGTACCTTCCCTAGCAATCTTTTTAGCAACTGCCCAAGCAAGATTTTCATTACCTAATTTCAATGCTGCCCAAGGTTTTAACTTTTCAACAGGTGGAAAGTGCGGTCTAGTTCCAAGTTCAACAAATATGCCATACTTTTCACCACTCCAAACTGTACCTGTTAAATCAACAACATTACTTCTAATCTTTCCTTTCAAACCTCCAAATGCAACAGGTGCGTTATCTCTTGCTCTTTCCCTAATTGCTACAACAGATTTATTCAAAGCACTTGTAACTAATGGTTTAACCATTGTTCCTGTTTCCCCCATATTTGAAATCAATTCATCTAGTCCCTCAACTTTAATTCTAATCATTTTAATTGCTCCGATAAATTAATTTCATAATGTGGTAGAGGACCTTTACTCCAATCTTCAACACCATCAACTGTTAAAGTCCTGTTTAATTCACCATCGTAAAGTCCTGAAATAGTTACTCTGTAACCTTCTCTAATTCCTGAATAAGTTGGTGATAAATATAATATGTGTGATTTTGAAAACATACCTGTACTCATTTCAGCAGGATTTGAACTCACAGGTTGAACATTACAAGATATACCTGTTAGATTTGTAATTGAAACGTAACCTTCTTTATCTGCGTCAGCATTGTCAGGTTGTAGTTTCTTAAATGTTGCTCTATGTGTATTTATAGGTATCATACTAAAATCCCGTTACTCTTGTATAACCGTGAAGTAATCTTTCTGCATCTTTAACCAACTCAGACCTACCACCAGAATTTGAACCATAGTTGATAGATATTCCTCCTTGAGATACAGATACAGCACCAGTTATATTAGATGAACGAGCAATAGTATCTATCGCAAATAGTGCGGTTGCTTCTTTAACAATATCAGGAATTGTTGTGTATCCTGCTTGATAAGTAATCTTTGAATAAAATTCAACTGTTCTTAAAGTTCCAAAGTCCAACAAAGAAACAGATTGTAATGTAATGTCTGCGATAGGAAATACAATTCTTTCTTTAGGTTCAGGTATTGTATAAATAAAATCATTATTCCCATTTACTAATGAAATTGAAACATCAGCACTTCCTTTAACTAAATTAACTGAAGTTAAAGAAACAATAGGTTTTTTTCTTGGAAAGATTACTAATGAACTATCAGCATCAATAAATGCCTTTGCAATTTCATCAGTAATTGTTTCTAGTCCAAATGTCTGCTCACAAAAATCATCAACTTTAGCAGTTGCTCTTTCAATGATTGTTTGTAGAGTAGTATCGCTGTAAGCAGAATAATCTACTGTTGGATATTCACTTTTTAATTCACTAATTGTTATGTATCCCATTTAGTTTTATTTCCTCATATTGTTGGATTGTGACTATGAGGAACACAACCCAACAAAACAAAACTAGAGTGCTAAACCAGCAATCTTGAATTGATATAATTCTCCAATTACTCTTAGAACAGTTGCCTCAAACACGAAACTTATTTGTGATAAGTTTGATGATGGAACATCTACTCTAGACATAGGAATTAGGTCTTGCATATCCATCCAAACTTCACCAGCAGCAGATCTCTCAGTTAATAGGAAAGCATTACCTCCAACATATCTTGATGGCATTACGTCAATTAATGTTCCGTCAATCGGATTAACAATCTTTGCTAATCTAATTCCTCCGATACCATTTCCTTGATTATCAACCATAATTCTTTGGATGCTTCCTGTTCCTTGAAGTTCGTCTGCTAATGCTCTTGTTTGTCTAGCATTTGCTACTAACATTGTTGGTGATGCACCGTTTCTGTATAAAGTTTCACAGTATACACCAATTCCTGAAGCAGTTAATAAAGAAGCAGTTCCAGAGTTTGTTGTGATTTGTTTTCCAAGTCCGTCAAATTCTAGTCCTGTTCCTTTAGAACTATCTCCACCAATAATTAGTTCTTCTTCTCCTAACATAACCTCTAACATTTTAATTCTCTGTCTGTGAGAGAACATATCTGTTTCAGGTGTAATTCCACCTCTAGAAGCAGTATTTGCTAGAACACCAACTTCAATTTTTCTACCCAATAATTTATAAGGAGCAGAAGTAACTGTGTAAGTTTGTGTTGTTTCGTTAGGTTGTCCAGCATCAGCAAATACAACTGTTGTGTTAGTTCCCATATTAACTCCGTCTGAACCCATATTTAATCTAGAAGTTAGTCTCTTCCAAGCAGATGCTTCTCCGAAACCTCTTGTTCTAGGTAATCTATTTCTCAAAGGAGTATCAGTAGGTACTAATAATTTAACGTCTGCTTCTAGGTTCTCCGGAGAGAATATTGACCTAGTTGTAGGATTAAAAGTATAAGTTGTTTTAACCTCTGCTGCTTTTGCAATCTCTGACTTAAATTGATTTATAAATTCAGAGTCTGCTAACAGTCCTTTACTTATTTCTTGCATATTCATTTTCTATTCACCACCTTTCAAAATTTAATTTATTACTTAATTACTCAATCTTGCAATTCTATCTCTTAGTTCAAATGCTCTATCTGACATCTTTTCTAAAGCATATCTTTCAGGATTTGTTTCTCTTATTTTCATAAGGTCTGCAAATTCTTGTTTTGCCTTGACTAATTCAACAGATTCTTGTTTTTCAATTTGAATTCCACCTAAAGTTTTTTCTACTAGAAAACTTGCTTTAGTTTTAGATTCCGCAGGAGTGCTTTCTACTTTCTCCAATCTCTCACTTAACTTCTCAACAATAGAAGTTAGTTTAGATATTGCTTTATCCATTTTTTCAATAGAATCAAATTTTTCTATTTGTTTTTCTTGTGCCTTTTCCATTTTCTCAATTTTATCTAATGTTTCATCAATAGTAGAGGTATCAGTTAGTTTATCCTGTGCTTCCTCAACATTGGTTTCATTAGTTTGTTCAATTACTTCTGCTGTTGCTTCTGCTACTGCTTCTTCAACTTGTGCATCTGTAATCTCATCTAAAACTGCTTCAACCTCTGCTAATTCTTCACCTGATAAACCTTGTTCTTCTACAACTTGTTCTTCATTAACAACTTGTTCAACAACTGTTTCTGCTACTTCATTAACGATTTCTTCTTGTTTTTTGATATCTTCCAACTGACTCACCTCCTCCCAATTAAATGCAAACTTAATAATCTCAATAGGTTCTGATTTTGTTGTTTGTTTTACTGAAGACATTTTATGTCCTACAACTCTATCAGTTGGTTTTCCATCTCTATACAATCTAATAATTAGTCCGGGATTTTCTTCTGTTCCTGTAATAGAAAAACTGCTATTAGGAATACTTACTTTACCACTTCTAATAACTCTAATAACTTTTCCTGTTGCATTTCCACCACTACTGTTCCAAGATACCATATCACCTGCTTTAACTCCGTCTGCTTTCTCAATTTTGGATTTTTTAGAAGGATTGTATCCCCAATTTTTCAAACTAATATCTCTTTTAGATGGGCAACCTTCGGATACCGGACTTCCTTGTTCGGCACCTTTCATTCTTGATATAAAACTAATTGTTCTGTTAGCACTTCTTACGTCACTAGCATTCCAATCTGCTTTGTTTTTTGATAATAAATTTATATTTCTTGTAATCGGACTTCTGTTCAAACTTGCTTTCTTTGAGCATTCAGTTTCACTCCAATTCTTTAACTCACTTGCTGACATATTTACTAATGAGTGATATTTAGAATAAACTTCATCAACTTCTGCTTTTTGAACATCTGCTTTGAATAATGTAATTATTGCTGATTTGTTAGCAGGTACATCAACTAAACTAATTTCTGTTAGTCTTAATTCTTTGATAACATTTTCAACCATTTGAATTGCTCTACCACCAATACTAAATCCATTGAAAACACCTTCTTTAACTTTTTTCCAAGCATTGTCATCAACAATCTTTGCTCCAATGAATAAACCTTTTTCATCAACAACTGCTGATTTTGTTCTACCTACTGCATTAGTTGTGTGCATTTCCCTAATGGTTGGGAATTTCATATAATTTGGAAGTGCTTTTTTAATTGCTTCTAATTCAACAACTTCACCTTGACTATCTAAATCAGGTGTAGAAGCATAACCATATACCATTCTTTCTTCATCATTTACTTTAGAAATTGGTAAGTATTTTTCAAATTTTAATTTTTCGTGAATATCGCTAAAACTTTTTTCAATCTTTTTAGTGCCTTCAACTCTTGCTTTAATTTCACCACAAATTCTAGAAGCACTTGCTTTGCTTCTTCCTTTTTTACCCTGTGCAATTAAACAAGCACTAAAATCTTTATAAGGTCCCATTGGCATTTTGTTTTTCTTTCATAAAAAAAGTCCCATCAATACTTCTGTATCAACGGAACTTAAATCATAATTATCGTTCGTTCTTTAACTGTTAGTATTTTGTATTAGTTATAAGTAATTGTCAAATAGTTTTTTCTAATGGGTTTTCAGGAAATACAACATCCTCCGGATTTGTAAAATTTTTTGTTATATCTCTTAGTTGTTGTCTATAATCTTTAATTGCTTGTAGTAATTCAGGTGACAAAGGTGAATCAGGTAATACACACCAATCAGTTTGTACTAATCTCAAATTTCTTTCACTTCTTATGTTTGCCCATTTATCTTGTGTTATTTTATCCATAAAGTCTAATATACCTTCCGTTCCAACCATAAGAACCTCTTGTTTGAGATATTGTAGGTTTATTTAATTCCACACTAAATCCTGCAACTGCTGCTGCTGTTGTATGCGTCATTGTATTAGTTGTTGTTGCTAATCCTAGCATAGTAGCACCTGCTGATGTTGCAGTATCACTTGTTCCCATTATAGTTCCAGTTGTAGATGCTGCTGCTGTACCACCACTTCTTCCTACAAATGTAAAAACTCCATCTCCTGCTGTCGGTGCATTTGGTAAAGTCATAGTTAATGTTGTAGCACTATCACTTCTATTTGTAGCAGTATTTGTTGTAACAGGATAACCATTATCAATTACATCTGTATTAAATATTTCATCAATAAATATTCTTGCATTTGTAGGTGCTTCTGAGAAAGTAATTGTTATAGTTCTATCGGCAGGTAAATCTGCTGATAAACTAGCAACTTGTCCACTCCAAACTTCTATTGCTCTTGTAGGTGAAGCAATAGAGTTATATTCAACTCTTGAACCTGAAACTAAAGTCCAGTTCATTGCGTAACCAGTAATTCCTGTAATATAACAATTTGAAACTCCACCTGTTTTTTGAATATTTACAGAAAGCATCATCAAACTATATTCACTTGGGCATACAGTAGGAGTTACTGAAATACTTGTAGATGTTGTTGTTGTGTTAACTACATTAGTTCCAACAGGACTATCAGGATTTGTTCCTAATCTTACACTTGTTCCACCAATACCACCATTTACTTGGGGAGTTATAGTACAGTTTTTAGCAATAATCGCAGCAACTCCACCTCCTCCACCTCCTCCACCTCCAAATGTTCCACCAGTACCAGAGGCATTTCCACCATCACCACCATTTGCTTGTATTACACCAGTTCCAAAAGTACTAATATTAGGTGAAGCAATAAATACAACACCTCCTCCTCCTCCACCACCACCAGATACAGCAGAAGTTCCAGTAGCAGATTTAGCACCAGCACCACCACCAGCACTTGGTGTAAATTGATAAGGAGTTGCAGCACTTACTAATTTATTTAAATATGTTGTGAAATTTGAGGTTATTCTTGGGCCACCATCACTATTTGCAGGAGGTGTTACATTTCCAGGTACAAAACCTGAACCTAAAAATGTTGTGTTAGTTGCTCTAGCAGCACCACCTCTTCCACCTAAACCACCAACCCAAGTTGCAGCAGTAGGGTTTGTAACAGCAGTTCCATTAGCACCAGCACTTGCAGTTCCAAGTCCAGCAGCACCATTAGTTCCTGCTTTAAAAAATCCTCCAGTAGCACCTGTTCCAGCAGTAGCACCTGAAGCATTACCACCATTATTTCTAATAATCCCATCAACGATACAATCAGTTATACAAAATATTCTATAACCTGCTGTTTCTAATGTAACTCCATTAACTATATTAAAAGTAGTACAGTAAATATCTCTAAGTAATGTATATGTTGAACCAGCAAGAGATAGAATATTAGGGTAAAGTGTTGTACCATCTAAACTAATATAACCATCTGAACCATCTCCATAAACAGGCATATATTGGTCACCTGAATTAGTACCTGATATATTTGCAGCACTTACATCACCTGTAAAATTACCATTTCCAACAACTTGTAATTGCACAGTAGGGTTTGATGTTCCAATTCCTACTCTACCAGAACCTTTAACTATCATTTTAGTTGTAGGTGTTCTATCAGCAGTTCCAGAAGTTCCAGGAGTAGCAGTTAAAAATTCTATATCAGAACTACTACTACCAGTAGCAGTACCAGAAGATAATTTTAATGCTCCACCAGCAATATTTGTTCCACCTGATACAGCACCACCAGCAGTTATATTCAATGCTCTACCACTTGTTCCAGCAGTTGTTGTTCTATTTATATTTATATTTTTATCTTCTGTATCATTAAAATTTAATGTAGTACCTGTCAAAGGAGTATTTGCTAAATTAGTTCTTAAATAAGTAGTGCCTAATGTTTGTACTGAAGATAATTCTGTATTTGTAAGATGATTAAATTGTCCTGTTGTACCCCCTTGTAATTCTGCCAATGAATTATGAGTTATAGCACTAGGTAATACATTTGCTTGTAATAATTGACCGGACAATGTCAAATCCACACTTCTAGTATCTTGAACTGTTATATCCCCTGTATTAGTTCCCGAAGTTGCTTGTAATGTTTGTAATTGTAAATTTGTAATATGGTTATATTGACCTGTTGTTCCTCCTTGAAATTCACTTAAACTGTTATGTGTAATTGCACTTGGAATAACATTTGCCTGTAAAACTTGTCCAGAAACAGTTAAATCAACAGACCTTGTATCAATAACTGTAACATTTCCAGTATTTGTACCACTTGTTGCTTGAACAACTGCCAACTCACTATTTGTTAAATGATTATATTGTCCTGCTGTTCCACCTTGTAGCGAACCTAAATTGTTATGGGTAATACCTGATTGTATAACTGAACCTGTAAGTGCTTGACCTGTAAGTGTAAAATCAATTGTAGAACTGTCAGTAACTGTTACATCTCCGGTATTTGTTCCACTTTGATTATTTAGATTTGAAACTTGTAAATTAGTAAGGTGATTATATTCATTTGTTGTGCCACCTTGTATTCCATTTAACGAATTGTGATTTGTAATTACACCTGAAAGTGTGACATTTTTCCACAAACCATCTGTTTGATATTGTAAAATCTGTCCAGTTTGTACTGAACTTAAAGCAACATCGTGGATTTCTTTTAATTCATAACCATTAATTATATTTACAATCATTTCACCATCAGTTGTTGCTTTGGTGACAATACCAACTCTTACATAATGTTTTGGTGCTAATTGAGGCACATTTGTAAATTCACCTGCATTTGTGCCTGATAAATATAATGTATCTCCTGCTGTGTAACTTGCTAGATTTATTCCTGCTAATAACCCATTTGTTAAAACCCAACCTGTATTTCCATCATTTATATTTTCAGCAACAACTCCAATAGTGAAAGCAGAAGTTGCGTCACCAGTTGCTATTGCTCTTGATACAACAGGAGTATTACCAGAAACAGATGAAATATAAACAACAGTTCCTTTTGTCATTGTTGTTCCTGAAGAATTTCTAACTCGTCTAGGTAATACTAACTCTTTACCTAGGGCAACTGTTGTATTTCCACCTGCTAAACCTAATTCCAAATTAGCAGTTGCTGAGTTGTAACCCATTACTCCCTCAGTTATTGCTGTTGTATTTGCTGTATTGAAAGAAACTGTATTTGCATTTGTAACAGAAGCATTAGTGAAGTTAAGATTACCAGTCATTGTGTCACCAGTATCATTTACTTTTGCGTCTAATGCGACTTGTAAATCATTTTGATTTGGTAAATTTCCACCAATTTGTCCCCAATTTACAACACCAACAGGATTTGTTTCCCACTCTGTTAGGTCAAAATCTTTTTTTAATGGATTTACATTATATCTTCTAGGCATTGTATGGTTCTATACTTCTAAATTTTCTTACAGGATTAAAACCTTCATATTCAAAAGTTTCGGTCAGTACCATTGTATCTGTCCATTTTTTTACCATTATTGGTAATGATGTACCTGAATATGTTGTATAAGTATATTCTTCTCTTAGATAAATGTTTTCAGTACTTCTTCCCATAGGTGCAGATGTTGCACCTCCAATACCATCTATAAATTTTTGTCCGTCACTTAATCTAACAATTAAATAGTTAGAAGGATTTGCAGTTTTAGAATTTGCTTCAACATCTGTTCCTGTTGGTAAATTAACTGCTTTAACTTCTCCAATAATCTTTTGTAATTCAGGAAAAGTTACTTCAGGAATATTTACCTGATTTAGAACTTCTACTTTTTGAATTTCTTTTAAGTTTGTAATCTCTACTTCACCTTTAATCTTTTGAGAGTTAGGAAACTTAATAGTAGCAATAGCATCTGTAAGTGCCTTTTTAATTTCAGGAATATTGATAGCATTAATAGTTTTTCTGTTATCACTAATTTCTACCTTATCTAATCCTTTGAATAGGTCATATAAATATGGAACTATTGCTTTTCTTGCTTTGATTTTTTCTTCTAAATTTGGTTCTATTGACCTGTCCATACTTGACTTCCATTTCTTTCTTCAGGAACTACAAAACACCTACAACTTATATGTAATGGTGGATATTTACCAATTATACCTTTGCCACCTACCCAAGTACCATTTATATTTATAACCTTATTATCTAGTGGTTGGCAAATAGGGCAAACTCTTTCATCTCTAGAAGTAACCCATTTTAAAACTGTTACTCCACTCTTTCTATAAACTTCATTTTGAGTAGCACCTGCAACTTGAGCAACTTCATTTTCAGCAATAATCTGACTTCTATTTTTTATCATTTCTCTTTGTTTTTCCAAAACATATTGGATTGTTTCTTCAATAGTTAAAAATCCACCTCTAGCATTTTCTAATTCTTCGCTAATTTGTTTTGCTGTTGTTGTATTCAATTGTGGGAAAAGATTATTTACTCTATCTCTAATATATTGTGAGTTTTTAATTGTGTATTTAGTACCTGCAATTAAAGTATCTACTGCATCTTGTCCTGCAATTTGCTCTGCTCTTGCTAATAAATTAACTACAATGTCAATTAAAAATCTTGATGGTTTAATGTTATTCAATTCTCTTTCAATTAAAAATTGTATTTGTGGATTGGTATCTGCTTTTCTAGTTAGTAAAACTGCTTGTTCAACTAGTTCTGTTACCATTATCTTTTCAACTTGTGAAAATAAAAAATCTTCAATCTCTGCTCTAACTTCCTTAAATTCTCTTGTTGCTTCAATTTCGTTCAAAGTAACATTAGTTTTTAAGTTTCTTAAAGACCTTTTAATTATATTTCTAATACTATCTTTGGTTGAGTTCATCTAACATTTTCCTTAACTCCAATACTTGTTTATATTCACTAGTTAAGTAGTATTGAAAAATCTTAACAATGTCTGATTTGTCATCTGCCATTTCTAATTGTTTTCTAATTTCAATTTCTTTGTCTTTTGCAATGTGATTTACAACAAATTGATTAAAGTCTTTATGGTTTCCTTCAGATTTAATTGCATTTATACAAAACTTTTTCCATTGTGCTAATTCTTTTCTTTCCATTTCACTATCCATACTGTCAGTTTCAGATGACATATCTTCTTCCATATCTGCTTGCTCATCTTCCATTTCAGTTTCAACTTCAATCTCAACTTGTGGTGCATTTTGTAGTGCTTGTGCTTGTTGTGTTAGTAATTCTGTTGCCATTGTTGGAGTTCCCATAATGTAGTGTCCTAATCCAATTTCATCCATACCATTTCTTCTTCTAACTTCATCAACAGAAATAACACCTGATTTAATTCTAATATCATCAATTTGTGCTTCTTCTAGTAGGTCTGTTGGGTCAGTATTTACAAATTTGAATTTATATTCTTTGTAACCCATTTCATATTGGATTAAATTAGTAAACATTTCTTCTATAAATTGTTGTAATCCCCTACCAACTCTTTCTTGTGTAATATCTCCTTGAACTTCTGCTGTTGCTTTATTTACTTGTTGTGTAAATCCTAAAGATTGAGGTGTAACTCCAAATACAGCACAAGTTTGTTGTAGCAACCATAATTCAAATCTTTCAAATGCCATATCTTCAGGTTTTTTAGTTGGAGTATATTTCATACCTCCAGGCATCATTTTTAATCTTCTTTGGTATCTAGGGTCACCTGCAATCATTGCGTCAAAATATGCTTGGAATTCTTGCACTTGGTCTTTTGTCCAATCTTCAGGAACTTCTATAAATCCTTCTGCTAAATTGCTATCTGTAAAGAATTTCCAATTGTATAAAGAACCTGCTAATGCTGATTGAACTTGGATAATTAAACTCTCCAATGGAGAAAGTCCAAAAATAGTATTTGGTCTAGCATTTTTAACTGCGAACAATAAATCATCTTTTGTTAATTCTGCTGTTTTAACACCTCTTATCCATTGTTCAAATGCAATTTCCGGAGCATTAGGTATTCTTCCTGACTCATCAACTCTAACTTTAATTGTTGCAGCATCAACAGGTAATAAATGTAAAATGTTACCACCTCTTGTTTTTAACTTTTCAATAGTAACTGCTCCCATTACAAGATAGTCTTCAATGATATTTTCTAGGAATATCCTCATTGTTGTATCTTTTCCACTAGGTCTTGCAAAGAAATCTTCTAAATTTTCTCTAATTGGGTCATCATCTTCCATTTCATCTTCTTCATCTTCTTTTACAATTTCCCAATTTAATTGAGTTGTTTTGGTTTTAATATAATCAATACAAGCACGTGCAATAGGATAATCAACACTAAACATCCTTAAAACTAATGGATTAACATATCCCTCAGGTTTATCTTTAATGTTTGGTCGCATTACTGAATTAAAATAACTAGGATTAACATTAAACTGCATTAATTGACTAGATATATTTGGATTTTCTCTTTCAACAGGTGTTGATAATTCTTTTTGTATTTGTATATTTTTTAAGTTATTATTTTTATTTAATTCTTTAGCAATTTCTTTTATTTCTTTTTTAATAGGTTTAACTAATAAATTGCTGAAAGTTCGTGATATAAGATTTGGTTTCTTTTTCTTCATTTATTCCCTTATAGTAATCAATTAATCCGGTATAGTTTTCCTCAACTGCTTTAATCGCTAATGCCAATGCAATCACACAGTCATCGTGTTCGCCTTCAGGAGAATTATATCTCATTACACCTGTTGCTCCTAAACTATATTCAAACATTTCTAACTCATCTAGTAAAACATCAATTTTAGGATAACTAACTTCTTTATTTTCTAAAGCAATAATCAATCCTCTAATTAGGTTTTCCTTACTTGGATTTGTAAATTTGAAAGGTTTAACATTTGCACCTTTACTCTTTAACAAATCATATACAGGGTCGCCTACACCAGTTGAGTCAATTAAAATGTTAGCATTATTGTATCTTTTACTCAAACTTATGATTTTGTTAATTTGTTCATCATAAGGAACCTGATTGTATCTTTCCATATGAACAATTTGCCTTGTATCGTGACGGATAACCATTTTAACTGTAAAGTCTGTTGTCTTTGCTAAGTCAATTCCAATAGAGTATTTAACATTTTGTTTTGGAGTTTCAAAATCTCCACCTATACAACTATGTATGTTCTTAAATACCGCACCAACATCATCAATAAATTCTGCTAGGAACTCTTGTCTAAATACCGGATTACCCTCTCCTAATTCTTCTACAATTTGCTTCCACTCTTCTTTAGGGAAATGTGGATTAGCATAAGTAGGCATATTCCAAGACTTGTATCCGTGTTCTTCTTTAGTTCCT
>OGWM01000109.1_pt1 | contig 12340 bp, 14 predicted proteins | sample 1576041 | NCBI WGS metagenome assembly OGWM01 (sample SAMN07581538, study PRJEB24739) | freshwater metagenome | place: Singapore | collected 2015-01
GTTTCCCAGTCACGATACGATCGATTAGCCAGCAGGTGAAAGCGGTAACAAACGTCAGCCCGGTCACCCCGGCGCCAAATAGGACAGCGTAAAAAGCAACGCTGGCGGCCGTTTCAAACAAAACCTTTGCAAATTCCCAAGTCATTTGACCCACCCCAGCTGTATGGCCTGACGGGCCCAAGCACGGTTAATGGCAGGCTGCGGGTGCCAAACATGCCCGGAAGCGTCCCCGCTTGCTTTGGTGTTTAAATTGACCGCAGAACCTTGCTGCGGCTTGTCGTTTGTTACGTTTTTGTTCCGATCCTTGTCTAACTTACTGATTATTAACGCTCGGACGGGGTGGGATTTGAACCCACGGCGACCGATATATGTGTAATTTTGTTGCATTAATGCAGTCTGTTTAACTTAATTGTTGCCTATTTTTAAGTGATTTGATTTGCTTGTTACATGGCCTGTATTTACCGGCGCACCGACAGCCAGTGGTATTACATACGATACAAAACGGCTGACGGAGTGTGGAAATCTAGGCCGACCCGTTACAGAACCGACAACACCTTGCACCGGGCAAAAGCGATTGAGGAGGCGGCCAGACTTTCCGTCGGAGAGCGCGACAAGCGAACAACGGACACCGCTTGGGTTACCCGCCTTTTGGACGACCATCAGGTTGCTCCCAACACCAAAATTTACTACCGCAACAGCTGGAGAAACCTGTGCCGGTTTATGGCCGAGCGCCGGATTGTTTTGCAGGATTTTACCCCTGCCACGGCCCTTGACTACATTACCTGGCGCATCAGCACCCCCCGAACCAATGGATCCTTTGTCGGCCGCAACCAAGCCCTGCAGGACATTAAAATCCTTAAATGGATTCACAGGCAGGGCCGGCTGCTTGGCCACATGCGTTCCATGGCTATGGTTGATTTCCGTTCCCGCAAATCCCCTGTTCAACGTAAGCCCATTTTCACTGATGAGGACATTGCCAAGGTACGCAGGGCGCTGGCCGTTCCACACGTTCCGGAATGGATGCGCATCAGTTTTGAGATTTCTCTGCACACCGGATGCCGGCTTAAAGAAACCCGTATCCCCTTGGACTGCGTTGATCTGCAAACCAGCACCATAACGTTTCCCACGCCCAAGGGCGGATCCGGCCGTTCTTACACTATCCCCATTCCTGACGGCCTTTTGCCCATGCTGACCAAAATGAAAGCCACGCCCAGGTCGCATACCTTTGAATGGCCCGGATGCGGAACCAAGGTCAGCAGTCACTGGCGTAAGTTTTTTAATTTGTGCGGGTTGAGAAAGCATAGTTTTCATGGCTTGAGGGCTACCCGTGTAACAAACCTTCGTCGCGCAGGGATTGTTCAATCTGTCGCCATGCGATTGGTAAACCATTCCTCAACTCTCGTTCACGAGCTGTATCAGCGCCATTCGGTTGAGGATTTGCGTCCTTACGTGAACGCGGGCCTTGGCCCATCCACTTTTCAAATGCCTCTGGGAACACAAGCCCGCGCACCATTGGAAAACCGGCTTCAAACGACAACGACCGTGCCCGGTTGTATGCCATCCCGTACGCTGCCGCTAATTCCCGCAAATTCATCGGCTGATTAAACTGCCGCTTCACCATAGCGTTGGAGCGATATTGTTCCGTGGTCATTTTGCTGCCTCCGGTCTCCGGATTTGACGACTGCTGGCCTCAACCACCGCTGAGAGGGTCAGGTGCTTGTGCGCCAGTTGCTCAAGAAAATTTGAAAGTGATCGCCCGTCCTTTTTGGCCGTATCAATTAAGCGCTGGTGAAGTTTTTTGTCGAGGGAGATCGAGATTTTGTGCTTCACGTTGGTGTTACTCGGTAGCATCGGGTGTGGATGCGTCAACAAAAAAATTAATTATTTATTGGTAGCCTTATTTTTATTTGGCTGCGGTAGGATTAGGTGGTATGTTTTAACACCGATGAAATTCAAAAAAATTTCCATCAGCATGGATGTCGAGCTTTACGGTCGGCTAAAGGCGGCGGCCGATGCGCAAAAGCGCACCTTTTCAAATTTCATATCGCACATTGCTGAATCCATGTTGCCGCACTACCAAAAAGCACAAATCAAACCAAAGGCTAATAAATAGCCCATTTGGGATAATGTTTTCAGGTTGATTTACGAATTGATTGAGACGTTAATTACGGCATGGATTCAATTTTCATAGTGCCGCTGGCACTCCTAGGAATTGTTTTCTGTATTTTGTTGGTTGCGTTGCCTTTTCACGTTGCGGTAATCCGAAAGCAATCCTAAAAAAAACTAACAAGCTGTTACGGCAGCTGATCAAGGCTTACGGGCACGACCCAGAGGTGTGATTAACCTGTAAAACGGATGCAGCCGGAAATAGGATCGCCGAGTCACGTTTTCCGTTTTTGCTGCCCTGACTTGGGTGCGGAATTTCTTCATTTCCGCACGACCCATTTTTACCAACTTGGTGACGATCCGGCTGACGTGTTCTTTTGAAACGCCCTGATCCCTGGCGATTTCCCTGACCGTTTTCCACCCGGGCGGAATTACGTCCGCCTTGCGTTCAAAGGCCTCCTGCAGCGCAGCCGCCCAGTCGTTCTTCATACAGGAAACCTCCACTCGCCCTTAATTGGTGTGGCAAGCCAGGCAACGCATGCGTCCGCACAATATTCGCCGTAGGCAAACCCGTGGCCCCAGCGGTACGTGGCGCGGCGATGCCTTGCATAACCCATGCTTGGAATGTTGGCCAGCGTTCCCGTGCAAATGCCAACGGGAGATCCCCTCACCCGGCCCCTGGTAATCTCCGGCCGGTGCAGATGTGCCATCACAATAGGTCGGCCAAGGCTTTCAACCGTATCGCGCACGGCGGCCTCCCCGCACTGGAACCCGTGCAAAAACACCGTGTCCCCTAAAAGAAAAAGCCCATCATCAATGTCGTAAGGCAATAGCCTGGCTTTCATTTTTTTAACCGCCTGCTCAATGGCCTGCGTTCCCTGCTCTGCCGCATAAGCCACGACGGCTGACGAACTGCGCAACATTGACCAAAGCCTCGCCTCATGATTTCCCAAAAGCACCACGTTGGGCGTGAGCTCTTTTAAATGGCCCATTCCGACAAGGTAATCGTCGGAAAAACTGATTGTTTTGTCCGGGTCATCCTGACTGTTCCTAGCTCCGGCCCGCCAAGCTGCAGTATCCAAAAAATCACCCAGATGAATTGTCTGTTCCGGCTTCCAGCGAGCCTGAAATTGGAGCACCTGATCCCACGCTTTTCGATCAATATGGTTTGCGTGACTTTAAAAATATTATTTGGATAAAAAATATTAATAAAATTAATCAAGATACAACAATAATTTTAGCAAACGAATTTTTTGACGCATTTCCTATAAAACAATTTTATAAAGAAAATAATAATTGGTTTGAACAGTGTATTGCTTTTAAGAATGGTAATAAAAAAAAAATTACTTATTACAAAAATAAAATTAATAATAACTCAATTAAAAAATATTCTAAATTTTACAACATTCATAAAAGTGAAATTATAGAATACCCAATCAAAATTGAAACTTATCTTAATTCGATATCAAAAATTATAAAAAAAAATAATGGAATTTTTTTAATGTTTGATTATGGATATTGTAACGCTATTGGAAAAAATACTATTAGAGCGATAAAAAAACATAGAGTTGTTGATTTATTAAAAGAATATAATGATTGCGATATTACTTTTGACATTAATTTCAACATATTAAAGAGTATTTTTAAAAAAAATAATATTCAAAATATTGGTATCGTAACTCAAAATTTTTTTTTACAAAAATTAGGTATTATGGAAAGAGCAGATCAGATAATCAAAAAGCAAGATTTAATAACTAGTAAAGACTTAATTCTAAGTATTAATAAATTAGTTAATCCAAAAGAAATGGGGGAAGCCTTTTACGCATTAGCTTTTTCTAATAAAAATTGCAAATTTAATCTTGGATTTATTTAATGATTTTTTATTCTAAAAAAATTAACAAAATACCTGGTTTAAAAAGTTTTTTTTTCACAAGAAAAAATGGTTTTTCAAAAGGGATTTATAAAAGTCTTAACTGTGGATTGGGATCGAATGATAAAAAGAAAATCGTTAAAAAAAATATTATTATCGTTTCAAAAAAAATTGGCTGCAACTCAAATAAATTAATTATGTTAAAACAGTATCATAGCAATAAAATAATTAATTTTGATAATTTTTTAGTAAAAAAAAAATACAAAGCTGATGGAATTATTACTACATTTCCAAAATTTTCTTTTGGAATTTTAACTGCAGATTGCGTACCAATATTAGTTGCTGATAAAGAAAATAAAACAATGGCAGCTGTTCATTCTGGATGGAGGGGTGCTAATTCTGGAATTATTGAAAATCTAATAAAAAAATTTAAACAAAAAAAATCAATAATATCAAACTTAATTGTGGCAATTGGACCTTGCATAGCACAAAGAAATTATGAAGTAAAAGAAGACTTTGTAAAAAATATTAAAATCAATAATTACGATTATAAAAAATATTTTATGAGTATTAATAAGAAATTTTACTTTAATCTAAGATTATTCGTAAATGAAAAATTTTTAAAACTAGGAATACCCAAAAGAAATATCGATAATATAAATAGGGACACTTATCGAGATTATAAAAACTTTTTTAGTTACAGAAGATCTGTACATAATAATGAATCAGATTATGGAAGATGTATCTCTGTAATTTGCAGATATTAATTGATTAACTAATTGTAAAATTATATAAAAAGATCTCATGAAGATTGTATCTGGAACAAGCAGTATCTCCCTTAGCCATCAAATCTGTAAATATTTAAAAACAAAGCCAACGCAAAGAGAAATTGTAAGGTTTGCTGATTCAGAAGTGTACGTTGAGATTAAAGAAAATATGCGAGGCAACGATGTATATTTAATACAATCAACTTCTTATCCTGCTAACGACAATATTATGGAGTTGCTAATATGTATTGATTCCTTAAGAAGATCTTCAGCAAAAAATATAACTGCGGTCATTCCCTACTACGGTTATGCAAGACAAGATAGAAAAGTTGTACCAAGATCTCCTATAAGTGCAAAATTAGTAGCAAACTTAATTACTAACGCTGGAGCGAATAGAGTTTTAACTATGGATCTTCATGCAAATCAAATTCAAGGTTTTTTTGATATTCCCGTAGATAATTTATATGCAGCTCCAGTTCTTTTAAAACACATATTAAAAAATATAGGCACTAAAAATATTGTTTGCGTTGCGCCTGATGTTGGAGGAGTAGAAAGAGCAAGAGCTATTGGTAAACGATTGAATGCTGGTTTAGCAATCATTGATAAAAGAAGAGAAAGCCCAGGTCAATCTGAAGTTATGAATGTTATTGGGGAGGTAAAAAATAAATCTTGTATTATAATTGATGATTTAATTGATAGTGGAGGAACAATCTGTAACGCGGCTGATGCTCTAATAGAAAAAGGAGCAAAAGAAGTTTATTGTTACGTTGTTCACGGTGTTCTTACAGGTTCATCTATTGATAAAATTAAAAAATCTAAAATGAAAAAAATTGTTATAACTGATACTATTGATAATACAAAAAAAATTAAAGGAGTTTCAAAAATAGAGGTGGTTAGTATTGCGCCGTTAATTGCTGAAGCTATCAAACGAATATCTCAATCAACTTCAGTTTCTAGCTTATTCAAATAAATAACAATAACTTGTTTTTTTTTTGAAGTTAATATAAAACAAGCGATCTTTATTATATGGAAAATTTAAAGCTTGAAGCATCAGAAAGAAAACTTAATACCAAAGGAGATCTTAAAAAATTAAGATTAGAGGGTTTTCTCCCTGGTATTTTATATGGTGATAAAGAACAAAATTTACCTTTATCAGTTAAAAAATTATCAATTAAAAAAATGTTGGAGTCTTCTAACTTTATGAGCTCAGTTATAGAAATGAGCATTGGTGGATCAAAACATAAGGTTTTGACTAAAGATATTAATTTTCATCCACTAAATAATGAGCCTATACACATAGATTTTCAAAAAATTAAGCCTGGAACAAAAGTAACTGTAAATATTCCTGTGAAATTTATTAACAACGAAAATTGTCCAGGACTAAAATTAGGAGGAGTTTTAAACATAGTAAGAAGAAAGATAGAGTTAAGATGTGCAGCTGAAAATATTCCTGCTGAAATCGTAGTTGATTTAGCTAATAAAGAAATGAATGAAAGTATTCACATATCCTCTGTAAAATTACCTGATGGTGCAAAACCCACGATTACTGATCGAGATTTTACTATAGCAACTATTGCGGCTCCTACAGTTGTTAAAGAACCTGAACCAGCTGCCGCTGCTACAGGTGATGCTGCTGCAGGTGATGCTGCTGCTCAAGCTGAAGGTACGACAACTGCTACTGCTGCTGGTGATGCTAAAGCTACTGATGGAAAAGCTAAACCGGGCGAAACAGCGAAATCTCCCGATGCTGCTAAAAAACCTGCTGCTGCTGCTGCGCCTGCGGATAAAAAGAAATAACACCTAAATGTTATTATTTGCAGGGTTAGGAAATCCAGATCCAAAACATGCAAACAACAGACATAACGTAGGATTCAAACTTATAGATGCTTTAAATAAAAATTTTGGTCTTTCAAAACAAAAACCAAAATTTAAAGGTCTATTAACCAACGGTCAGGTACAAGATAATAAAGTAATAGTAGTAAAGCCATTAACTTTTATGAATAATTCTGGAATGTGTATTAGAGAAATAACTGACTACCATAGAATTAAAACGAATAATATTTTTGTATTTCATGATGACATGGATATCGAAATTGGAAAAATAAAAACTAAAATTGGTGGCACTAGCGGTGGTCACAATGGTATTAAATCAATAGACGACTCTATAGGTACTGATTATAATAGAATTAGAATTGGTATAGGTCACCCTGGGGACAAAGAATTAGTAGACAAACATGTCCTAAATGATTTTACTGAAGAGGAAAAGGTAATAATAGATCAAGTTATTAAGAAAATATTTAAAAATATAAATCTTCTTATAGAAAAAAAACTAGACGATTTTACTTCTAAAAGTAATCAATAAGTCTATATGAGTTTCAAATGTGGAATTGTAGGCTTACCAAACGTTGGTAAATCAACATTATTTAATGCTCTAACAAAATCTAAAAATGCACAAGCAGCAAACTTTCCTTTTTGCACAATAGAACCAAACATCGGTGTTGTTACTGTTCCTGATGAAAGGTTAGAAAGACTTTCAAACATTGCAAAATCGGAAAAGATTATACCAACATACATAACATTTGTAGATATTGCTGGACTAGTTGCTGGTGCGTCTAAAGGTGAAGGTTTAGGAAATAAATTTCTTGCAAATATAAGAGAGGTTGATGCTGTAATACATATGTTAAGGTGTTTTGACTCAAGCGAGATACAAAATGTCAATAAAACAGTAGATCCTATAAGAGATTTAGAGACAGTAGAAACTGAAATGATGATTTCTGATTTAGAGTCTGTTGAAAAAAGATTATCTCAAAAAAAAAATAAAAATAATGAATTAAATAAAGATTTTTTTGAAATTTTAGAACATGTTTATGAATTTTTAAAAAAAGGCATCCGTCCAGATAAACTAGAAGAAAAATTCGATAAAAAATTAATTAAAAATTTAGGGATTCTATCAACTAAACCCAGAATCTTAGTCTGCAATGTAGATGAAAATAGCGTTAGCTCAGGTAATAATTATTCTCAAAAAATAAAAGAAAAATTTAAAAATGACACAGTAGTAATCGTTTCTGCTGAAATTGAACAGCAAATTACCGAACTTCAAGATTCTGAAGCTAATGAATTTATGAAAGAAATTGGAATAAATGAATCTGGATTAGATCAAATTATAAAGGCTGGATATAAAATTTTAAACTTATGCACTTATTTTACTGTAGGGCCCAAAGAAACTCACGCATGGACTATTGAAAAAAAATGCAAAGCCCCTGATGCAGCTGAAGTTATTCACTCTGATTTTAAAAAAGGATTTATAAAAGCTGAGGTTATATCTTATCTAGATTATATTCAGTATTCGGGGGAAACCGGCGCTAGAGATAATGGAAAATTAAAAATTGAGGGAAAAGACTATGAAGTAGCTGATGGAGATGTATTACACTTTAGGTTCAACACTTAACCAAATCTTTTTCTTAACAAGATAAACTAATACCGTAAGTATCAATAAATAAAATACAGTTTTAAATCCTATTCTTTTTCTAGCCTCTAAATGAGGTTCTGATGCCCAAGTTAAAAAAGTTACAACATCTTTTGCAAGTTGTTCTTGTGTCGCTAAAGTGCCATCTGAATAATTTACAGAATCTTTATTTAGCGGCTGCGCCATTTTAATTTTATTACCTGGCATATATTTATTATAATATACTCCATCCTCTAGTTTTATGCCTTTTGGGGGTTTGTCATCATAGCCCATTAAAATAGAATAAATATAATCTGGACCTCCAGCTCTAGCTTTTACTAAAACTGACATATCAGGGGGATAAGCACCACCGTTTGCAGCTCTTGCTGCTTTTTCATTAGGAAATGGACTTGTAAATTTATCAGATGGTTTTCCAGGTCTTCTAAACATTTCTCCTTTGTCATTAGGACCATCTAAAACTTCAACTTTTGATGCTATTGCTTTAACTTCCTCTTCGGAAAAACTTGGCCCACCTGCTTCTGATAAATTTCTATAACTTAAAAGATTCATTGAATGACAAGATGAACAAACTTCTGTGTAAACTTGATAGCCTCTTTGAAGAGAGGCTCTATCAAATTTTCCAAAAAAACCATCAAATGACCAAGATTGCTTTAAAAGCTTCTCTTGTTTTTCTGCTGAAAAAGAATTTGAAATATTTAATAATAAAAAGAAGAAAAATAACGAAAATTTTAGTACTAAACTCATGTTTTATCTAAAAGATTTTAAATGTTTTAATTCTTCCTTGTTTTTTCCAATCCTCATACTCATGAATACTATTAGGCATAGGGAGAGTTTTTTCTGTTAACGATACCAAAGGAGCTATAACTAAAAAGAATAAAAACCAATAAACAGTGCCTACTCTAGCAATTAAAACATAAATTCCTTCTGCTGGCATTCCTCCTACGTACATTAATATAAAAAAATCAAGTACGAATAAAAAAACAAACTGTTTCCATATTGGTCTAAAAACTGAAGATCGAACTTTGGATAAATCTAACCAAGGTAATAAACCCAGAACTGCAATACTGCTTACCATTGCAATAACTCCTAAAAGTTTATCAGGAATACTTCTTAAAATTGCATAGAAAGGTAAAAAATACCATTCTGGAACAATATGAGCTGGTGTTACCAATGGATCTGCAGGAATATAATTGTCCGGATGTCCGAGATAATTTGGCGCGTACATTGTAATTAAAACAAAGGCTAATAAAAAAATTAACATCGCAAATAAATCTTTGCTGGTTGTAAAAGGTGCAAAACTAACTGTATCTCTGGTATCAGCTGGCTCAATACCGGATGGATTGTTGGAGCCAACAATATGTAAAGCTATTACATGAAAAATTACTACGCCTAAAATTCCAAAAGCTAAAAGCCAATGTAAAACATAAAATCGATTCAAAGTTGAATCTCCAACAGAATAGTCTCCCCATAGCCATGTAACTATTGCTTTACCTACTAATGGTACTGCTGAGAATAAATTTGTTATAACGGTTGCTCCCCAATAACTCATTTGACCCCATGGTAAAGTATAACCAAGGAAAGCAGTGGCCATCATCATGAAAAAAATAACAATTCCAATAAGCCACATTAGTTGTCGGGGTTCTTTGTATGAACCATAATAAAGTCCTCTAAAAATATGAATATATACTGCTATAAAAAAGAAAGAGGCGAAATTCATGTGAGCATATCTAAGAAGCCATCCATAATTTACATCTCGCATAATTTTTTCAACGGATATGAAAGCTTCAGTTGAAGATGGTTTGTAGTGCATACCAAGAACTAATCCAGTGACAATTAAAAATATGAGACATATCATTAATATTCCGCCTAGGCTCCAGAGGTAACTTAAATTTTTTGGAACTTGGAAATCTAAATACTCGTATTTAAACATTCTGATAATTGGAAGACGATTATCTATCCAGCCAACAACTCCTTTAAATGGAGATCCGCCTACTTTATTTGTATGAACTGGTTTAAAATTGTTACTATTTAAATCAGAATCTTTACCACTCATAATAATTTTTATCCTAATTTAATTTTACTATCCCCAACAAATTCATATGTTGGAACTTCCAAATTAGTTGGGGCTGGACCTTTTCTAATCCTTCCAGAACTATCATAATGAGATCCATGACAAGGACAAAACCATCCGCCGTAATCACCTTTGCCGCTGATTGGAACACAGCCTAAATGAGTACAAACTCCTACTAAAACTAGCCATTCAGATTTTTTAACTCGTTTATTATCAGGTTGAGGATCTTTTAATTCTTTAAGATCAACTTTTTCAGCATTAGTAATTTCTTCTTTGGTTCTTCTTTTAATAAAAACAGGTTTTCCTCTCCATAGAACTGTTATTTCTTGACCCTCTTTAATTTTTGATAAATCAACTTCAATAGATGCTAAAGCTTTTACTGAGGAGTCTGGATTCATTTGATTTATAACTGGCCAAACCGCGGTTCCAACACCTACTACACCGACAGCTGTTGTCGCAACGGTTAAAAAATCTCTTCTATTTTTCTTATCCGGATTATTATTATTTTCTGACATAAATATTTAATTTAATTATTTCTAAACTATTTTCTTTTCCATAGCCAGAATGACGCATAAATAATAAATTTCTTATATGATTAATATTGCATTATTTCAGCCCGATATTCCTCAAAATACTGCTGCAACCATAAGATTGTGTGCATGTTTGAACACAACTTTAGAAATCGTTGAACCTTGCGGATTTCAATTTGATGAAAAAAGACTCAAAAGCATCTACATGGATTACTATAAAAATTGTAAAATTATAAGACATCAATCATTTAGTGATTTTATTAAAACTAAAAAAGATAAAAGAATAATTCTATTAACAACTAAAGCGAAAAAAAATTATTATAATTTTGATTATAAAAAAGATGACACAATATTATTTGGTAGAGAAAGTGCTGGCGTACCAGATTTTGTACACGAGATAGCTAATGCAAGATTAAAGATACCCATCTCTAAAAACACTAGATCTTTAAATGTTGTAACTTCTATTTCTATTGTGTTATCTGAGGCGCTTAGGCAAAACAATTACTATAATATTTAATAATGAATTCAAATTTAGAAAAAAAAAAAATTATTGCTAAAAATTGGTTTGAAAATTTAAGAAATTCTATTTGTGATGAATTTGAAAAAATCGAATATCTTAAATCTAAAAAGAGAATCTTTTTTAAAAAAAAAAAGTGGACTGCTGGCGGAAGTTCTAAAGGTGGAGGAACGTTTTCGTTAATTGAAAATGGGTCTGTCTTTGAAAAAGTCGGAGTTAATATTTCTACAGTCTTTGGAAAATTTAATAAAGAATTTAGAAAAAAAATTCCTGGGGCGTTACACAACCCAAGTTTTTGGGCTTCAGGAATTTCTATTGTGGCACATATGCAAAATCCAAAAGTTCCTGCATTTCACTTTAATACTCGATTTATAGTAACTTCAAAATCTTGGTTTGGTGGAGGAATGGATATGACTCCATGTATAAAAGATTTAAATCAAAAAAAATATTTTCATCAAGAAATAAAAAAAATGTGTAATCTTTATAATAAGAATTATTATTCTCAGCATAAAAAAAATTGCGATAAATATTTTTACTTACCTCATAGACAAGAGCCTAGAGGTGATGGTGGAATATTTTATGATTACCTTAACTCTAATGACTGGGATAAAGACTTTAATTATACACGAGATGTTGGAATAACTTTTTTAAAAGTATCTTCTAAGATAATACAAAAAAAAATGTTTTTAAAATGGAATGAAAAAGATAAAGAAAAACAATTAATTAAAAGAGGAAGATATGTAGAATTTAATTTATTATATGACCGCGGTACAAAATTTGGTTTAAAAATTTAAGAAGTTCTATTTGTGATGAATTTGAAAAAATCGAATATCTTAAATCTAAAAAGAGAATCTTTTTTAAAAAAAAAAATGGACTGCTGGTGGAGGTTCTAAAGGTGGAGGAACGTTTTCGTTAATTGAAAATGGGTCTGTCTTTGAAAAAGTCGGAGTTAATATTTCTACAGTCTTTGGAAAATTTAATAAAGAATTTAGAAAAAAAATTCCTGGGGCGTT
>OGWM01000110.1_pt1 | contig 12262 bp, 11 predicted proteins | sample 1576041 | NCBI WGS metagenome assembly OGWM01 (sample SAMN07581538, study PRJEB24739) | freshwater metagenome | place: Singapore | collected 2015-01
TTCCGATCTGTTTCCCAGTCACGATATGTTCCCTCCCCTTTGACTCCAAAGAAGTTGACCGATGATGCCTTCACCCCTTCTCTAACCTTTCCCCCGCCCTTTGCTTTTGCCTCAGCGGTTTTTAGCTCTTTCTTAGCCAGTAGATCCTTGTATTTCTCCTGATACGCCTTCATTTCTGCCGCATATTTTTCATACGCCTTTCGCCACTCCGCAATATCTTTTTCATATTTAGCGCGATCTTCACTGGATATGACCGCATCTTTCATCACCTGTCTGGCTTCGTCCCGACGATCTTCCGCGACAACTGGAGATTTGCCGTCTGTAATTAAAAAGACTGTATCTGCCAAACCTTCAAAAGCAGCAAGCAACCCTAAATCAAGCCGAGTCGTTATCTTTCCTGTGCCTTTATCGCCTTGAATGATACCGAATTCAGGAATTTTAGGTCGATACTTATTGTCGATCGTCCCTCTCCTCTCCGACGAAAGATTGTATTTGGAAATGAACTCCTCTGCTAACTTTTTCATCTCAGCAGACGCAGGAACGCTGGCGGATTGAAAGAGGTCCGCCCCAGTTGCCCCATATGCCACCACGTTAAAGCGCGTCCCTTCGTCCAGGCTCCGAATCATCTGCTTTAGATTATTTTTGACGGCAGCAAACCCCGCCACTCCACCTCGCTCTTCTTCCAACATGCTGTCGGAAAGATCTATCACAAAGTAGACGTTTGTTCCCTCCCCTTTGACTCCAAAGAAGTTGACCGATGATGCCTTCACCCCAGAACGATTCCCGGGTTTGCTCATCAACTTATCAGAACTAGTGGAAGCCGCGGGCGCCAACACTGGTGGAGCAGCATTGAGCGACATCGCAGGACTTACCACCCCGCTCACAGCAAGAACCATATCCGTTTCCATCGCGGGTGCATCGGACGGTGTACTCGACGATTCGGTCGGAGATTCCTCCATGGTCTCCGGGGCCACCTCCGGCGGTGCTTCCATTCCTACATCCTCTGCCGGCACCCCCCCTTCACTGGTAAAAGGCATTCGGGGGGCAGATCCCTTGAACAAAGTATAACTCCCAAAACCGATCAACAGGAGGACATGGAACGCCACCGCCAAAAAGAGGCTTCCTCCAAATAAACTCTTATACCTTTCAAGAAAACTACGATCGCGTACTGGATTCCTTTGGCCCTTTTTTCGGGCACCAGCTTCTGTCGTCTTGATCTCCTCTTGGGAGGCGTCCATCTCGTCAAGAATGGTTCATTACGCCCAAAATCTCAATCCTTTCCAAGCATGCCTGATTTACAATTCCCGATCTTTCTTGAGTGAATCCATAAAACCGACTCGTCCAAGCCGATTATACTACTACGATAATTCGGATGAACGTTTTTCAGGTGGAGCAACAGCTCGTATCCGCCCCGATTAAGAATGTCGCCCAAGAGGTGCATCGGGCGCTCGACAAGATGGGCAAAAAGCCACCCCAAGGCGACGTGGCCATTACCGCGGGTAGCCGCGGAATATCGAATATCGTTTCCATCACCAAGGCCGCAGGAGAGTGGCTTCGCCTCCACGGAGCCAAACCCTTTCTTGTCCCCTCCATGGGGTCTCACAACGGAGCAACGGCTGAGGGACAACGAAAAATGCTCGAATCTCTTGGCCTTACTCCAGAAGCCACTGGAATGGAAATCCGCTCCAGCATGGAGTGCGTCCAAGTCGGCACGGTCGATTCAGGCCATGTCTGGATGGACCGACACTGCCTCGAGTCCGCTGGAGTCCTTGTTCTGAACCGAATCAAACTTCACACCTGCTTTTCCGGCCCCATCCAAAGTGGACTCACGAAAATGATGGTCGTCGGTATGGGGAAGATCCGTTCTGCAGAGACTTTCCACACGGCCCGTCCCGAGCACATGCCCCAGATCCTTGAGGAAATGGGATCCCTCCTCGTTCAATCGGGAAAGATCTTCGCTGGATTGGCACTCCTAGAAGATGGATTCGATGCAACCGCTGAAATTCACGCCCTACCCGGTGATCAGATCCTCAAGAGAGAGCCCGAATTGCTCGATCGCCACCGCCACTACTTTCCAACCCTCCCTTCCAAGGAGTTGAATGTTCTGATCGTGGATGAAATTGGGAAAACATACAGCGGCACAGGAATGGACACCAATGTCATCGGAAGACGAGGCGTTCATGGATTTGAGGATCTGACGGAACCCAAGATCAAGATCATTGGCGCCTTGAGCCTTTCAGACAAAGCCCAAGGCAACGCCCTCGGCGTTGGCCTCTCCGACTTCATCACACGCCGACTACGCGATTCGATTGACGAGAAAAAAACTTTCGTCAACGCCTTTACCACTGGGGATATGCAACGAATGGCTATCCCCTGCACTCTTGAAGATGACGCCGAACTCGTCAAAATGATTCGTGAACGATTTGGAGACAAACGCTGGATGCTGATTCCAAATACTCTTCATCTGGAAAAGATTTTCGTCAGCAAAGATCTTGCGAAAGAACTTCAGGGACATCCGCGCTGCCGTGTCTCCCCAACCCCAACCCCTTTATCCTTTTCCAATGGCCGGTTGAGCCTTTTTGCTTAAGGGATTCGATTCCTCTGACTTCTTCAGCTTCGCCACCATCGCTCCCCAATCCGGTTCCGGAGTGAGATGACACCAAGAGAACCTTATCGCCCCAACAATCTCATCCTTTTCGAGACCCATTGCCTTCAAAACATGGCTCGGTTGATAGCTGGCCGATGTACAGGCAGAACCATTTGAAACGGCTACCAGATCGCGGATTCTGACCATTGCTTCTTCCGCACTGATCCCAGGAAAGGAGATGTTGGCGGTATGGGAGAGGATCTGCCCCTCCTCTCCATGAATCTTAGGTTTTAAAGGCTCGATCGCAGCGAGAAACCTCTTTCGAAACTCAACGCACCTCTTCGCCCTAGCCCCATGTTCCTTTTCACCCATTTCCGCAGCCAACCCCAACCCCACCACCAAAGGGACCGGCAAAGTTCCCGGTCGTAGTCCCTGCTCTTGACCGCCCCCATACACCAAAGGCATCAGAGGGGTTTTCTGCTTTTTTCGATGCCGAACAATTAATACCCCCACCCCCTTCGGCCCATAAATTTTGTGCCCGCTCGCGCTGATCAGATCGATCCGATGATTCTTTAAGGGTTCGATCAGTTTTCCAAACGTTTGCGCGGCATCCACGTGAAACCATGCCGTATGGTCCGCCAACCCCTCCGCCACTTCCGCAATCGGCTGAATCACTCCGGTCTCATTGTTCGCATGCATGAGAGAAACCAACAGAGTGGACGGACGAACCCGCTGAATAAACTTTGTCGGATCGATGCGCCCATTCTTTTCTGGCGCTACCCAATCCACTTCAAACCCGTCCTTCGCAAGCATCTCGATCGGCTCCAAAACTGCCTTATGCTCTATCCGGCTGCTCACAATATGTGTTCTTCCATGACTTCGACCCCAATGAGCTAAACCGAGGATCGCCAGGTTATTACATTCAGTCGCGCCACTGGTGAAGATCACCTCTTCACTCTTTGCATCTACCAACCGAGCAACTTGCTCGCGTGCTTGCTGGACTGCTGCCTTGGCCCGAGCTCCGAATGCATGGGTTCGACTTCCCTCGTTTCCGTACTCCTCTTCAAAAAAGTGGCGAATCAACTTCCCAACTTCTGGCTCGAGTGGAGTCGTGGCATTGCAGTCCATGTAGACGGGATGTGCGTGGGACATAAAGGGGTAAGAATGCATGAAATTTACAACTTTTCCAATCCCCCTTTGTGACATCAAGCAGGGTTTGTCTCCACCCCTTTTCTTGTCGTAGAATCACCCCCCTCGCCGGAGTAGCTCAGTGGTAGAGCATCTGTTTCGTAAACAGAGGGTCACGGGTTCAATCCCCGTCTCCGGCTCGCTCCTCCTGCCCTACTTCCACTCTCTCCGCTTAAAAAACCGTTAACCCAAATCAGCCAAAACCTGACCCGCCGTCTCTGCCCCATTTTTCCATACCGACTCGATCCGTGAGTCGGTTGCGGAATCGCCGCAAACATACAAACCCATAGCCATTTTTGGAGGAATAGCGTCACCCGACCGCCTTGCATACCTCCAACGATGTCCAAACACGGCTCCCCGTAGCCCCACATCCAATCCCCAATCTTTCTCGAACTGCGATTGCAGTTCCTTCATCCACACCTCAGGCTTACTTTCCAGCTTCTCCCGGCTGTAATCGACAGATGCCTGAACCACATAAACGCTCTTTCCATTTTGAATTCGGCCGGCTTTTCCATTCTCACACGCCACCCAAGCCAAAGGTTGCCTGCCACTCGCGTCCACCTTTGCATAGCTAGATCCTTCCCAAGAAACCGAGTACTCCAACAACATCGTTAGATTCGGCTCAAAGAGAACAATCCCTGGATCTAGTCCGAAAAGGGAAGCCGTCTGTGGCCAAGGAGCAGAACTGACGACAGCATCATACTCCTCTCCCAATACCTTCCACCTCTTCCCATCTTGAATCACACGCCCCGCCTCACATTCCCTCCTGACGTCAATCCCTTCGGCCAACAGGGAGCCCAGGCGATTGTTGCCATTCGCCAAATAAAACCTTTCCTCCCCCGCCCGATAAATATGTCCTTCCGAAAGTATCGGTTTTTCGATCTTCTTGAGCTGGCCACCCGCCAACTGCTCCACCTCCTTCCGGATTCCTTCATCCCTCAATGTGAAATATTGAGCTCCGGTATCAACCAGATGCTCCCCAAACTTTCTTGTGGCACACCGACCCCCCAAGCTTCGCGACTTCTCCAGCACAACAACCCGATGACCCGCCCTTGCCAGTTCCCGGGCACACACGAGTCCGCTGATCCCCGCTCCAATGACCGCAATTTGCATACTTTCTTCCTGCCATACCCTTGCCGATCTACCAGCCCCGTCTTTTCCCCAACCCCCAATTCCCTCTAAGATCACCCTCTTGAAAGCAACCCTTGCCAATGTCAAAGCCGTCTATGCGGATCTTGCTAAGAGACCCGTCCAGCGGAACTGCATCCGTCGAACCGAATGCTGCCAATTTAAACTCACTGGGAAAACCCCCCAACTGACCCGTGGAGAAGCCCTACTCGCTGCCCACGGCTTCCGCGCTTCCGGCCGGAAAGAGCTACCCCAACCTACAGAGGGCTCCTGCCCCTTTCTTCAAACCAAAACCCATAAGTGCATCATCTATGAATCCCGACCTTTCGGTTGCCGGACCCACTTTTGCCAACCCGCAGGTGGCCCAGTTGAACGCAAAGACGTTCTCGACCTGATTCGTCGACTTGAACAGATCGACACCGAACTTGGTGGCGATGGCCCGCACGCCCTGACCCAAGCCGTTTCCTGGGCCCTCGAACAAAAATGAGTTCGCCCCGTATCATGATTGCCGGCGGTGGTGCAGCCGGTTTTTTTGCCGCTATATCCGCCGCGGAGTCCAATCCTCTAGCCCAAGTTGTTCTCCTGGAAAAAACCACCCATCTTCTCGCTAAAGTCCGCATCTCGGGAGGGGGCCGCTGCAACGTGACCCATTCTTGTTTTGATCCACGCGAACTTTCCACTCGCTACCCACGAGGGGGTCGTGCCCTGATCGGACCCCTCACCCGCTTCGGCCCGACTCAGACAATCGAATGGTTTCAATCCCGAGGGGTGGAATTAAAAACCGAATCCGATGGCCGGATGTTTCCAGTGACCGACTCCTCCCAAACCATCATCGACTGCCTAACCGACTCTGCCCGCCGGGCGAATGTCAAAGTTCTTACCGAGAGTGGCATCCAATCGATTCGAACCTCGACGGAAGGCGGCTTCATCCTTCAGCTCACTCATGGATCCACCATGGAGTGCGACCGTTTTCTCTGGGCGGGGGGCGGTTGTCGGCCTGAGTCCCATCCTGTTTCATCCCTCGGCCACTCCCTCTCTCCGCCAGTACCCTCTCTTTTCACCTTCCACATCGAACTTCCCTGGCTGAATCGCTTGGCGGGACTATCGCTCTATTCTGCTGAGGTCTCCGTCCCAGGAACCGATCTAAAGGAAAAAGGCCCCCTCCTCATCACTCATACCGGACTGAGCGGTCCTGCCACCCTTCGAATCTCCGCTTGGGGAGCCCGCCCCCTTCACTCCCTCCACTACCATTTCCCGCTAATGATCAACTGGCTTCCTCACTCATCGCCCGACGAGATTCTCCGTGAAATCCAAGACCGCAGGGAAGCGATCGGAGCCCAGATGGTTCTTCGCTCGAAATGGCCCCCACTCCCAAGTCGGCTTTGGGAACAACTGGCTCTTCTGGCAGGAGTTACCACCGAAGATCGTTGGTCTAAATTCAGCCGTGAATCGGCCTCCCGCCTCGTCCAGATCCTCACTTCCACACAACTTCAAGTCACCGGAAAGAGCATGAATAAGGAGGAGTTCGTTACCTGTGGGGGAATCCCCCTCAAGGAGATCGACACAAAAACCATGGAAAGTCGGATCGTCCCTGGCCTCTACTTCGCAGGCGAAGCTCTCGATATCGACGGAATCACGGGGGGCTACAACTTCCAATCCGCTTGGACGACCGGATGGATTGCCGGCCAATCGATGGCGAACGCCTAATCGGCAACCAGTCGTTCCACCCAATCCGCCCACTCTCCTTCCTTCGGCCAACGCCCTCCTTGGCTCCACCACTTCACTCTATCCCCAGGGGGCGCCCAAAGAGCCGGCTCAGTGGGCCCAAAAAGCAATCCACACTTCACCCCGCTCCACCCCGCCAAATGACTGATTCCGCTGTCGTGTCCTAGATAAAGATCTGCCCCCTGTAGGATTCTGAAAACTTCCGGGAGCGCATGATTTTGGACGCACCGATTCTTCCCCGTTCTCCACTTCTCCGGGATCTGCTTTTCCAAATTCATCTCCGCCTCCCCTCCCAACCAAGTGACCGAAAAAGACCGACGCCTCGCCATCATCTCCATCTCTCTGAGCCATTCATTCAAGGGCCAACACTTCGGCGCACCCCCACTCCCAGGATGAATCACCCAAGAAGACACCTCTTTGTCCTCACGAGGCAAAGGCTTCAGTTTCTCCCCCCACAGTCGACGGGCATCACCCACGTCGACACCCCACCGCTTCAGCGGTTGTGCCAGATGCTTCCACGCCGCTTCCTTGGGATTTCTCGGATCGTGACTGACAAACTCTCCTGTCCCACCTGCCCTCTTCCAGTTATCAAAAAAGATCTCATCCGGATCGAACAGATACGAAATCGTAAGATCAAACTCTGTAAAATAATCCGCCCACTCGGGATCTAGATTCCCCCCTTTTGCATAAAAGCTGGCCAATCCGGGTTGGTCCATCGGTCTCACCGCATGAATCGCACCGGGCCCTACAACGAGCTCCCCATATTTTCGGGCCGTCACTATCTCAATCTCCGCATCCGGCCACTTTTCCCGCAAGCCAGCCACGGCCGGCAACGTCAGTAAAAAATCCCCAAGCGCGCCTCCACGAAGGACCAGAATTTTCATCTCAGAAAACACCCCCCCAACCTAAGGATTTAATAAACAAAAAGTCCAAGCCCCAACAAAAGAAGTCCAAATAGAAATCCCATTCCTAACAAACACTTCCCCCGAAACGGGGTGGCCAATCCCCACTGAATCGCGTCCCGCAAAAGATAGGGGGCTCCCACCATCACCATTCCCTCGACGATAATGAGATAGGCATACGAAACCACCACCAGCCGTGCCGAATCGTTACGAAGAAAAGCTGCATCGAGCAGCACATCCCCTCCCAACAGAAAAAGAATCCCCAAGGAGCGAACAGCAATGAATTCCCGAACATAAAGCCAGCTCGTCACCCCCAAACCCACCACTCCCAGAATAAAAAGCGGACGAAACCGCGTATACTCCATTAGGTTGATCGATCCTGCCAGCCAAGCCGACCAACCCGTCGCAATCGCCAGAAGAAAACCTCCCAAAGCATCGTTCCTCGGAAAGGCACGGATCCACTGCACCGACTGCTGATAATCGAACAAACCCCATCCATGACTTAGGATCAACGCCAGGCCGACCCATACAGAGACTTGTGCCAAGGAAAAGGAGTAGATCATTTCAAGCTACTCCAGAATGGCTGGATCACCGTAATCGGTAAATCCTGTTGATTCGGTGATCCGCACCGTGAGGAGTTGCCCTAAATGCCGAGCCCCGCCGTCAAAGACCACAGGACGATTCTGCCTGGAACGTCCAGTCAAACGACTTTCCTTCGTCTTGCTCGGACCCTCCACAAGGATCTCCGTCAAGGAACCAATTCTCTTGGGAGAGGTTACGGCAACCTGCCGATCCAACAGATCAAGAAGCGACTGATTCCATCGTTCCTTGGTTTCTTCCGGGACTTCATTTCCCCGACTTTCAGCAGCCCGAGTCCCCTCCCGCGGGGAGTACCGAAAAATAAATCCGTTATCAAACTCGACCTCTTCCATGAGCCGATAGGTCGACTGAAACTCCTCCTCTGTCTCTCCGGGATAACCAACAATCACGTCCGTCGTTAACCCGATCCCTGGGCACGCTTGTCTAACTTTCTGGATAATCTTTTTATACTGCTCAACCGTATACCCCCGCCCCATTTCCTTGAGAAGCCGGTCCGACCCAGACTGAACGGGCAAATGAAGGTGTTCACAAAGTTTGCTCAACCTACCAAAACATCCGATCAGATCATCCTTCATCCCCCTCGGATGCGGGGAGGTGAATCGGATTCGGTCCAACCCATCCACCCTTTGCAGCTCTTCCAATAACTGAACAAAAGCGGATTTCCCGGAAACCGTAGGAATCTCCCTGCGTCCGTACATATTAACGATCTGACCCAGTAGCGTGACTTCACGAATCCCTTTTTCCACAAGGCCCCGAACCTCGCCAACGATCTCCGCAATTGGACGGGAGCGCTCGTTTCCTCGTGTCGTCGGAACAATACAGAAGGAGCAGTGCATGTCGCACCCCTGCATGACGGAAACAAAGGCAGTGACCTGCTTCGGAATCAGGACGTGGTCCCGAATTGTCTTTTCCGACCCTTCCTCCTCACCCACATCGGCAAAGAATTTAGGTCGCCCACCTAAACGCGCCTCCCGCGCCTCCATGACCAGATCCGCCACCCGATGGAATTTTTGGGTTCCGACGACGAGATCCAAACCATTCATCTCCTTCTCCAAGGACTCCCCTTTCCGTTGAGCCATACATCCCAGAAAACCCAAAACCACACCTGGATTCTTTTTTCGAAGGGCCTTCAGATTACTCATTTTTCGAAGGGCTTTCTGCTCCGCAAGATCTCGAACACTGCAAGTATTCAACAGGATTACGTCCGCTTCCTTCTCGGTTTTCGCCCGCTGATAACCGCGATCCATGAGTTGGCGTGCCACCTGTTCGGTGTCCCGCTCATTCATCTGACACCCGTAAGTTTTCAGGAAAACGGAAGGCATACCCAAAGATCCTGCCCGATTTTCAAGCGAAGGAGAATCCCCAAAGACAGGATTAAGCAAAAAGGCGTTTCTTGAAATGACCACGCAAAAACCGGTAAAAAAGAAGAGGAAGCGGAAGGAAAAAGAAAAAAGCTGCGGGCACCAGCACCGTTAGATGACAAAGACCTCCGTCGATTTTCACAATCCCCTCCCAAAGTAAGGCGACAAATCCAAGTCCAGCACCCCAGTAACTCAAAGGCATAACGACAGCCCGAAAGTTTTCTTTCTCCTTAAGACGATGAATCCTGTCTGAACGGTTATTCCAGTCCATGGCGTTGATCTTTTTCTAAAAACCAATTAACCAGACGACAATTGAAATGTAAGAGCGAATCAGGGTATCGCCTGTTTTTGAGCATTTCGTTCGGCCCAACCCATCCCCGCCAATCCCAGCTCAAAAAGTGCGTACAAGGGCACAAACATAAGACCCAGATTGAAAGGATCAGAAGTTGGGGTGACGCAAGCTGCCAAGACCAAAAGGGCCACCACGGCATGACGTCGATGCTCCGAAACCACCTTTTGTTCGAGAATTCCGAGCCGAGCTAGAATGACCATAACCAGCGGAAGTTCAAAAGAGAGACCGAATCCAACCAGCATCTGGAGGGCAAAATCGGTGTAGCTGGTCATCGTCCAACTCGTTTCCAACCCTAGCCACCGGTTAAAATCCTGGAAAAACCGCAACGCTTTTGGTAGGACCAAGAAATAACAGAAAAGTGCCCCTCCCAAAAAAAGAACTGTTCCCACCAAAAAAACAGGGAGCAACAAACCCCGCTCTCGCACATCGAGAGCTGGCAAAAGATATTGCCCGAGAAAAAATAGAACCAGCGGGAGCGATAGAAGGATCCCCGCCCCGATTCCGATCTGCAGAGTCACCGTCATTGGATCGGTCACCTGAAGCGCTAATAAGGTACTCGGAGCTGGTTGAGCCAAACCCTCCTGCGCCTGCGCCAGGGGCCAACGCAGGATTTCCATCACTCGACCGATGCTCATTACCCCGAGAATCGATCCCGCCCCAATCGCAGCCGCACATTTCAGAATAACCCCGCGCAGATCCTCCAAATGATCCAAAAACGGCTTCTCGCTGTCCTTCATGAAAACTTTCTCCATCCCTTTTCCGTCACCACAGCGGGAAGAGGAATATCATGCGGTTCCTTAGGCAATTCCTCTACTTCCTGCTGTCCGAAGAACATACCCACCACTCTTGAAGTCCGACCTCGGCGCGACAAAGCCCTGTCGTAATGCCCCCCGCCACGACCTAACCGTACCCCCCTCGGATCAAACGCCCTCCCCGGAACCAAGAATAACTCAATCTCCTCCAACGCTCTTCGCACCGATAAATCGGGGGACGGTTCCCACAAAGTCTTCGTTTCGGGAAGATGACGAGAGGAAACTTCCCACCAGGTCAACCCTTCCCGAATATCGATCTTTGGAAATAAAACCTTTTTCCCTTCAGCCAAAGCCGCCTTTAACAAGCCCCGCGTCTGGGGTTCGTCTGTCAGGGAAAGATAAAGCCCAAGGATCGATGCGTTCTTCCACTCCTCCCGCCCCAAAATCGCCTGCTCGATTCTCTCGGAAGCCAGTCGCCGCTCCTCTTCCGTCAGCTGTGCGACTCGCGCCCGCATCTCCTCCCGAAGCGCTGCTTTCTTGGCCCCTGACATGACGATCACACTGCCCGATTTCCCATCGCCCGCCAACCCTACCGAGAGGGGTTGCCAGCAATCCATTTTCCCATCATTCTCTTCTACTTGAGCCCACGGAATTCTCCCCGCTCTCGTCGTCCTACCCACCGCTTCATCACCGATGTCCTTTTACCCGCCCTTTTCACTCGCAAACGGGGCCAACGGAACGGAATCCCACCCATCTTTCCCAAACTAAAAAAGGGTCAACTCTGCATCACTTGGATTGGCCATGCCTCCTTTCTCATCCAAACCCCTCAGGCAAACATTCTTATCGACCCCAACTGGGCCAACTGGCTACTTGTCGTTCGCCGACTCCGCCACGCTGGCTTGGCGCATCACCACCTCCCCTCGATCGACCTTGTTCTGATTACCCATGCCCATTTTGATCACCTTCACCGCAGGAGCCTCCGACAAATCGCAGCCAACCAACCCATCGTTGTTCCCTCAGGGGTGGGAGATCTGGTTCATGGACTTGGCTTTGAAAAAGTCTATGAAATGAAATGGTGGGAAAGGCTTCGCTTTCCTGGTGCAGCCGTCACATTTGTTCCCGCAAAACATTGGGGCGCCCGAAAAGTGACTGACCACCATCGGGGCTATGGAGGCTATGTACTCGATGTCGGCGGACGAACGATCTACCACGCCGGCGATTCTGGCTACTTCAACGGGTTCCGTGAAATCGGAAAGAAACTACATCCAGAAATCTCACTTCTTCCGATCGGGGCCTATCACGGCCCCAAATTTGGGGAAAACCACATGGATCCGGAAGAGTCCCTCCGAGCCTTTGAAGATCTAAAATCCAAGGTTCTCATCCCGATGCATTTTGGAACCTACCGCCTCAGCTTCGAACCCCTTCACGAACCTCCTCAACGACTCATGGAGGCCGCGACCCAATCTGGTCGCTTGTCTGCCGTCCGTTTCCTGATTGAGGGAATGCCTACCCTATTCTAATCCCCCACGCCCCGCCCAACCCTCTTTTGCCGTGGGTCGTGCAAAGGCAACCAATCGCCCGCCGTGGATCGTGAAGTTGAAAAAGTTTTTTGCATTCCCACACGGGGCGTTGGGGTCGAACTGATAAACAACCACCCCACCCCCCCT
>OGWM01000111.1_pt1 | contig 12233 bp, 14 predicted proteins | sample 1576041 | NCBI WGS metagenome assembly OGWM01 (sample SAMN07581538, study PRJEB24739) | freshwater metagenome | place: Singapore | collected 2015-01
GTTTCCCAGTCACGATACAATTGAAACAGTCCCAGCAATATACGGGCCGCCAGCATTCAGTGATAAAGGGAATCCGCTGTTGCCATTCAATGTATCAGCATTGTCGTATGCGGCAATTCCAACTCCGCCGCGATATTGGGACATATCGGAGCTTTTTATTCCAAAAAGATGCGTGTTAATGGATGTCGATTGATTGTCACAACAAACAATCGTGGCAAATGTTTCATTACCAGTTTTTTTAGATGGGCCAATTCCAATCCAATACATACCGGCCGCTAGAATTGTATTAGCGTCAAAGCTTGCTGATGTATTTGAAGTTGTGGGTATGATGGCACAATCGACTAACTTATTTTTTGGCAGCAAAGTTGTTTTATCATAATCATAGACAGCAGCTCCGACAAACTGTCTTGCAAGAATTGTCCCACTAGCCGAGCCGGTTCCGCTTTGAATTGAAAAAGTAAATGTGTTTGTTGTTACCGATAAGATTAAAAAGGTATTGTTATATGCAGTTGGGGTTGCTCCTGATATTCTAATCCGATCGCCCGCAGAAAAACCATGAGCCGTGCTTGTTGCGGTAGCTGTACCTGATGATTCTGTAATTGCGGAAATCGTTTTTGATGTTGCATTATTTGCTGAAAACGTAATTGAAACACCTGAAAATGTTGCAGGTTTTGGAACGAGTATTCTATAAAAAGAGACTAATCTATCGCCATAAGAGTGAGCGATTGTGTCTGAAAATCTTCCTGTTGTTGTGGGAAGCAATACCGTTGAACCGCTTCCAGTGTAGTTACCAGTTGTCGTGTAGCCTATTTGATCTGGGTTCCCAATCGGGCCACTCGACAATAGTGTTGATTTAGTAAGTGGCATCCCAGACTCCTAACTAACTTGCGTCACCCTAGCAGTGCCAGCCGTGGCAAATACTGCGGTATGGGCGATGGAAAGTTGCCCCTGCGGACACTCCCAATAGTCGCCAGCCGATAGACGCACTTGGTAGGCTACGGTTGTGCAGGTCGCACCGGGCGAGATATGAAGATTGCCTGCCCCCTCGTTAAACACCGTCAGCACTTCCCTATTCGCAACTGCTGATACGAGTGTGGTGGAGGCCGTGGTGCTGGTAAAATTTGTGTTGGATACGCTCGTCCCCTGCATCGGATAGAATGTAACTACGCTGTTTGATATGGATGCGGTTACAGAGCCGATTTGGGATGTGCCTGCGACTAGGGCGGGAAGAGTGGTTAGCGATACTGGTTGAGTGGCTTGATAGAATGTGCCGCTTACTGGAACAGTACCGCTGATTGATGCTGTGACGCTTCCGATCTGTGCTGTTCCTGCGGCCAATGCTGGTAATGAAGCCAAAGATACTGGTTGTGTGGCTTGGAAGAATGTTCCGTTCACGGTAACGCTCGTATTTGCAATCGTAACTCCGTGAGTCACGCAAGAGCCAATGGTGATGGAATTTCCAACTGTAACAGATGAAATGCTTACTGGAACAGTACCGCTGATGGATGCCGTCACACTTCCGATCTGTGCCGTTCCGGCTCCGATGGTTACAGTTCCCCCGCCAATCGTCACTACGCCGATGCGGTTTGTACCATCGGGGAGAGCTGAATAAATTTGAACTGGAAGAGGAGCTTCGTCATTAACACCAACAAAATTCTGATTACTGTCATATCCAAATCCAAGCAATACAGCTTGTGTTGGCATAGAAACTGATCCAGTTGATTTTGAGAATACAGCCGAGCCGATAGTGACTGTGCCATAGATGGGCATAGGATAGTTTTGTGATAAAATTTGCCCTTCTGTAGCACTGCCATTACTTGCTGAAGAATCGGCAATCCAAAGCGATGATCTAATTGTATCTTTTTCAGAATCAGTAATCGACTGGATGACTCCAGTTCCAAAGGTCTCATTTGGTGTCGGATTAAATCCAACCACATTCGCCGTCACCGTGCCAGAGATGGATTGTGTGGCTGGAAAATTAGATATAGATACCACACTCCCACTTACTGCACTCCGAACATCTGTAATGGCTTGAGTTCCAAGGCTAACAACCGTATGGGCGGTGATATGTTGCCCACTAGAAAGAATGGTTGATAGTGTAGTTGCTGACTGATTGCCGTCTAAAATGGAAAGTGCCATAACTCAATCTTCTTGTTAAATTGTGCCAAGATAGAAGCTATTTAAAAAGTCCGAGAAATCATAATTTCTTGTGCCATCAGCGGTAGGGTCTGGCGTTACTATAAAGGAAAGCGTAAGCCCCCTTTGCCAAGCCCTTTTATCGGTTCGGATTGTGGGAGTTTGGTTTGTAATTCTGCCCATAAATATCTTCAAATCAGTTACTTTGTCTTGTACCTTTTCGGCTAGGGTAAAGGCTGGGGAATATAGTTTAGAGAAAACCTCGTAATAGGTCGCATCAAATACAGCTTGAGTTGTCCTAGCCGCCGAGTCTGAATAGTTAATTTCAACCGACACCTCAAATACTCCCGAATAGGGGGCGATATACTGCCTACCCAGAGAGGCTTTGATTGTAGCATAAGGGAACAATTTTGCCCCAGTCCTATTTGAAATAACCACATTAAGCCCCGAAATTGGCGTTAATAGGCTCGCTAGAGCGTCTTCAACCTTGAACTGGGGGGTAATCATATACTTGTGCAGGAAATGTTTAGGGATAGGCTTTTAGACCAAGTTCGGTTCTCTGACTTAATATCGGGGGATTCAGAGACTACATTGGCCAAAAAGACCTTGAGCGTGGCCGTGGTTAGAACATTAGCCAGATTAGGGTTTTGATACATCACTTGCAGAATGTCTTGAAACTTGGCATCAAAGGCCGTCCGAGTCGTTGAGTCTGCCCTTGTCGCATAGGTAATTGTGGCTGGGCAACGAAACACGCCAGAATAAGGAATAATCTCCTCCGAGCCTATTGAGCATTGAATGACAATGTTAGGCAGTAGCCTAGCCCCTTCGGTGTCGCTTTTGTAGATATTAACCCCAAAAACGCCAGATAGGGCGGTTGCGAGGCTTTCTTCCAACTGCCTCTCGATTGAGGTCATTAGGTTGTCGGGTCAGCTATTTCGATTGTGTAGCTAACGCCGTCCGAACTTTGTTGGTAGGATGCAATCATCCTCTCTGCTGTACCAACCGTAATTAACGCACCTATCGTTACTGGAACAGAAATGGCCGATGCTTGCACGGTTAAACTTTGTGTTACTTTGATTGTCTCGCCACCAATATCTAATTCCGAGGCATAGGTTAGATCGGTGATAGAAGCAGAAACAGCGGTTGAGCCTAGCCCAGTAACAACCGTGTATAAGTCTCCGATCATATAGGAAAGATCGGTAGCAAAATAAGAGGTGCTGATAGTTCCAGCCATAAACCCACCTCTTATGTCAATTTAGCTCTACACTATCCCAAATAAAGATATTGTCCTTGTGAAATGGTTCAATCTTTTGCGGGTAAAATATAACCTTTTTTTCTTTCCTAACCCCTGCCGCAATAGTCATAGGTGCAGAATTGATTGCATAAAACTCTGTTGCCCCCCTAATCGCCCTTGCCATTTCGGAAATACTTGGAGCCGTATAAGTCTCAAGCCCGCTAATCTTGAATCCATCTGGTGCTAAAACTATAAAGTTATTTGCACCAGCCTTGTTTCTAGCCTCAACAATAATTTTTAATGGGTCTTGCTTCTCTCCCTGGCTGATTCCAAAGGGGGCAACCATATTATAGGTTTCTGGCAATCCCTTGGCTGGTTTATCGTCCAGCTTGTCGAATAGAATATCCTTGGAGTTGGCCTTGTTAATCTCTGGGTGGGCATAAACAAACTCTGTCCAAGTTTTGTTTGAGCCTCGATATTCTTGGTAGCGATTTGGCCAAATTTCAAGGTCTATGACATCTCCCTTGTTCCCAACCTTTACATACGAGACCATTTCAAAAATGCCGTGGTATTGGGGCAAGCAATCAAAAAAAACTTCGTGGCCTTGATCGGCCAGATATTTGCAAGCTGGGAGGCAACGAATAATGTCTCCTAACCTTTGAGAGTATTTGATTGTTTTAGCAGTCATCGACTACGCTCTTATCGTGTAGGTGGGGGAAGTATTCGCTCAATCTAACTGGGCCGATTGTCTTTTGTAATTCTTTCCAACCATCCACTAACCCTTTGTATCCATAAAAATCTTCCTTAAACTCAACTTGCTTCTGGATTGCGTAGGCATAGTGGTCAAATACTAGCCCCCAAGTTTCAGTCACTCCCCTTGGAACTAGGCGAGATTGAATGTTTAGCCGAGGTGGCTCGTGGCTAGTAAAGCAAACATTCTTTCCCCACTTCCAAGCTCTCATCCATTCATACCAATTAGAACCATAACCTTCCCTTGTAACCACTCGTTTATTTTCTCCAACAAAAAAGTTACAATGGAACTGCATTGTTGCCCCATCCTCTGCTCCCTTTAGACATTCATAAATTCCCTCAATCTGTTCTGCTCTCCACATCTCATCGCAATCGACCTCTATAACAACGCCAGAATCTACTCCGTAAAGTGCGTGTTGAATCATCTCTAGCTTTCCGTTAAAGGGCTTGCCTTGCGAATGAACAAGAATATTCCCGCCTTGAATGCTTTCAAGGTATTCGTGCGTTCCATCTATGCTCTTGTAGTCCTTGTGCCATTTGTCGGGGACTTGCTTGCACCATCGAGTGCATCCCACTGGTTCGCTTACGCCCTCTACAATTCTCCACTGCCAAGGAATTTTTAACTTTTGAAACTCTGCAAGATGCCTCTCTATGAATGGCATCCCATTGAGAACGATGGTGAAGATGGTTAGCATTTTTGGTATGCCTCATTAAACTCAGAAGCATCAGTTTTTGTATATCCAAACTTATTTAATTTCTCAAGACAAGAAATATACTTTTCTGCTTTCCTGTGAACTCCATCTGTATGAAGAACCTCAAACTCAATTCTCCCGATCTGATATTTTTGAATATCAAGTCCAAGAATAATACCAGAATCTAATCCCTCTGTGTCGATATAAAGTCTGTCGCACCTCTCAATTTTGTTTGAATCAAGGAAACTTACAAGGCTTGTCGCCAGAACATTGATTGTATTAAAATGTATATGGCCGTGACTGGTTAAATGATTTGTTAGTGTTGAAGCGTGAGCGTTGAGTGCCTTTGATCTTGGAATGTGCAAATCCACCGAATCGACGTTATCAGGAACAATCGCTAGGTTGTAGAATCTGGCTTGATTGAAATCTGAATATGTCTGCTTGCAATCCTCAAGTGCTTCTGGGTTTGGCTCTATGAGATGTATTGTCTCGACGCTCTCTCTATTCTTTTGGCAAAAGTCTAGGACATGATCTTTCCCATCGTTGCACCCGATTTGAACAATGGTCATAGCTCAAAGATGGCCGCCCCATTACGAACAGACCAATCTTCCCAGAGCAGTTTTGCAAAACCTTTTAGCTTTTGATAGTTTGTCCAGTTCTTCATAGCGTTAATATCGTCTAAAGCTATGGTTGCTTTGTCTGCCAAGAATGGCCTTACACATCGTAATTCACATTCACCTGAAAACTCGCAACCATCAATCAATACAAAGTTAAAATCCACGTTGTGCTCAAAGTGAATATCCTCGATTGCACTTGTTTGAAAGAGCTTGGCGGTTTCCAAGCACTCATCATACCAACCCAAGACTTGCTCGATTGGGTATTGGTTAAGGTTGGTCTTTGTTATTCTATAAAACTCCTCCACATCTTTCTTGTTCATCCATAACCCAGAAATTACCGCTGTGCCCTGCACCGATACGCCACCCTTTGCCTCTAGGTTCATTCGATGGCGGCCAATGCGGTCTGGATGGTTCTCGATGCTGAATAGCCTTTCCGTTCTAATGCATTGAGTTGAGCCATCCCCAGTTCCTCCCCCGATTTCTAAACCAACATCTAAACCCTCGCTATATTTTGCAAGGGCTTTACCAAATGAATCGTTAATGGTTATTTCTTGCATTTTACCCTCTCGGCTAGTGCTTTTTTAATTGCATATTCAATCACGGCCTCTGGGTCATGCTTCAATGCAATCATGCCAGCCCCATACAATTCCTTACCCGCCTTTTCATCATAGGTAATATCGACAATCACATACTTGGTTTTGTCGATGCGGGATTTGCCAAACTTAATCATGCCAAGCCCCTTCGTATTCTCCCCCTTTTTTGTTTTCCTATATCCAATTATTTGCTTTTCGTTTTTCATATATTGCTTTTCCTTTCTCATAAAACTCCGGCTTGTTATGGTTCTTTAGCTGTTCGTCTGGCGTTCCTCCACCAAACATAGGATTCTCGTGCCTGAATACTAAATCCCTAGCTTCAATAACGCAATCAGATTCGTATGCCCTGTCCGTAAACTCATTGTCTGAATATAGCCCATCTGACTCTTGGTAGCTTGGATGAAACATATATCCCCCCTGCTTTCGTAGCCTCTTTTGCGTTAGGATGGCCATACAAAGGAGTTTATCTGTTCGGAGGCCATCTGATACTGCCAGCACCCTTTCGGCCTCTAGGTTGTCGATTCTGCTCAAAATTAGGGCATCCCAATATCTAGGCGGCGACCAATCGTCGCTCATTTGCACAATAACCTCGCTTTTAGCCATCTTTGCCCCTTCGTTCCAAGCGTTGATAATTCCACCCGGATTCACCCTTTTGCCTTCGTGTGGAGTGTAATCAACTGCTTCATCGTGATCGACCATAAATAACCATTCAACCGCTAGAGGTTCTTTGGCCAAGGCGAGCCACTGCATCTTTCTTTGAAAGGCTAAATGCGGTCTGCCTCTTGTTGCGTGAACAATGCTGATCTTTGGCTTGGGATACATATTCATTAGCTTGGCTGCTTCCTCTTTTTGGTTGTAGCAGATAGAAGCCATTCGATATCCGTCTAGGGCTTGCCAATCGTAAATTGCGTGAACTTGATTCCAATAGTGCAGAGGCGGTCTTGGCATAGCCATACAAGCCCTTCCAGAGTGCCAAGCCTTCGGCCAATCGCCCCTTGCAGAATATTCGGCCATCAAATAAAAATAGGCTTCTCTGCGAATAGGATTAACTGCAACCGCTTCTCCCAAATATCTGAATCGTTTCTCATTAGGCGAGCATCTGCCAAGATTGCAAAGAAGCTCGTATTTTAATGTTTCGTCTAGGTCTGGGAACGCCAACGCTCTTTCCCCGACTTCAATCGCCTTGTCGATTTGCCCACGCAAGAAAAACTCTTGGTGCTGGTAGTAAAGATGAAATGGCGTAGAGGTTAATTCATCGGCTAGGATGCGATGATTTCTGTCTGCCGAATCTGCCTTGCTGGTAATCGGGCGATGAATCCGAAATACTTTATCAATGGCTAATAGTTTGTTCCTATCGTTTGGCTCAAGGGCTTCGTGAACTCGATTCCGCCACCGACCGCATCCCTTCCGCAAAGCCATCTCTCGAATGGGATTTAACCCAGCATTCTCGACTAGATACCTAAAGCAAACAATTTCAGCCCCTATTTTTTCCGCTTGTTCCAGCCCCTCTTCTAAAACCTTTTCCCCGCCCTCTGCCATTATGTCGTCTGCATCTACCCAAATAGACCACTCGTTTTTGCAAGCATCTAGGGCTGTGTTTCTAGCAGAAGCAAAATCGTCTATGTGAGGCCAATCAGTTTTTTTATTCTTATAATGAATGACTTTAGCACCAAGCGAAAGGGCGATCTCCTCTGTCTTGTCTGGCGTAGCTGACCCCCTAGCCATACAAACAATAACTTCTTCTGCGATTGGCTTAAAAGATTCAATGACTCGCTTAATGTGGGCTTCTTCATTACCTGCGATGAGATAAACTGATATAGGATATTTCACTTGAATAGGATTTCTAACTGATAGGGGATGTCAATTAAAAGAAAAAGGGGGAGCAGGTTATTCACCCACTCCCCCTTGTCAGAGGAAACAACCAACAACAATCTTTAGGCGAAGTTGGTAGTAATACGAACCGCCGCATTGGGGTCAATAACTACCTCATCGGTGTTCATACGCACCCGCAACACTTGGCTACGGCGAGCTTCGTCACGATAGCTTTCAGAGACGAAACCACCAGCCGAGTCACCCGACCAGACCAAGGTGCGTCCGATTCCACCAGCGGTGAACTCGCCACCAGACACCTGACCAACGATGATCTTTGTATCTGGAACAATGAACGAACCAGAGTAGCTCTTGTTCTTGCCAGCGGTGTTATAAGCCGCACGGCCAACGAGGAGGCTCTGAACTCCCAGAGCCGCCGCAATTTCAGCTTCGCTCAACAAACGAGCACCAGTATTCGAGATAACTCCGAAGAACTGATTCTGCAAGAGGGTGGAGCGTCTGATTAACTCAAACACATTAGCCGACATCGCAACGCAGTTGGACTCATAGCCGTACTGGGCAAGAGCCAATTTAGCCGCCGCCACATCACGAGCAACATCAATCGTTGCAACATTCGCTTGTGTGTAAGCTACTGCACGAGTCTGGTCAGCGATAGTGAATGGGGTCGTTGCATTCCAGAGAAGATCGGCTACCCGCTTCTCATGGGAGAGCTTCAACTGGCGGAGCAAGAACTTCGCAGTTTCGGCCTCGTATGCAAAAAACCGATTCAAGTCTTTTGCACTATCATCGGGAACAAGCTCTTCCAAGCCGACCTCATTCGTTGCGTAGTTTGCAGAGGCGAAGGAACGAATCCCTCGGCTGTAGCTGGCACCGCTTTCACGGGCGAGTGCGTTGTTGGAGAGCAATTCTCCACCAGCTAATTGAACTTTGAGGTATGTTCCGCTTTTTGCATCAACATTCTGCAAAGGAAGCAAATTCGCTCCGATCAAACCGACATCGGCTTGAGGGGCTTCGATCAACGCTTGGTTGATGTCTGCCCGAATAGTCGTTCCACCGCTTACGTATGCCATATATTTATATTCTTTCTTGGTTGGTTAAATTACTGGGTTAGAGGAACTGCGATTTCGACAACCGCATCAGCCGCACCGGCCTCAAGGGCAACGCCCACGATACCAGTATTAGCCGCCGCTGTCGTTACAAGGCCAGAACCAGTCGTGGCTACCAAGCCTCCGATGGCAATCGCCGTCTCGCAATTTGCGAAAAAGGTTGGGTAGAACAGCTTAACTGCTCCGTTGTCACCAGCCGCTACATCGCTGATGGTAGAACCAACGCAACGAGCAGAACCAGAAACAGCCGCACGAGCCGTGCCATCCGTATGAACCTCAACGAGTCGGTAAGCCGAAATCGCAGAGGCGAAGTTAAAGGTGCGAACTGCACCGCCGTCAATGTTTGTAGCCATTTTAGTATTATCCTTTTATTAGAGTTTAGTAATACCACGAGACAGAGCCTCGGAGTATTCTTTGGGGTTGGAGAGCATCACGGCTTTCATCGCCTTGAGCTTGCTTGTTCCGTAATCGCTATGGGCGGCTACGAGAGCTTCAAAAGTTTTGGGTTCTTCCTTTTTCTCGGAAGGAACTTCGATTGAAGGGGAAGCAGGGATGGGCTTAATGCCAAACTCGGTTAGAACTTTCTTCACAACCTCGCTCATCTCTTCTTTGGTATCTTCTTTTTCAGAAGGCTCAACCTCAACCGAAATTTCGGGGGCGGGAGTCTCGGAGGGCTTTTTGTCCTCGGCCATCTCCTCTTTCTTCTTTTCTTCTTTGGGTTTCATCGAATCTTCAATGGCCGCCAAGCGAACCTTAATATCTTCGATGTCTTTTGTATAATCCTTGTTTTCCATATTTGTTTTGTCCTTTTTGTCAAGTGGAGCCTCCTCCACGGCTTCTTTGGCTACGGCTGGGATTGTCTTGCCTCCCTGCACATAACCGAGTTTTTCCATAAACTTCACCATCTCCTCGAATAATCCATTCGTGGCGGCTGGGCTGGAAACTAAATCAGCAGAGGCGATGCTCTGTGGTCGAATGTAATCCTTGCCATTTATAGTCTCGGATTCATTAACAAAGGCTAGGGAAACGCCGAACTGGTCAGGGGCTTCGGAGGCCATCTCTTTGATAAGTCCATAGTGGGGAGAGTTGCGAAGCAAGCGAAGATCGGCAACCAGTCTGTTCCCCTCAATGCGAGGATTCCTTGCAAACCCGACAACAGCATCCAATCCGCTTCCGTGATTCATCTTTACCTTCACGCCGTTCTTGGCACTTCCCATAAGTTTGAGGGCAGTCTCTAGGCTTGTTTTATCCACGAAAAGATCGTGTCCCTTGGCCTCTCCCACCTCCAAAATTGAAACTCCTCCTAGTTCAGTTTCCTCTAGTTCTTCGTCCCGATAGGTAGAATAGGCAACCGCCGCCCTTTGCGTCTCGTCTGGAAACTTGGATACTGCCTCTTCATCTCCCATAAATCGGGAAACAAAGTCTTGCTCGGATTCGTCAGCGGAGGGAATGGGTAGGGGCATAAATCATCGAGCTAGTGTCAAAGAAGATCGCCATCTGCCTTGCGATATGACTCCTTAACCTCTCCCCCTCCAGCCATCTTGAGAAATTTGTTCACCCTAGCCATCGCCCAAGCATTCCTTGAGTTAGGCTTTCCACCAGTAATCGTTGGCCTAAAGCTAGTCGAGAACGCACCCGCCCCCCTTCTGAATACTTTCTTCAATGCTCCAAGGCTAGGGGCTTTTCTTGAGGGGTGCTTGTCCTTGAACTCGGCAATCTTGTTCTTTAGTGCTTCCTCGTTCTCTTCTGAAATCTCAATGTCACCAGCTTTGCTCCTAGTGGATGCCGTGCCTTCTGGGTTCTCCTTGGAGCCTTTGATTCTTTCCTTGGGCGGGGCGGGGGTTTGTGCCGCTGACTTTGGGCCGGGTCGAGCTAGTTCTTCTTTCTTGTCGGTAATCGGGCCCCCAACAATCCAAGCATCACAAGTCCTTTTAGCCGCACACTTAAAATCAAAAATCTCGCAGTATCCGAGATTGCCAGCTTTTTCAACCTCGCCAGCTTCAGTTCCTATTCCTTTTGAGATACAATCTAAAACTCTTTTGCGTTGGTCAAAGGCCGCACAATTACCACAAAGCATTTTCTTTGCCGTAGCTACATCACCTTGGAACTCGTCTGCCTTGGCTTTCCAATAATCTTCGTTTGGCTCGTTAGGATTGGCTGGGCCGTAGTTTGCATCATCAACGGCTTTCTGACGATTGGCTAGGTTGGTCTTGATGTCTTGAGTTGCGATTGGGCAAGAGGATGGTTCTGCCAATTCTTTTTTGTCCCTTGCTTCCATCTGCCCCACTACTTTCCTTGCCCAAGCATACCCAGCATCGCCACCCCAACCATTCCAGGCTTGCCAGCCTTTCCCTTGCTCATCCCAAGTTGCGCCCTTTTTGTCGACCTCGTGGCGATCAAAAAAAGCTTTCATTCTGCGGACGGTATCGGGAGATAACTTCACGCCATTCATCAAATCCCTTGCCCTTGCGATACCAACTAGGGTCATTCCCTTTTGGCTTGCTAGCTTTTTCTCCCTTACATCCAAAGCCCTCTTTGCGGCTTCTCTTGCTCCCTCTGGCGGGGTGAAATCAATCCCATCGTATTTGCCCAATTCAATCCCGCCCATCATCCCGGCGATGAGCATTTTAAGGTCTTGGGCGGTTAGGGATGCTAGAGCTTCGTCAGCTTCTTTTTTTTTAACTTCTAAATTTTCAGAGGATGGTTCTAAAGGCTCATCGGGTTCGGGTTCTTTGCCACTATCATCCTCGCCCTCTTCATTTTCTGGAGGCTCTGGAATTGTCGGCGGTTGTGGCGCAGGAGCCTTGGGCATCTGCGGTTCGGGTTTTGCGGGAGGAACGACATCTGAAATCGTCTGCGGGTCAATCTGGTATTGTTCAGCCAAGTCTTTAATCAGCTTGGCCTCGATTGCCCTCTGCCTCATTGCACTCTCAAAGTCTTGCCCACGCTCGGCATAAATATCGGCGGCGGTACGGAGTCCTGTCTTAAACTCGGAGATTGCGGAAGCAGATTCCCGCCCTAAATCAATCGAGACATTAGCCCCGAAATTGAAGATGCCCTTGGTCGTTCTTGTCCCCTCGGTTCCGCTGATAAGCCCACGGGCAACTGCATCTGCTAGGACGATATTCTTAATAGGCCGAAGCACCTTATCATTCAAAAGATTCTGGTAGCGTTTGAAAGTGCGCCCTGCTTGTTGCATTTCCAGCCTTGCAGTCGGGCCGGACATGGAGGAAGGATCAACGGCAAAGGAATAGGGGATGCCTAGCCCAAGGCAG
>OGWM01000112.1_pt1 | contig 12224 bp, 20 predicted proteins | sample 1576041 | NCBI WGS metagenome assembly OGWM01 (sample SAMN07581538, study PRJEB24739) | freshwater metagenome | place: Singapore | collected 2015-01
GAAAAAATATGGACGCAAGTGCAATTGCGTAAATTGTTCAGAGGACAGATTTGAGAGGGCAAACAGAAAGATAAAGATATGGCTAAAGTCGATATAGACGAACTTCGCACCGTATTGGGCGTAGAACACCTATACCCAGACGAACTACTTACCCAAGTGGCCGAAATAGCCGACGACTTAGTAGACGGACTTCTGAACTATAACCGTAGCTTTATTTGGGGATACGAACGCGATAGCAATAACGTCGTTACCTTTTACACTAATAATGAACTATTTATTAACGTCGGGGACGGCGTAACTATTAGCGGTATTGGTGGCACCTATAACGGCGCTCAGACGGTAACGGAAGTAGGTTACAAATACTTTCGAGCAACAATTGCGGGAAGCCAGCACGTAATTAAAATGCTAAAACCTTTTGGTCAGGTGATCCTTACAAGCCAGATAAGCCTATACGACAATACGCCCGCGGTCAGGGAAGCTGCGCTAAATATCGCCGTAGAGGTATTTCAGCAACGAGTAGCGCCCGGTGGCACTATCCAGGCCGTGGACTTTACACCGACCCCGCACCGTTTAGGCCGTAGCCTAATGACGCGAGTAACGGGCCTATTGCAGCCTTATATGGATATGGGGAGGTTCGTCGGGTGAGTGTTCAAACGACGCGCGAAGCCCTAGCTAAGGCCTTAAAAAATTATAAATATAACGTTTATAGCCACCCGTCGGAAGTAATGATAGCGCCCGCCGCGGTTATTGTGCCGGGTTCGCCTTATGTGTCTATTAAGGGTAACAACTTTTATACGGTCTATTTTCAAGTAACTTTAATGGTGACTAACAACAATAACCAGGCAGCTTTAATTCAACTGGAGCGTATGATTGACGAACTCATAGACCACGCGCCCGCCTGGATAAGTATTGGGGATTTCAGCCAACCAACGACACTCGAAATCGGTAGTACGGAATACTTAACTACCGACCTTACAATAGAACTACAAGAAGTTTAGGAGACTTTTTACAATGCCAAGAGTATTTGCAACAGGCCGGGACTTAGGTCTAACTATCGGTGGAAACCAATTTAAAGATATTTCAACTTCGATTACGCTAGAGGAAACTATTACCCGCGTAGATATTCAGCCGATTACTTCAAATTCGGATATCAAATTAAAGGTAAACCAGGAAGCAACCCTATCTATCGAGGCTTACCAGGACTGGAACAGTAGCGGTACAGGGATCACCGCACTAGCTAAATATCTATATGACGCAGCCCAGACCGCGCCAGATACAGCCCTAGCCTTCTCTTTCACCGCCGGCGGGACAACTTTCGCGGGCGACGTTTACCCAGAAAAGCCGAACGTAGGCGGCGGAGCAACAGACGCGCTAACATTTAGCGTTTCACTAATGGTAAAGGGCGGCGTAGTTACACGCTCGTAGAGACTGTAAAGGAACAGTATGCTAGTCAAATTTACACACGATAAAACTGAATACACGGTAGACCTAGACGCGGCCCATATTTGGGTAACTATCGAGGACGACCTGAAGCTTACGGTTAATGAAGCCCAAGACCGTATGGCAACGGGGAGCCTAAAGGTGATTAGTTACGCAATATGGGTAGCGAGTGAAAGCGAAATACCTTTTAAACAATGGGTCAAAAGTCTAGGGACTTTTGAAATTGTCGAGGAAGGCCCAAAAGATACCGGCGGGGAAGTCTCCGCCGTATCTTAATCGAGTTAGCGCTTGCGACTGGAATACCGTTAGAGGATCTTAAAAGGTGGAACTTATGCGAGATACGGACGGCGGTGGAAATACTTGACGACGCCAACTAATACTAAAAAAACCGTGTCGGGCGATAGGGTCCGTATTGAACTCAAAGCAGATAGCGCCGATATGCGTATGTTGCGCGACGCCTTTAAAGTAATGCCGAAGGAAGCCCAAGAACGACTACGGGCGCGTAATCAGTTATTAGTAAGTGCTTTAGCCCATAAAATGACCGTCGCAGCTGCAAGTGCGCCCAACCCTAAACAGGCGCAACTTGTAGCCCGAAGTATTAAACCTAAGCGCGACCGTATTCCTACTATTGTTATCGGTGGAGCTAGGCGGGCGCCAGTACGTCGAGGACAGACTACTAAAAACCCAAAACCAGCTTATGGCCAATTACTTTACGGTGCCGAAGGATTAGGTAAACCAAGCCCACGTGGATTATTTCCACAAGGCGGTAATAAATTTGCGCCACTATCTCAACAACTAGGCAACGGACGCGAGGGTTATTTTATTTACCCGACACTTCGCCGAGAACAGGGCCACATTAGACGGGAATTTTTAGAAACCGTTTACAAGCTACTAAGAGAAAAGTGGGGACCACTTGGCTAATATACGTACACTCAAACTAAACCTATTAGCCGACGTTAGTGGCTTCGAGAAAGGCATTAAAAAAGCTTCCGGTTCGTCGGAAAGTTTTGCTAAAAAACTAGGCCGAAATTTTGCTTTAGCGGGCGCTGCTATTGGTGGCGCGGCTATTGCTTTTGGTGTAGACGCGGTTAAAGCTTTTGCAGAGGACGAACGCAGCCAGCGCCGTTTATCCGTGGCCATTAAAAACACTACGAAAGCGACCGCTAAACAGCGTAAAGGCGTCGAGGATTTTATCGACGCCACACAACGCCAATATGGAGTCGTAGACGACGAACTACGCCCAGCGTTTCAGCGTTTAGTCCAGGCTACTAAGAGCGTACACAAGTCACAGGAGTTAATGAAAGTTGTTTTAGACGCTTCCGCAGCCAGCGGTAAGAGTGTCGAAACCGTAGCGCTGGCAATATCAAAAGCATATGGCGGTAATAGTGCAAGCCTGGGACGACTTGGATTAGGTCTAGATAGTGCCACACTTAAAAGCAAAAACTTTAATTTAATAATGAAAGAACTCACCAAAATTACTGGTGGACAAGCTAAAGCGGCCGCAAATAGTTTAGACGGTCAAATGGCCCGTTTTAAGATTACTATGGACGAAGCCAAAGAAAGCATAGGCGGCTCTATTGTAAAAGGCTTGCAACCTTTAGCCGATAAATGGCTTCCTAAAATTACCGGCGGAATTACTACTTTTGTCGATACTATGACCGGCAACGGTGGTTATAACGAGGCGGTTAAAAACGGCACGACCTACGCCTACGACCTGGCCGAAAAAACCAAAAAATTCTTTAAATTACTAAACGATAATAAAGAATTACTAAAAACCGTTGGTACTTTTGTCGCTTCTATTTTTATCGGAGCAAAAGCGGGCGCAGCTGTAAGCCTTATGGTATCGGCTCTACAAACACTTCGAGGTGCTTTCTATAAAACAGCAACTTCGGCCGGAATGGCCGCAGGGGCGGAAGCGGCGGCAACAGGTGGAGCCAGTTTATTAGCTGCGCTTCCAGCTATTACGGCAATCGGTGTTACTTTTGGGCTACCAGCTTTGATAGATATGTGGACTAAAAAAAGCAAAAGTACGTTTAACGCGGATTACCAAAATTACGTAAATAGCGGGGGACCGGTAACCGTTACACGTTACGGAGCAAACGATCAGCCAAGAGAAACTTATGGCGGCGGAAGTCTGAAAACTAAAGTTTATAATGGACTTACTTATTACTGGGACCCAGTTAAAAAGAAATGGTATACCAGGGATTTAAGTGGTGGTTATGATTATTCAGTTCAACCACCTGGCGGAAGCCCGCGTAGGTTCCAAGCGCGTAATTCGTCTATGGCGGGTAACGGCATAACAATTATTAACCTAAATGGCATAGTGGACGGTGAAAGCGCCCGCCGTAGTATCCAGAAAGTATTACAGGACTCCAGTATTCGAACAGGTCCGGTAAACCTGATAGGTAACCCGATTTAATGCCAACACCTACGCCAGACCCAAACGCCTATTTACGTATAGGCAGCTCGACATATGGCTATTACAATTTAGACACGGTAGTAAATGCCGACAGTATTAGGGCAACTTTCGGGCGCCAAACAACAAGCGAACAGCCAAGCCCTAGCGTATTAAGTTTTACCGTGACCCGCGCGTATGATCAGACAGCTTACGACTTCAATATAAATGACGTAGTGGAGTGGGGACTGAAAAACGGTGCAGGTACAGGAATAACCCGCGTATTTTATGGCACCGTTACCGATATAAATATGGCCGTTACCTATTGGCAAAATGGTAAGGGTTACGTGGATTACAACATTATGGCCGTAGGACCTTTAACCCGGCTACAGCGTTATTACGTAAATAGCCCATTATCTAAGCAATACGAAGGCGACCGCATATTTGATATTTGCAGCTTAGTCGGAGCCAGTACCAGCCTAATTGAAACGCCAGGCGGTTACGAGGTAACGGGCGTTACAGCGGCGTACGGTCCAGGGCTTGGATACGCTCAAACGGCAGCTCAGTCAGGTCTAGGGTTACTTTACGAGGATTACGACAAGATTAGATATGAAAGTTATCTAACTAGGTCCGGGCGTTCTACAAGTTTTAGCCTAACTGGCAACAAAGTCGAAGCCGTAAACCTAGCAACAACTACGACTATTACTAACGTGGTAAATAGGGTTAGTGTTGCCTACGGCTCCAGCGGTGGCACTTTATCGACCGAGTACGTAGACACCAATAGCCAAACCCTTTACGGCCCACTATTCGGTACACGTTCAACAGAATTACACAACGTAAGCGACGCCAATACACAAGCCCAACAGCTGCTAAAGGCTAGGGCTTACCCTTATGCCGAGGTTACTTCTATGGTTATTAACTTGGAAAACCCTAATTTAACTACCACTGATAAAAATAACCTTTTGGCCGTTCGAACTGGCCAGCGGTGTACGTTGCCACTAACTACCGTAATGGGTACGAGCATAGACGCCTATATAGAAGGTTACAGCTGGGAATTACGCAATCGACAACGAATTTTAACCCTTTATATTTCAGATCATAACCAAAATGTTCCCTATACTGTCTGGTATAACGTGGACGCCGCGGCCACTTGGAACACCTACGCCACGGCTACGACAACTTGGAGTGATATTACCTAATGGCAACTACGAGTAATAACGGCTGGACCGTGCCAGTTTCGACCGATTTAGTACGAAACGGTGCCACGGCAATCAAGACGCTAGGCGACAGTATTGACGCAAGCGTAGGTAAATTAACGTACACAAGCTTTACGCCGACTATTTCGGGTACTGGAAGCGGCTGGAGTTTAGGCACCGGCGGCGCTGCCAGCGGTTCATATTGCCAAATTGGTAAGACCGTATTCCTGGACGCTCAAATATCTTTAGGAACTGGCCCTAGTGCAGGTTCCGGCGCTTTCGCTATCGCTCTACCTTCAGCCGTACTAGCTTCGGGCGCTATCAGCGAGTGGGTAAGCGTTGGTAGTTACTTCGATAACGACCAGAATGACCTTTACCCCTGCGTTATCAAGATATCGAGCGATAAAGTCGAATTCTATATACAGAAAACCGTTACGGGAACTAACCCAAAACCGATAGTAGCCCAGGCTTTTAACGATACAAATAAGCCCGTAGTACCCGCTTCGGGCGACGTGTTTACTTGCTCGATTACATACAGGGCGGCGTAGTGAGTGAAAAGAAGCCAGTCAAGAAGGCGCCGGTCAAGAAAGCGGCTAAAAAGCCTACGCCTAAGCCCGAGATAGTTACTCGAACACCGTTTAAACCGCCACTAACTAAGGCCGTTATTAGTTGCCCGTATGGCAAACACGGTGAGGTCTGGGCTTGTGGCTGGCACACCGGCGTCGATTATGTGGCGCCTATGCGTACACCCGTGTACGCCGTAGCCGAGGGTCGAGTAACAGCTGCACAATGGGGTCCCGCTTATGGTATTCACCTAGTGATACAGCACGGCTACCACCGCTTTATTTACGCCCACCTAGACAGCAAGCAACCGTTTAAAGTCGGCCAGAAGGTCCACCAGGGCCAACTAATCGGCCATAGTGGAAATACCGGGAGCAAGTCAGTCGGCCCGCACCTACACCTAGAAGCCCGCGTAAGTCCCTTCAGATATGCCTTAGACGCCGTAGAACCGATAGGAGCCTTAAAGTAATGCCTAAAGTAACCAAATACACCCAATTACCTAAACCCGTCGCTTTTGGCCTTGTAGCGTTTCTAGCTTCGTGGCAAGCCACCGAATTTAGCCTTACTTATCGGTCCGTTATGGGCGCGATCGTGTCGGGCTTAATGGGCTTTCTAAACCCAGAATTAGGCCGTGGCGACACGCCTAAAAATTAAATACCCTTGACAGAAAGACCGCCCGCGGTAGTAAGGTACTCGTAGGGCAACCGCCCGGGAGGAACAGGTAAACAAATGAACAGCAAAACATATAAGAAATTCCTACACGGCGCTCATTTAGGTAGCGCCGTAATTGTGGGTATGGCTATTAGCGGTATGGACGCCGCGCCTATCCGTGTAATCGTACTTAGTGGAATAGCGTTTATATTCCTATTGGTCAGTTATGACCGTATTTATTTACAACCAAATAAAGAAAAACCCAGCGGTAAATATCAACCGTGGGACCAAGAAGCCAGGGACCGTTTAGGCCTAGACGACTAGCACAGAAAAGGAACAGCAAATGAGTTACGACTTAAAAGACTACGTAGACGTTAAGACACGTATCGAACTGGCGCTAGAGAAGTACCCAGAGTTAAGCCTGCAATTCGAATTTAAAGGCGTACTTGAAAGCAACCCGGCCTATATTTGGGGTATTGCCTATGCTTATCGAACACCAGACGACCCACGCCCAGGTATCGGCACAGCTGCGGAATTAGCCGAAGGTAGAACACCGTACACCCGCGGAAGCGAAATTATGGTGCTGGAGACTTCAGCGTGGGGCAGGGCGCTCGCGGCGCTCGGTGTCGGGTTAGGCAAGTCAATCGCCACAGCCCAGGAAGTCGCAGCGGCGAAAGAACGGGCAGATAGTGATCCGTGGCAAGAGCGCGAACCAGTACCAGACACTAAAGAAACTAAAAGGTACACCGGCACTATGACAGAAAAGCAATACGGCCTAATCAAGGCTATGTTTAACCACAGCTTCCACGATATGACCGAGTGGGTAAACGCTTGGAAAGAACGCAACGGCAAGCACCCAGAAGCCAAATTAAGCACGCTAGAAGCTAGCCAGATTATTGAGGAATTAAAAAATGAAGGGTATGTGGCTGTGCCAAAACGTAATGTAGACCAAGAAGCGAAGGGCGAGTAATGACAGATAAACCAATAAATTTCGACGCGGTGATATTCGCCGCCTATGACCGTACCGAGGCTTGCCCGGACGGATATCGGGCGGAATTTTGCCCGCGTTGCTTCATTAAGGAATTTAATAAAGTAATCGAGGAACTTCGTCGCTGCGGTAATTGCGGGAACTGGATTATCGACACGTGCCGACCTTGTTATTTAGCTAGTAAGCGAGTGAAGTAATGACTAACGACCCAGTAGAAACAATTATCCAGAACGCTAAATATTTAGAAAGCGTATTAAACCGCTATAACCAAGCGCTAATAGACCTAAACGAATTGCTAGCCAAATACACGGAGCGTAAAGACGAAAGGGCTTTTATAAATTCCGTAGTTATTTATATGGAACTTCGAGAATTTAGGGACAAATTCCTAGGCGGGCCACAATGAAGGTATGGCGCCCAGTTAGTAGCCTTTTGCCTGGTCTAGCAGCTGCACAATATAGCAACCGTTATCCGGTAATAGATCAGCAGGTAGGCGCTTTAGGTGAGTTAGTTGCTAGTGCTTACCTAGACGAACTTGGAATACGCCACACGATCGAGAGCCAAATAAGCCACGATATAAAACTAGACAGCGGTCTGACAATAGACGTTAAAACTACGACGTCGTGGTACTCGGTTACTGGAGAACACACTCATAAGATTTACCACAAATTACAGGAATACCAGACAGCCGATTACTTTATGTTTATCAACCTAAAAATAGTACACGGCACCCACGAAAGCACCGACTTAAACCGCTTTACGGGCGCTAACATTATGGGCATATTGAACGCAGCGGAATTATTTAAAATTGCTAGACCGGTAAACGATAACGCTAAGTATTACACTGGCAGACGTGAATTTAATGTGCCTATGCTCGAAGTTAAATATAAGCAGCTGCTTCCAGTAGTTGCCTTAGTGGGGTAAAAGATAAAGCCCGGCGCACAGTCCGGGCTTTATCAGGTTCCACCACCAAGTAAAGAACTCCAGGTATGAGTATAAACTACTGGCCGACTGATACTCGGTTAAACCGCCGTTAGAGGGCGTACCGTGTCCGTGTATCACCCGGACGAAAGACCGAAAGAAAGACTTAAGTAGGGGAGTACCTAAAGTGGATAGTTATACGAGTGGCCGACTATCGAAAGCCAACACCTGGGTACATACGGCGCCGCTGTCCATTAGGACCCAAGACCTAACCTATACGAACTACGTACGGGCGGGTTATGGCTTAGTAATAAGCCAATCCCTACCTACCGAAGCTACACCAGGCGGATTAAAGAAAGAGAACAAAATGGAACAAGAGATAAACGAACTGATAGAAATACTTGAAGAACTGAACGCAACACTAGACAGAACACTTAAGCGACTACAAGATAGTAATCAAGAAGTCCAAGCACTAATAGATAAGGTACTTAAGCCCAATGCCTAGAGGAAGTACGAGAAGCTGGAGAGCGCTGCGCCTTCGAGTATTAAGACGCGACGCCTACACTTGTAACTATTGTGGCGCGACCGCTACCGAGGTAGACCACATAGTACCGGTGGCTAAGGGCGGAGACGACGACCCGAGCAACCTAGTCGCAGCTTGTAAACCGTGTAATCGAAACAAGAGCGACAAAATGCCGGGGATTTTTTTGACGACTGGACACCCCGCACCCCGTCCCTTCTGTTCTCTCTCCCCGACCACCCGAAACGACTCACCAAAACCAGAAGGCCGCCCGTGAGTAAACCAACTTCGCCCGATCTAACCCAGAAGCCCACCATTTCGATACTTGACCAAATGGGGCCGGCGCTTTTAAGTGCTACTTGGATTACAGACGCAGATACACCCGCGGTTATTTTGGCTTGCCGACTGGCCAGACTTATAGACGGGCTATTTGATAGCGGTACAAATTTGGATAAGTTGCCACAATTAGTAAATAAATTTGAGTGGGTACTGCGAGAATTAAAACTAACGCCACTATCGAGGGATAGGGCAACCGGAACAGCAGAGGAAGTAGACAATAGTGGAAAGTATGCCGACGGATATTTACGGCTCGTCAATACCGCGAATAGCAAGCCCAGGGCTAAAAGGGCCAAGCCTAGAACCGTTAGTAAGTGATCTCGCCGCCGAGTTAGGTATGCCGTTAATGGACTGGCAAAAGTACGTTCTTGACGACGCGCTAAAGCTAGACAGTAAGGGCAAATTCCAGCGGTCTACTGTCGGCGTTCTAGTAGCCAGGCAGAACGGAAAAACGGCGCTTATGCGTATGCGGATACTTGCCGGGCTATACATATTTGGCGAAGGGTCAATAGTTGCTATGGCCCAGAACCGCCAACTAGCACTTGACACTTTTAAGGAAGTCGTAAACCTTGCCGAAAGTCTGCCCTGGACACGTAAACGAATTAAGCGAGTAAGTCGGACTAACGGCCAAGAGGATTTAGAAGTTTACTGTCACCATTACCCTAAAGATTGCGCTGGACCTTGTAAGAGAATTAGGCGCTACTCGATACGCGCGGCTACGTCGGAAGGTCCCCGCGGTGCTACTGCCGACTTACTCTACGTGGACGAACTTCGAGAAATTAAACCGGACGCTTGGACCGCGGCGACGCCGCTAACTAGAGCTACCGGCGGGCAGACTTGGATAACTTCAAACGCGGGCGACGGGTCCAGTACGGTACTTAATGATCTACGGGCTAGGGCTTTAACTTTCGAAAGTCCGCGACTGGGTTGGTATGAGTGGAGCGCGCCAAGTGGCGCCGACGTTACAGACCCTAACGCTTGGGCAGCTGCTAACCCGGCACTAGGTAGAACTATCAGCTACGAGGCACTATTAGACGCAGCTGCTAGGGATACACCGGACGCGGTTAAAACTGAACTACTTTGTAGTTGGGTAGCGTCGCTCGATAGTCCGTTTAACTTAGGCGAGTGGCAAAAGGGAATAGACAAGTCAATAGAACTTACTAAAGGCTTGCCGACTTATATGGGCTTAGACGTGAACTTTAAACGTACAAGCGCTTACCTGGTAACTATTCAGAAAGACGGCGAGAAATTAAACGTATTTCTTACTTCGTGGCATAACGAGAACGGACTTCGAGATATCGAACTAGCCGCCGATATTGCCGAAATATCCCGGACCTATTGGGTGCAAGCTTTAGCCTTCGATCCTAAGACCGCGGGCCACATAGCCCCGCACTTGGCTAAAGTTGGTATTCCAGTAGCGCCGACGGCTTGGGCTTCCAACAGTTTTGCTACTTATTGCGATATGACTATGAGCGCGTTAAACGCTGGAGAGTTTAGGCACCTAGATCAAGAGGAACTTTACGCCCATTTAATTGCTTGCGCCCGTGTACCTACTTCAGACGGTGGCTGGAGAATTGCGCGTAAGGCCGCGGTCCAAGATATTTGCGCAGCTGTCGCGCTAGCAATGGCAACGGGACACGCCGCTAAACCTTCCATAAGTATTTCGGTGAGTACCTAATTTAGGTTAGTATTTAACTATGGCTAACCCCGGTAAGGCTGTATTCGATTTAGAGGTAGATCAAGGCGCTACCTTCTCGCAGGTAACCCTATTTACAGATAGTGCCACGCCACCAATACCCTTTAACTGGACTGGCTACACTGCAAAACTTCAGGTAAAGCAATACCGCAACAGCGCAGACACGGCGCTTTTAACTTTAACTAATGGATCAGGTATTACGCTAACTTCGACCGGATACGTAACCGTCGATATTACGGCTGCGCAGACTGAAGCAATACCCGCGGGAAATTACCAATATGATTTAGAAGTTACCCAGGGTACTACCGTGTACCGAATTTGGGAAGGCGCTTTTATTGTTAATGGTCAGGTAACCGTATGAGCCAAATAACCGTATACGAACCAAACACGGAAATAACAATTACTCAACCGATTAGCCAAATTATTCTTAGTAGCGCTGGACCGCAAGGCCCTAAAGGTGATACTGGGGCTACTGGACCTACCGGGCCTAAAGGCGATATGGGCACTTTTGCACCTAAAGGAACTTGGTCTAGTGCCACTACTTATAGCCAGTACGACGTGGTTACTAACCGTGGCAAAACTTGGTACGCGCTACAAACTAACACTAATCAACAGCCACTATTCGACGGCGGGAATAACTGGAAACTTATGGCTTTCGGGTATAACGGTACTAGCGCGTGGGTTAGTGGGACTTTTTATTATGTAGGCGATACCGTTACGTATTCAGGTTCAACTTATTACTGCTTTGTAAATGTGACCACTGCGGGCGACCGTGCCACTAATCCGGCCGATTTGTCCACTAGCTGGCTTTTAATTGCTTCTAAAGGTGATACTGGACCAACTGGACCTATGGGACAAGCGGGTTCCTGGGGATATTATTACCAATTAACTAGCGATTTAGTTTATTCGACTAGCCCCGGTTTTGGTGTTGGTAATGATTGGTCACCGTTTAATACAAGTAGTAAAACTTTCGGCTGCGAACTTCCAGTAGGCCTAAAGTATTACACTTTTCAAGCGGAATTTAAAATATCGGGTTCAAGTCAAGCGACTTCTCACGCTTTAAGTTTTGCTATGGTATCTAACGGAGTTGGATCTATAACTAATTTAGACGGTACTTATGCACTCGATAGAACTACCGGCGATTACAAGACAAGTCCGCCGGTATCGAATAACGCAAGTTATAGGCGCCAAGTGGACACTATTGGAACCTATTACACTATCGAAGCTTCGGTAGCGACAAATACGGCGCTACAATACCGGCGCGTACTTGTAAACGGATTTTTTCAGACTAATTCGACAGTATCGAAACACATTATTACACCTAGTTTTCGCTGGGTATCAGCTGCCGAAACCCCAACTATTTACGCTGGCAGTTATTTAAATGTTGTTGAAATTCCCGGCCTTACTTCCAATGGAACTTGGGCTTAATTGGATAGGGTAGTGACGTGGGATTATTAAGCGCTTTTAGGTTGCAAAACCAACTCGAAACCCTTCCTTCGTTGTCTGTATCGTGACTGGGAAAA
>OGWM01000114.1_pt1 | contig 11936 bp, 18 predicted proteins | sample 1576041 | NCBI WGS metagenome assembly OGWM01 (sample SAMN07581538, study PRJEB24739) | freshwater metagenome | place: Singapore | collected 2015-01
GTTTCCCAGTCACGATAACAGGTGCTCAAGAATTGTTGGCTGGTAAAATGGCAGGCGTTCAAATTACACCTTCTGCCGAGCCTGGTGGAGGAGCGGCTATTAGAATCCGAGGTGGATCTTCTTTAAGTGCAGTAAATGATCCTCTGATTGTTATTGATGGTATTCCTATTCTATTTCTATCTAACGATTGCTGAGTAGTCACCTCGCTACCAACTACGTACGCTTTAATTGGTTGTTGTTGTAATTGCGCTAATTGATTGATGTTATTATTACCAACGACATTAAAATTAGGCGCAACAATTCCGCTACTCATTGAACCACCGCCACCACCACCGCCACCTCCGGATGTTGAAGGTGCGGGAGGAGGCGCACCACCAGCGCCGATTTCCTTTAACGCTTTTGCAGTTGCTGCGATGTTTGCCGCTATTCCTAATCCGGTTGAAATGTTGTTCATCGCGATAACTGGAACTGCAGCCGCTCCACTTGTTGCTATTGCTTGCGGTGTTGCTAATGCGCCCGCGTTCGCTAACTTATTTGATATAATCATTTTTGCAATACCAACCGCTGACTCTACTAAAATTGCAGTTTTTTGTACGCCTTTAGATTTGCCAAATAAATCTTTCATTAAATTGTTTGCTTGCAACGCTAAATCCAATTCTTGTTGCTGGATGGCGGCTTTGTGTTGCATCTTTTCGTTATCTAATTTCTTATCGTTATCTATTTTAGTTTTACCGTATTTTAATGCAATTCCGTTTAATTCGTTTTGCTTTGCCTCTTCGATTATCTTTAATTGTTCGGCGTTACCTTGTGCGCTTTGTTCAATTGCGTAATATTTTTGTCTTATTAACTCCTCTTCATATTGTTGTTCGGTTAAAGTTCGTTTTAATTTAGCTTGGAAATTTTCCTCTTGTAAATCTTCGATTTTTTGCAAGTAATCATTTTCCGATTGAACACGTAAATCGTTAGCAGTTTTTTGGGCATCTAAAACAATTTTTTCTTTTTCCTTTCGTTCCGCCTCCGCTTTATCGTCAAACTCTTTTTTTATCTTTTCTAAATCTAATTGTAGGTTTTTTTGTAATTGTTTGATTAAATTGTTTTTTGCTTTAGTACTTGCGTTTAATTTTCTTATGTCTTCGATTCTATTTTTTGCCTCAAGTTTTAATTGGTCTTCTCGTTGTTTTCTTTCGTCTTGAATTGCTCGTACTTTTTCCGCGGCTAATTCTCGCGCTAATTGGAAATTGTTTTGTTGTAATTCTTGTTGCCTTTGAATTGCTTCGTTATGCTTTCTTGTTTCCTCGGCGCTTGTTCTTTGTTCCTCCTTAACTACCGCTCCCTCTTTTTTTAGGCTTGCAATTTTTTTGTTAATAGCGGTGGCGGCTTGGTCTAACGCGGTAACTTGTTTGTCTAATTCTTTTGTTGTTCCGGTTACAACATCTCGGTAATCCATTGCGGCAATTCGTGCGTTTTCCGCTCCAGTTGAATAACCAATAAAACCATTTTCCGCCGATGTTCCAATGTTTAACGTAAACTCCCCCGCGTGTTCTGCCGCCTCCGCAATATAATCTAATTGCGCCTTAATTTTCTTTTGCATTATCTCCGCACGAACCTCGCTTACTGCGCGTGCCTCCGCTTGTAATTGCAATAATTCAACGTTTTTAATTAATGCGTTATTGATTTCGTCAATACTATTTTTTTCCGCGTTGATATTCGATAATAACGAAGGGTAATCCTTTTGAAATTCTTTAACCAAGGCGGTTTTATCCGCTCTTGTAATCGATTCATCTTTTAACGATTTACTCAATTTATCAGCGGCGCTTATTTCTTTACTGATTGCAGCGGCTGCGGTTTGCGTTACTTGTATTTGTGCCTTTTGTGCTGCGCTCGCATTGCTAAATGAACTTTTTAATTTATCAAAATTTGTAATTAACAAACCAACCCCCGTTAATAATAAGCCAATTCCAGTAACGGCAAATGCTTTACCCGCGTTGGTCATTCCAGCAAAAGCATTTTTTGCAACTGCGCCTAATTGTTTAAAAGAATCTCGCGCCTCTCCTAAAGATTGCAAGCCTTGGCTTAACGCCATTGCGCTCTGTACCTTTAACATCATTTGTTGAACTTCTTGAGATTCCGTACCAAGTAAACCCATTGCCCCCGTTACCGCACTAAATCCACCAGCAACACCGCTTAACGATGCGCTTAATGCTTTAAATTTTGCGTCGGGGTTGAATGCATCCGTTAACGCTTTCGCATCGCCTATTCTATCTTTTAAATCCGCGGCTTTCTTTGCGGCGTTTACCGCCTCTCTCGACGTAGCGCCGAATTTATCCGATAAAACTTGAACCTCTCTTTGTGCCTCTTTTAACTGCGCCTTTAAACTTTGCGTGTTATCTTTAACCTCAAGTTCAATTACCCGTTTTTCCGCCATTTGCCTTTTTTATATATAACTCTCTAACCTTTTGTTTGTACGCCCCTTTCAATGTAGGTTTGATTTCAAATTTACCTTTCGCGATTTCTATTATCTCGCTTTGTCCTAAATGTTCGCCAGCGGATAACAATTTAATGATTTGTTTTACTATCATATTATTCTATAATTATATCGCCCTCGCTTGGAGGGGGTATTAAACTTTCCGGATCAATCGGCATAAAATCATTTAATAACCTTAACGTTGCTTCGCCAGTTGTTAGATTTATCTGCATATCATTAATAATAAATCTTTTGTCTCGTATTATTACCCTATCACATAAACGTATTTTGGTTAATATGGAAATCGGCAACACCGTTTTTACCGTAGTAATTCGGTTCTTTAAATTGTATAAGTTATAAAGATATTGAAAATAATAGGTTGCGAAAATGCTTTGTTGAATAGCAACTAAATGGTACGTGCTGGTTTCGGGCGCAAAATTTAAACTATATTGAACGCCCGTTGTGCTATTCGTATAATCTTGCCCAAACATTACGTAATTATCTATATTCGCATTATTACCTATTGCATCCTTAAAATGTATATCGTGCGGTAATCCAGTAACGTTACCATATCTATAAAGTAAAACGGGTTTTGGTATGTATGGCGCTAAACTTGAATTCAACGCATAACCAACTTGCAAACCGCTTGGTGTACCGCTATGAAAAAAATGATTAAACATTAAGTTTTCGAACGGAACTTGTACGCTATATTCCGCGCCATCGTAAGAATAAATATGTTCCGTGTTTCCGTATTCTTTTTTATACGATTGCAAATAATATTTATTCAATACGCTTTCACTCGTTTCGTATTTGAAACTTATTTTTTTGTATAATGGAACTTTTGCAACCTCGATTGTATCAACATCCGTAAAGCGGGTAATATCGTAAATACTACCTTGCGTGTACCAATTTAAAAGGGGTTCAATTGTATATTCGTTTTCTCCAGTATTTTCAACTACTAAATTAAACTCCTTTAGAATTCCTCCCAAAAAATCAACTACTTTCATATCCGGAGCAAAGTTCGAAAGGTTGATATTACTAATTAAATTTTGCGTTGAACAACTATATGTAACACTATTTATATAAGTTCCTAACGTCGGTTCGGTGTCCCATATTTGATAAATCAAATTAAAATCAATCGTTAACCCTTCATCCGCTCGCACCTTTAATTGAACGGCATCATTTAACCCCGCAACGTTTGTTGCCGCATACATTAAACCATATGTTGTTGAGCCGTTAATTGTTCCGTTAATACCCGTATGCGTAGCAGTTAAAACTCCGTTTACATAGACATCAACGTAGTATTGTGTTATGGCGCTACTCACAAAAATAACATCCAATAAAACACGATGTAAGGTAATTGTAAAATTGGTTGCCGTTGTTACTTGGTATTGAACATTTACGGTATTACTTGAAATATCCACAAACGGCGTTGGGTCAAACGTATAAATACTGCTAAATATTTGCGCGTCCAAATCAATAAAATTTGCATCGGTAGTTACGTTTGGAACGTCTCGATTTTTAAACCACAAATAAACGTTTCTAAATTCTTCCGTAGAAAAAAACGAACTATTAAATGTAACGTTATATTTTAGCTCAATTAGGTTAATAAGTTTGGTTAGTGTTATCGCTGGGAATAATTCACGAAGTATGTTAATAGCGCCCGTTGCAGTATGTATATTGTTGTTGGTTGTGGTTGCGGTTAAATAGTTTGGATTCGTTATCGTTGGTTGTGTACCGCCGTATTCCCATATCCGATTTGATGTAATTAAAGGATATTGTACGTCGCTCGTAATAGTTCCGTTGATTCTACCAAAAACTTGCGCCCAATTATACGTATGCGATAATGTACTAAAATCCAAATCGGATAATTTATCCTCGCCAAATAAATCTTTTAACGTGACTAATTTTCCGTAAAATGTAATGGTATAACTCTTTGGTTTGCCCCTTTCAACTACTGATTTTTCAAGTTGAATTTTTCCGCTTTTATACGTTGTTAAATCTATTTCAATGTAGCCATTGCGCCGTATGTTATGGTCAATTGTTGCATCAACATCCGTTTCATAAAAATGCTGAAAAACTTGGTTGTTTCGTGGTGTTGCTGGTACGGTAAATGATTGCGAAATTTCCGTGTTTGTTTTGTTAATATCATAAACGTCTTGAACGCTCGAACTTATTTGAACTTGTTCGTCTTCGAATAAATCTAATTCGATTCCCTCAATAAATACCTTTACGTCTCGTTTCATTAAATTACGCTATGGATTACGTCAAAAGCTAATTCGATTTCGATTTGATAATTAATCGTCTTTTGGTTGATGTTCTTAAACTTATTTATGGATTTCGTGTTTGCCTTGACGGGTATTCTTTGTACTCCAGATTGCCAAATAACGCGCTCACTTAATAATAATTCTTGGATTGTTTCATTATACGATTCATCAACCCAACCCGTATTTATTAAATATCTGCGTGTTCCGTTACTATTCATTACGTGCCTTTGTCCCTCGCTTATAAGCGTAGGTAATAATTGAGACGGCATTAAATTATACGTGGACGAATTTACATCCAATAATTCTTGAGATGCTTTAAAGAAAAATTCACGTTGCCAACCGCCAAATTTGTTAATAAAATCAATAGTCATTGGTTCATAACGGCATTCCGTTTTCGGGTAAAAATAACCCTCCCATTGCAAAACATTTAAGTTATCAAATATTTGTAATGTATTTCCAGTTGCGTAATTCCCTTCGTGAACTCGTTTAATATCAAAAACCCCATCCGAGGTAAATGTATACGTTACGGGTGTACCGCCCCCAATCGGCGTATGTACATAATACCAATTCCTCTTTACTTTTGCCGTTACTATTCCCGCTCGATGCGCTGGGTTTGCATTTGGATTATTAGCGCTATCGTTCCAATAATAATGCGATGTACCATTACCAAGTAAGATATTTCCCCTATCTATATTTAAACCATCTTCGTAATATCCAAAACCATCAAAACAAATATCTGTTACCGTTTGGTCTAAAACATAAACCCCACTAATATAATTATAAGTTCGATATTGAATGTATACATATTCGTCCTCCTCAGTTAAAAACTGATTGGTCATATAATTAATTCCGTTGAATTTATGCGTTAAAAATTCACGGATATATGCGCTAATATTATAATACGTTTTCGTATTTGTTGAACTCGGTATTAATTTGCTCAACGTGTACGTTGGTGTTGTTGGTTGCGTACCCGTATAATACCACAAATCTATTTCGATTCTTGACCCAGTTTGTAAAGCGTTATCCACTAAAATAATATGTGGGCTACGTGCGTTTATTGCCATATTTTTTTATTATTTCATCTAATGCGTCCAACGTAATTTTTTCCGCATCTAATCCGTACTTTTCTATTAACTCATCTGGTAACGTTTTGTATGCCGTCTCAACCGCTTTCGTAAAAAACAAACTCGGTTCAATACCCTTAATGTAAATACTGCGAGCAATTAGGAATTGAATTGATTTCGCAAACCCTACCGATTTAATACTACGTCCCGTAAATTTACCTTTGATTCGTGGCGCTATTCCCCTTCTAACTATCCATTTATCCAATTTACTCGGAGGGGGCATTTTAGTTTTATAACTAAATGGGGTGTTGTACTTTTGCTTTACACCGCTTACTCCTTTATCTTGATAAATTCCGTATTCTTCCATATCAAAGTAAATGCCTATTGAATTTGGCATTGCTTTAACCTCGATATCGATTGAATCGGAAAGTTTTCCAGATGCGTTTTTACCTTTTTGCGCTAAGTTTTTTCGCGCCTCCTTAATTACTTTGTCGCGGAATTTTTGTAAATGCTTATATGTTTCTTGTTCATTCATTAACAACGCGTCATTTCATTCGGGCAAATTATGTTTAATGTCATCGCCCAACCAACTAAATTATTTTCAAATCGCTCGGTAAATGGTTCGCACGTTGGTACGTCTTCAACAACAAAATTAAGGTTGTAAAGGTTTCCGCTTTTTAGCATTTTAAAACATCTGTTCAAAATTTGCAACGTAGAATTTAACGCATCGTTGGTATTATCTCTCGTTTCCCATTTGGTATTATCTTCCTCCTTTACGTTATCGGTTATATCCATCGCAAAAATAGTTAACGTAAATCGTTGTATGTTGCTTTCAAATTGCGCTTGTGTTACCATTGTATGCACCAGCGGGAAAATGGTTTGTTTGGCAATATCAACATCGAAAATATCTCCGTTCGTTACCGTGTTAACCAAGGGGTCATTGTCAAAATGGTTTTTTAATTCTTTGATTAATTCGTAATATCCTTTCATCTTTTCATATTTCTTTTAAATTCGATTTCTTCGATTTCGTTTTTTTGCTTTTCGAAGGTGAGGAAAGTAAGGCATTGATGTAATTGTAAGTTTGTAATTTCATCAAATCGTCGGACATCTCCGTGAGCAACTGCGTAAATGCTTGAATACCACCCCCATTGCTTATTAAATTGCTCCCTTTCATTAAAACTCGGCGCTCTTTGCGATTCATCGTTTTCATCGTCTCCAAATAATTGCTTGTACTCCTTAACAATTCTGCTCCTAAATTGTAAAAAAAAACCCGCGCTGAAATCGCTATTTCCATTGGAATAAATTTCATAAACTCGTGAAATTCCTCGCTTGCCGTATATGGCGCAATTTGGTAACGTTCCTTTTCCCTTTTAATAATTGGTCGATACATTACTGCCATTGCTTTGTGATATTCGTCCCAATTGTTTAAATGGTGTTCTAAATCAATATATTCGCCCCACGTTATATTTTCAAGGTTAGGAATGAATCCAAATTCCATATCCTTATATTTCCACGTTTGGTAAAAATTTGGCTTTACGCTAAATATCTTTTGGAAATGTTCTAACAAGCCTTGTAACTCCGTGTACTTTATTTTCACGACATCCTTTAACTGGATTCCGCAAAATATTTCAATCATTTTTTGAACTATAAATTCTTCGTCATTGGAATTTTCTTGAACCTTTAAGAATTTTTGGTAGTTCACTAAGGGTATTTCGCTAATTGAACTTGGTAATGTTAATTCTAATTGCATATCTATTAAACTATTTATTCGTGTTTTTGTATTCCAAAACAAAATGGTAAGCCTTTAAAAGCATATCAAAATGAACTGCAAACCTTGCGAGGTTGTTAAAAACTATTTGCACCCTTACCCCCTTACGTTCGTAAATGTATTCTTCGATTACTCGAATCATTACTAACATATCGTCGGTTTTACCGTATTGCATAAACTCCGTATTGCGCTCCTATGCCTAACGTTTCCATTTCGTGATATCTAAATGCGTCGATAGCGTGGTCGTTAAAATTGATAGGCTTGTTTAATCGTTTCCCTTGTTTGTCCGTGTCCCAAACATACGAGCGTAATTCTTTGATTAAATTACCGCTATTCGCAGTTACTAAGTATTCGTTACGCTGAATAACGTCTATTCCGTAGTTAATTGAATCCTTGCCTTTTGTTACTCCTTTAATCGTTATTCCGTAGCGTTTAATTTCGTCTATTGATTTCGGTTCGGAACTATCCGCGTAAACGGGTACGTGTTTTGGTAGGAGTTTCGCTATTTCGCTATTTAGTAACCCCGTTTGGTACACCAACTCGTTTACGATGCGTTGCCCGTTATAATTGTATATTTCGATTATTGCAGTCGGATCGTTCGTGTAACCAAAATCCAAACCTATTCCTAACAACTTTGCCTCGCTGGGTATCGTGTCTATTTGTTTCCAATTTGAGAACACAACGCCTTCAAGCATTCCTAATTGACCCTCTCCGTACACCTTCCACCAATTCGCCCAATAACTCGACGTTTTCGCTTTCTCTTTATTCTTTTCGATTTGTTCGATAATTGATTGGTCTAACGCTTCGTTATCTTTGTAGGTAAGAATAAGAAAATCGGAGTCGGGTTCGTTCTTTAATTCCGTATGCACCCAAAATTCATTCGCGGGGTTAAAATCTAAATAAACCTCCTTTCGTGTTCGAATAGCAAGTTCGTTATAAGAATCAAAGGTAACGTTATTACATTCGTTTATGTATAGAATGTCGCGCCTTGCACCCCTTAGTTTACTCGAATCGTCTGCGGAAAAGAATTCAATAACGCTTCCATTGGCGAACTCGTAACGTAGTAAAGATTTATTAAACCTATCTTCGAAAAATCGTCCCGTCCATTTCATTATTTTTAGGAAATCACGTAGCGCACCCCTTCGTAAATGGGGAATCGTTTCCGCTACTATTGATATTTCTAAACCTTCGTGCCTTGCGGCTTTGTCTATTAAAACGGGAATTATTCCGAACGTCTTACCCGCAGAAGTACCGCCTTGGATAATCTTAATCCGTTTTTTAAGATTCAGTATTTTCCGAATCGCTGTTGTCTTCCGAAACATCGGGGAATAATGGTTGTTCTACGTTGGTAATTTCTTTCTTTTCTACTAAGTTGTTTAGACGTGCCGTAATGCTTGGGTTATAGATTCCCGCCATACCTCCACCTATTTGGTCGTTTCTTACCTCCCTACGTATACGCGTAACGATAGTTGAAAAGCGCTTATATCTATTATTCGAATTTGCAAAATAATTCGATAGGTCTTGAATTATTCCTAAATCAGCGCAGTAACATTCGAAACCCTCTATTGTTAGCGGGCGTTCAAGTTCGCTATATTCGCTTCGTCCCTCCTTACCAACGAAAGTATGTTTTAAGATGGGGTTATTTTTTACGTGTCTTTTGTATTCGGTGAATAGTTCCCAAAGGTGTTCGGGTGAATGTATTTTATTTGGTCTTCCGTGTCCCATTGTTTTCGTGTTTTGATAGTTTAGACTCTTCAAATGTAGACGAACAAACCGCCAAACGTTGGTCTTTTTTTGGAAATTCTTTAATCATCGTATCGTCCCCCATACAACGCATTACATATTCTTGTTTATTCTCCGTCTTGTTTGGTTGTGGAATAGGCATTATATACAATTTTTAATTGATTGACCATTTCTATAACGCACGATCCGCACGTTGTATATTGTAATTTTTGATTAAAAACACGGTTGTTTATTTCCAGTAAGCGCAATTGTTCGCTTGGTCTTACCATACGTTGACCGCTGGTAAAGTAGTTATGTAAATAATCGTATTCGTCTTCCGTTAGCGGGTTCGTGTTTCGCTTAAATAGGTTGTTTATTTTGCTGGTTATCTTTGCCCCCCATTCGTTTAACGCCTCCTTACGTTCATCGCAGCCGCAATCCTCACCAACTAAATGTTTAACAATTGCTTTTATTCCGGTTGCCTTCGTTACTTTTTCGACGGCATCGCCTAATTGAATAGGTTCTTTTTTCTTTACTCGTTTATTCATTGTTTTTATAATTATTCCATTCGTTTAATGTTGCCTTTTTAATCCGTGTTTTGCAACTTTTCAAAGAGGTAAAAATACTTTTAGAGCTAATTTTTGTTTTCTCGCTTATCTTACGAATTGACATTTTTTCGTCGCGGTAAATTGACCATAATATTTGATCGTACCAATGCCAGTTAGATACCTCTTTTTCAATTGCGTTTTCTAATTCAATGTAATTATTTAAATTGGATTCGTCTTCGCGTATGTTATGCAAATTTGTTAAATCAATAAATTCGGGGCGGTTGCCTTTTTGCATCAATAAAAACGTATTTCTCAAAACAAAATAAATATAAGGCTTGTTTACTTTGCCGTCAATTATGCATAAATTTTCGCTGGAATATTTCATTAGCCTAATATAAACCTCTTGTACTATATCCTCCGCAAATAAGTTGCCGCCAAACATTTTGGTGATTCTAACCCATTCTTTATGCTCTTTTGCGATTTGAGTAATCCAATTCATTTGTTTAGATTGCCACCAAATATAATATTTATATTTTAATTAAACTTATTTGAATCCTTTTTGTTGTCGGTAAACGTATTCGTCCAATGTTCGAAGGGTTTTAATGCTTACCAGCGCTCCGGATAAAAAACGGTCTATTGTATACTGGTGCATCTTTAACCCTTTGGATTTTATTTCCTTTACTACTTGGTTTCGTGTTTTGGTAAGGAGAATTTCTTTTAACTCCTTACGCAGGCTATTGTCATCTATAAACATAATTAAAAGGGTAAATCGTCGTTTTCAATTATTTGCGTGTTTACTTGTTTCGGGGTTTCGTTGGTTCGGGGTTCGCTAAATGAACACGAAAAATATTTAGTGCCTTTGGAAGATTCCTTAAGCCATAACGCTATTTCCATTTCTTTTCCGTTTACGTTTACTTTGCCTCGGTAGTCGGGTTGATTACCTTGTTTTTTGTCATTCTTAAAAATTGCTCCCGTGTTTACTTTTGTTTCCATTTTTTATTTATTTAAATTTATATTGTTTTCGTTTATTATATCATTTACTTTATCGTAGATTTGTTCCACGATTTCAAATTGCCCTTCGGTTAGTTCTCCGTATTTCCATACCCGCCTAATTTCTTGCTGAATATCCCAAATGGCGCAATACATATTATTCGCATTTACTACGTTCTCCCATTCGTGTTGGTCTTCGGGTAGGTTAAAGGTTAGTTGTGCTTTCATATTGTTCTGATTTATTTAGTTCGTGTTTTATTTGATTATCAAGCCATTTAATTAATTCTATATACTTTTTTTTATGTTTTGGTTTCCAACCTACCTTGTGAAGCCTATTTCTATTATAGATATACCTTCCTTTTTGCTTTCTTGGTTCGCATTTTCTATATACACTTCCCATTATTCGTGTTTAAAAGTATGCTGTTTGTTTCATCTTATTTTATTTATTCGTGCAGTAAATAGCACTATATTTTACACTTCTTTGTTTTTCTTATTCACTTAAATTAAATAGTGCATCTTAAGGCACTATCATAAAGGTTTCTAATAGGTCAATAGTTCTTTCAGCACCATCATATTTAGATTTTGCGTGTAGCATTTCACCGTTGATATTGATATTCTTGTCGGGATATGTTGCTACAAACTCTGCAAAATTAACCATCTGCTCCTTCTCCATTTCTTTGGCTTTTTCAAGTAACTTATTAGCAAAATCTTGATTCCTATTAGGATTATTTAGCATTAAAAATAACCACTCTAATGCTGTTTGTTTCATAATTTTTCTATTTCTTGTTTAACTTCCATCCAATAAGCCATAGTAGAAAATCCGTTAGTATTCATTGGGTTGCTATGGGGATTTGAATTTATTATCTCATCAACTGTTATTAATGCACATTGCTTTGCGTTATATTTATTGACTATGTACCCGTCTAATTCGTCCCATTCTTTGGTAAATTCAATATAACGTTTAAATAGTTCTTTTGCTTTTTCTTTTGCTTTCATCTTACTTTGATTTATATATTTTGTCATTCAGATCTTCTACTTCTGATTCAAGTTCTGATACTCTACTTTCTAGCTCTTCTACTCTATTCTCCAAATCGTCAACCTTCTTTGCTTCTT
>OGWM01000115.1_pt1 | contig 11917 bp, 19 predicted proteins | sample 1576041 | NCBI WGS metagenome assembly OGWM01 (sample SAMN07581538, study PRJEB24739) | freshwater metagenome | place: Singapore | collected 2015-01
GTTACACGCCGATATGGAGAATCGTCACTTGTTTCCAAGAAAAACGGCTGACCAGCGATAGCAATATCGTATGCAACTGTGCTACCGGAGTATGCAGAGTTTGCTGGTGGATTGGAGAGTGTATACGGAATCGGCTCAGTGATGTCACTGCCCCAGGGTGGAACCACTATTTATCTCCTTAAGATTATAGAGCTACTTCATCCCAACTTTTTGTGTCTTCGTTCCAGTTATAGATCTTGCCATCAGTTGGCATAGGAACTGGTGCTCCCCACAAATAACTATCTTTGTTTAATGTCCAAGATGGGAATGGTTGAGGTGCAGCAAATCCGATTCCATCAAATGTGTATCCGATACCAGCATAGTTTTTATGAATTGGAAACTTGCCGTCTTTATGAACACCGCCATAAGTGTTATAGGAAGTTTGTATCCATTGACCGCCTAGATTCTTTTCGCACCAATCAGGCCCATCAGCAACGATTACCTGTGTAACTATGCCGTCTTCTACCTTTGCATAATGACCCATTTATTATTTCTCCTTTTCACCATAAAGAACTACGGAGTTTAGTAACTTAACATCACGCTTAGTTACTATGCCACCTTTTTCATCTAATTGTTGTTTAGCAGTTTTTTCATCATCGGCAATAATGTGAACTACCATTTTTACCTCGTATGAAAATACCTGTGTTACTTTTTCTTCTTTAATCTTTGTTACATTACTCATAAAGCCCTCTCTAATTAAACTGCGTAACGGATAATAACAATACCGCTACCGCCAGCGCCAGCATTACCTGAACCATTCCATCCACCACCACCGCCACCTGTGTTTGCAGTTCCATCAGTTGAACCACCACCGCCACCACCGGAGCCACCATTGTAAGGATAACCGGCGCCACCACCAGCATAATAATAAGTTCCTGAAACATTTTGACCAGTATTAGTTGCAGAACCCCAAGACGAATATGATGATGAACCTATTCCGCCATTACCTGCAGTTGCGGCGGCTCCAGCACCTCCACCACCTCCACCTGCACTACCGCTTGCACCACCATTACCTTGCCCTGATGTTCCTGAACCACCAGCATAACTTGTGCCACCACCAACACCGCCACCACCACCACCAGAACCACCAGTTAAACCATTACCTCCGCCGTTAGAGCCACCACCTCCACCGCCTTTAACAAGAGTTAAAGAACCAAATTGAGAATCGTTACCATTACTTCCATTACCATTTGTATTACCCCTTGAAGGAGCGCCAGCGCCAACAGTTACAGAATAATTTTGTGATGTTAATGATTGAGAATTAAATCCTAATAATCCACCTGCTCCACCACCGGCACCGCCATAAGCACCACCACCTCCACCGCCAGCAACAACTAATATGTCAGCAGATAATGATTGACTTGGTGTAAATGTTCCTGAACCAGTAAATGTGTGATAAGCATATCCACCAGAAATTGTAATTACTCCACCGCTTGCTTTTGCTAATGGTGAAAAAGTTGTTAAAAAGTTACCAGATTCAGTAAATGTGTGAATTGTATATCCACCGCTAGAAGTTACTGTTCCGCCAGATGCTTTTTGTGAACCGGAGTAACGAAGAATTACAACTCCTGAACCTCCGGCGGCTGCTGTATAAACTCCATTTCCAGCACCATTTCCTCCACCACCTCCGCCAAGATTTGTACCTCCAGCAGTAGGATTGGTGTTGTTTGATGCTGCGCCACCATTTCCTCCACCGCCAGTACCACCAGTTCCGGGAGTTCCATAATAACTTCCACCACCGCCGCCACCTGCATAGGTAACGGAAGAACCTGAAATAGATACTGCTACACCATTACCGCCATTGGAAGCATTATTGGCATCTGTGCAATCTGCGCCGGCAGCACCAGCACCGCCACCACCTGCTGCAGCAGTTGTAGTTGCATTTGTATCGCCACCTTTATATCCCTGATTACTTTGTGCTGATCCGCCTGTACCACTATAAGTACCCGCACCGCCGCCGCTTCCACCACTTAAACCATTCTGGTTACCGGAAATACCAATATTACCGCCACCACCGCCTCCACCATTTGAGGTTATAGTTGAAAAGATTGAATCTGAACCTGTGCTTCCTCTTTGTGAATTATCTGTTGCTGCTGCCCCACCTGCTCCAATTGTGACTGTATAATTTGTATTAGCAGATAAAGATAAAGATGATTCTAAAGTACCACCACCACCCGTAGCCGTAACCGTAGATCTTAAACCTCCAGCGCCTCCACCTGCACCACCGCCACCACCTTGGTCAAAACCACCTGCGCCACCACCAGCTACTACCAAATAATCTAAAGTAGGCGCTACGGCTTGATTTTGATTAAATATTCCTAAGAGCGTGCCAGTCATTTTTTACTGCGCTCCGATTACATACCAACTATCAGTTGAAACTTTAACTAAACTGGCCGCTCTATATTGTGTTGTTATTACAGGGTTGGTTGAGGTTGCACCACTCGATGCAAGAGTAACACCTGAACCTTGAACAATTGAGATAGTGCCACCTGATCCAATCTTAATAACATTTACAACCGAACCCGTTGTCATTGCTATTGAACTGAATGGCGGTACTGTAACTGTTGTTGTACCGGTGTTTGAATATGTGATTAATTTATTATCGGCATCGGTTAAAGCCAATGTATCCGATGTGCCGGTTACAGCTCTTAAAGTCACATTCGCTATGCTGTTCATTTGAGCCGCTGTTAGCACTTGCCCTACTGAAAATGTTGCCATCTATTTCCTCAATATCCTAAACTGTCATTATCTAATAAACCATCAATACTGCTATCTAGCAATAAGGCCGATGCGAATGGTTGCGCACAGGTAAATGTTACCAAAAATGACTTTGGTGTTATCTGATAAGTGACTCCTGAAATCACAGTATCAGAGACTACATCGCCATTTGGAAAATACTGTGTAACTCTAATCGGATCGAATATGTCTAAATTTAAGGCCGCTGTTACTCGACTCGGATCAACTGAACCATAAGCATCGACTGTAAGACTATTTAGAGATAAATTTACGCCTTCTTCTTTACGGCTAGCAATAATCATCTGTGCCTGATTCAAAGCATCCGTATCAGATTGCATAATTCCAGTTCTAACTCTGGAATGCTCAAAATAATCTAATATGGATTGAGAATCGGTCGCGGTTTGAGCTGTGCCACCGGTTCTAGTAACTGTGCATTTGTTAATCATTTGATAATCGGAAATATCAAATTGAGCCTGTTGATAGGTTATTGCGGCATCGGCAGGATCATCTGAAAATGCTGTAACTGTGCCACCTGCGGCAGTAATGATGTCTGCCCTAGACATAAATTTTGTATAGCCTCTTTGGTCAATATAAAAAGCGCCAAGTTCCGTACTTTCTAATCCTTGACATGCAGCTAATAAAGACCTACTTGTTCCATCGTCAGCCTGAACAGTAGTGGTCGCGGTACTGGAAATATCCCTCATTCCGCCCGGCCAATCTCCAGCATCAAGAAGACTTGAAACTCTTTGTGCGGTTGTTTGACCAGCCGAACCGCTTGAAACTGTTGTTATTGTGGTCAAATTTAATAACTGAAAACCATCAACACAATTAAGAGTTACATAAGCCGGGTCAAATCCAGTCGGTGACTGATAATCCCATTGTTGAACATAAAAAGAACCAAGATTGTAAATTGTTCCAAGATATGTCGCGGTAAATTTAATTTTTCGCATTGGTTTTATTTTGCCGTAATATGGTGATGAAGTATTAGATGGATTGAAATTACCAGATGAATCAACAAAAACTAGTTTTGCATTTCCGCCTGTAAAAGAATCGGCAGATCGATTGAAAGCCCTGCGTATGTAGAGCTGTGTAACCAATGATGTTATGTCCACTACCTCAGATGCGGCCGTACCTAATACAGAATAATCCAATGGTGTTTCGGGCGAATCTAATATAAGAGCCGGATCAAAAGTAGCGCCATTTGATAAATCTAATTTTATGCTTAATGTTGGTGCTGGCATTATCTACCTAAATTTGCTAATTGACTTACTGCGCCAGTTCGATTGAGATTGTAGAGAGCATCTTGAATAACGCTAGCTAATTGACCTTCGGAGATAACTGAACCTGCGACATTAACTGTAAGTTGAGTTCCCATTGCGCCCATTCGATCTAAAGGGATTACTGCTTCAGCGCCTTGTTCACCTATCATTGCAAATGTTGGTTGATTAACTATTCCACCATCTGCCATAGGTGTAAATCCAAGAGCAAGACCTAAAGCCTTTGCATCGGCGGTTGTACCAAAAGCTGGATTATTGACTGGTGTAATCAAATCCATAATTCCTGTAAATCCACCTGATTTAATTGTGCCGTTTGAAACCTGAGATGGATCTACGCCAAGACCATAAAGCAATTGAGATGCATTAATCTGTCCAGCACCTAAACCACCACTTTTGACACTAACTTGATTTAATAAACCAAGCATTTTTTGTAATTCTGCAACGCCCCTGCTACGATCACAGCCACGAGAAATGCTTGAAAGGAGCCAAGTTCTGCAATTTGGGCAGCCACCACAGCGGTTAACCCGGCTGCAGGACCGGTAACGCTGGTACTGGAACCGCTCAACGCCCCCACCACAAGACCGCCTACAATCCCGGCAATGATGCCACCCTGCCAATCGGCGCTTAAAGCCTTTAAATAGCCTGCTTTACGGGCATCCATGAGGTTACCTACCTCGAAGCCCCAAAGTGTCTTAAAACGGCCTTCTAAGCCCTGTGAATGCCCAATTAGGCCAAGCCTGTGAGTGTGTCCTGAGACTACGCCTTTAACACCCCATTTTTTGGCTAAATTCAAAGCAGTCATGCCAGCGTTGCGGTTTATTGATCCTTCGTCGCCATGAGCCAAATACCAGCCTTTATGGAACTCATAAGGCTTTTTGTGGAATGTAATACCCATTTCGGCAAATCCCATAAACTTCTCATATTGAAGTTCAGGTAGTTCGATTAAGCCAGGTACTTTTAATAAAGTGTTATAAAGGCGATCAGTATGATTACTGCGGACAATGTGAGCCTCTGCGCTGTGTTCGGTGAGATCCCAAAGAATTTCACGACCCAATTCTCGATCCGAATGTAAAGTTTGTTCATAAGCCAAAGGTGTTTTTTCACTCCATCGACTAATGGTTTGGAAATCCATTTCATCGCCAACGCATAAAACTTTATCAAATTTTTCACGCCGAGCCAGTTTAATGACGTTTTTGACTGCGGCTGTCGAATGGAACGGAATTTGTAGATCACTCAAAACAAGATAGCGAAATCGCTTAATCTTCATCCTCATCATCAGTAGGATCAATTGCCGGGATAATCGTGTCCTTGTCCGGTGCTGAAATCCAGTCAGGCATCGATCGAGACTCTGTTAGCAACCAAAATGCTTGCTCCGGAGTAAAACCAGCGCGGCGTGCTGCTAAAAAACATTCTCTTAAAGCAATGTAATGCTGGTCGATTTTTGTAAATGGCAAATCGGATTTTTTATTAACTCTACGCCGTTTATTTACTTTACGGCGTTTACGTTTTGTTGCCATAATTAAATTTTACGCTTCTTACTGACAATCCTTAGGATTTCTTCTTGGCGTGTCTCGATACGAGCAAGGCGATCAGCGAGAGATGAACCCGAGTTGGGAGTGAGAGTCCAAAGCCATCCTCGCACCAAGTAGCGTAATCCGATAAAGAATGAACTAAGTATCGCAGCGACTCCGGCGACAAATCCTGACCACTCAACCGGACTCACTTTTTCTTAGTTAGGCCGAATTCCTTTTCAGTTTTGTCTGCCCATTTGGCCAAAGGCGCGGCAATACTGCCCACGATAATTGCATATTGAGGTGCTAAGTCAGCAGCCAAAGCCAAACCCATAGTTACGGCTGAAGCCAATACCGCTCTCAAATAAGATTTAATTGCTGGCTTATTCTTATTCCAAAATTTCTTCATAATTTACCTCCGAGTAGTGGGATGTCGTAAAACGACCCGTCATCTGCTCCCTTGCCAAACGAAACGTGGATGTGCTTGGTATGAGGATTTAATCCATCATATTTTCGCCAAACCCAGCGCTTCTTAGGACTAGCAATTTTGCCATTGTGTATTACGTAGGCAATTCGCTGTTTTGGATCTTTCGAACCAAAAATCTTTAATTGATCTGCCAGGTCATAACTAACTGTTGGTTGAGATTCATCAAGTTTGGCATCGATGTCGATTGCCGTAACCTTGCCAGTTGCATCAGGATTATGCTGGGATTTTCTTAAACTATGCCTGGTATCCCCTAACCAGCCATCTGCAATCCTGGAACGATTAGGAAATGAATCATCAACCTGTTCGCGTAGTTGAATACCAGCCCGGCAAAGAAATGGTTTCACTTACCTAATTTTAAACCTTTTGGAATTGGTTTTTCATAATTCCATTTTTCAATGTAAGCACCTTCACCATCGGAATCATCTCTTAAAATTATACCGAGTTCAAATAATGGTGTTCCATCATCCAATTCAGGATAATTTTCTACAATAATTTCTTTTAAACCCATACTACGCTCCTAAATATTGAACTTGAAATTTTGCTTGTGAAGTTAAAAAGTCAAAAGCAACGGAACTGTATCCGTATAATTGTATGTAATCGCCAGCCGATAAATTTTTAATATAGGAAAATGCAAAAGTTTTGTAAACTACGTCTTGTATTGCCATTATTGCGTCTGTATTAACTCCGTTAACATAAATAGCATTCCTTTGTGCGCCACTATTGCTTGCATCCCAAGCAACAATTCCGCTGATTAAATAATAACCACCTTTTCCTGTAGGTATGGTGATTCTGGATGTATTTGTTGTTGTGCTGTGGAAACTATTAGTATCAAATTCTTCTGAATTAAATGTAATTGCTGTCCAGGTATCAGCCGAAAGACTTTGATTAGAAGAATTAGTGCAACTTACACCGACAAAAGTCGGAGTAGTAGCGGCAGGAGTAGCCCAAACAGGAACTCCGCCGGAAACTGTTAATACTTGTGTCGAACTACCAATAGCCAACCTTGCAGGAGTATTTGCGGAAGAAGCGTAAATAATATCTCCCGTTGTAGTTGTTAAAGTTTTTGGAATTGCTCCATTTGCCAAATCATAAGCGGATTTGACTGAATTCGGAGTGGCTGCGGTTGTTGTTGAGGTTGATGAAGTTGAATCAGTTAATTGAACTGCACCTTTTTGTGCTGTTGTTCCATCTTGAATTCCGACTGTAATTGCTCCGGAAGTTCCGCCACCTGTTAATGGTGAAGATGCCGTCACTCCAGTAATATCACCTTGATCGTTTGCTATCCAAACGAAATCCATATCGGTATTCGAATTCTTTGAAAGGATTTGGCCGCTTGTGCCGCCTTTTAAATCCATCATTGAAGTATCGATTGCGCTACCAAGTGTTCGCATTGCAGCAGCGCCATCCTTAACTAAATCAGTATCGTCCGGAGTTTCCCAGCCGAAGTTTGTTGTATTTGCCATATTAAGCAACTGCTCCTATCGCGGTTTCCCAAGTAAGTGAATTATTAAGCGTATTCCAGTATTCGCTGGCAGATACACCCTCCCATTTTACACTAACCAGGCTGAATTCAATTGGACTCAAGCCTATGGTTATGAATAGTTCATTGTAACTGGTACGCCATGACCAGTTTTCAACGAACCCCTGAAATTCCCCACCATTAATTTGAATGGGTAAATCTATAATTCTGATTGGCTGACCCAGGTAAATGTTTAAAAGCGCATCCCGTTCAGCATCAGTTAATTCTGAGTTATTAAGTGGAAATGTAATTGATTCAAATAGATAACGTGGATTTGATCGAAGCGCCACAAATCGGTCAGCAATAGTTTGAGCATCCGCCGCGGTATGAATTGTCGAATTTATCGTCTCGGCTTTGTATCCATAATTTAAAATTGATTGAGAATCTTGACTTGTTTTTTGAGATCCATAATTGTTGCCATAATTTAAAACAATTGAATTTCTAACATCTGCTATTCGAGCAGTATTAGCCAAACCGCTAAATAATGCGGTATTTGCCGAAATGGTTGTATATCCATTATTTGCTAAATCTGTTTGACGATGATTCGCATCTGCGTAACCAATATTGCCATTGGAATCCTCATAAAGTAATCCTAAACCTGAATTCGCTATTCGATTGGCTATATTTGAAACATAATCAGGTTCGGTTGGCCTTTGTTCCATCGTGAATTGACCTGGTTGATCTATTTCGCCTAAACCAATGTTTTCAGCATTTGCCCAGGTGTTTGAGTTATATCCTGACCAAGATTGAGATGCGCTGACTTCGTTCCAACTATTTAATAGAAAATCTTTTAACAAATTATAGATTTGGTCGCCATCTTTATTTTGAGCCAAGTTTGTATCAAATACAATTTTAGTTAATTTGGCTAATGAACCAACCGCTAATATCGCGTAATTGATTGTTGTTGCAACTGAACCGGAGCGCTCAACCTGGACTGAAATATCGGTAATATTGCCGCCAAATATATTGACCCAATTATCGTTTGAATCTTTTACTTGTAAAGTTAAACCATTATTAATTGCAATTGGATAATTTTCGTTTTGTAATGCCAAAACCTCGCAACGAAGATATGAACCGCGTGGCTGAGTATAAATATCATCTCGACCTGATTGATGAGAAATATTGCTTATCGTTTTATTAGTGTATTCGACTCCATCAATTAAGAGTTTAAATTCAGGCAAAAATGAAGTCATTAATCGCCTCTAACGCTTGTTCCTGATAACAATGAACCAACTCGATTGGATGAATTATTTATTACTTTTGAAACTGATCGAGCAGTACCTTCAGGATCAATTGCGCCATTTACAATTATGGTTGTGCTTGAGGTTCTAGGCGCAATTTCAGTAAAAGCGCCACCAGTTCCATAAGCGCTATAACCCTGACTAACGGCGGATGAAGCGGCAGCAACTCGAGCAGAAGTTGAAGCGACTGAACCACCGGCAGTTGCAATGTTTGGTAATAATGGAATTGCGTTATAAGCGCTAATTAAATTGTTGATTGCGCTTCGAGCGACGTTTACGGCACTATTAATTCCATCAATAACTTTGGCAATAACGTCCAAAACAAATCCGGCAACTTTGGCAATAATTTGTAGTGCATCACCTAAACCATTTACCAATATCGGGATAACTGTGTCTTTGAGAAAATTGATTAATGTTTCAAAACTATCTTTATTTCTAATAATGGCTTCTTTAATTGGATCAAAAAATGAAGCAAACTTGGATAAGTTAGGTAATACTGAATTAACTACGAAATCAACCAATCGTTCAATAATTGGCAATAACGCATAACCAATTGTCTCTTTGGCTTCATTAAAAGATTGACCTAGCCGATCGATGCGACCCTGGAACGTTTCGGCATTGCGAGATGCTGCGCCTCCATATAATTCAGTTAATCTTTGAGTAGTTTGGGTAAAATCCATTTGCTTTAAATCAGCAGCGGATAAACCAATTCCCAAACGTGCTAGACGGGTATCCTGGCCTTCATAGGCTTTAGATAATGCTTCAACTACGTCATTTAAATCTTTACCAGTACCTTTTGAAACGTCTAATGCTAAATTTAATAATTGCTGGCTTTTGGTAATGCTGCCAGTTGAAACTGATAATCTTTGGAATGCTGCACGTAATTCATTGTCGGCTACACCGGTGGCTAATTGCGCTTTTAAAATATAATCTTCGGTTGCTTTAATTTGAGCCTGGGTTGCGCCGGTAGCGGACTCCAATGCGGATGCTAAACGAAGTTGTGCCTGTTGATCTTCAATTGCCGCTTTAACGCCATCAACCGCTATTTTTGTGGCATAAGCACCTGCCGCTGCAACTGCGGCCGCGAATGCAACTGTGGCGGCTTTACCAAATTTTTCCAAACCTGATGCGGATTTTTCAACGTCACCATTGGCATCATTTAATTTCTTTTTTAAATCATCAACGTCAGCGAGGATTGAAAGTTTTAACGTGCGATTACCTGTTGCCATTATCCCCACTCCTTAAGTATTCGATCAAATGACTTTTCCCATTTATCAATTAATTCAGGCTGAATTCTGCGAAGTGTTGGATAGATAAACCATCCACGACTTCCTCGACCCTGCCGTCCTGAATAATTGGGAAACTGTTTGAACTTATTAGTACCAAACTCAAGACCTGGCCAAAGGATCTGTGTTGAACCACCGCCACTAAACTTTTGACCTGCGAATCCATAAGAGAATTCACCGATTTTGGATGACTTACTAATTCGCACTCCATCAGCGACCCTTTGAACCGCTTTCGCTGATTTCTCACGCGTGCGTGCCGTAGCCTTGATTTCCTCTGAAGCGAAATAAGCCAGCGCCGCAGATTGAGTTCGAGCCTCCTCAGTTGCTTGTTCATCCATCGCCTTAAATGCTCTTAAAACCGATCTAACGTCCGATTTGTCGTAAGCGATTTTAATTTCGCTCATTACGCCCCTTCAGTATCTCGATTGCAGTTATTAATTCGTCGGCATCATCCCATTCTTTTACTGGTATTCCGGTTGCAACTGCAACTTGAACCAATAATCGGTTTATGCTGCCTACTGGGAAACTTTTGGGGAAACATCATCGCCAACCTGAACATCAGCAACCGATTCCATCCAAACGTCAAATGCTTTTACTGGCTTACCAGCCGCTAATCTTTTATGAGCGTGATATGCCAAAAACATTAAATCCCAAATTCCCATTTTTTCTTGTGCTTGCCCAATGGTGTTTTTGGTTTCTTTTTCCCATTTAGCCCACTCCGGCGGTTGTGCAATGTATTGTTGCGTTTCGCCGGAATGATATGTAATTGTGATTGGTAACTTCATTTAGTTTGCTCCCGGTTTATTATTAACTAAGTGTTAAAGTTGGTTTTGCGGTGCATTGCATAGTAAATGTTACTTGCTGAGCATCCGCGCCTGATCCGTTTGGATTAGGAAATGATGGATAAAGGTTTCCGCTAAATACTGCGCCGCTTGCTGCGGTGAACGAATAAGCCAATGCTGTATCCGGTGCAGTTGCGGCCTTATCCCATAGCAATTCGCAAATTGAATAGGTTGCTCCACCTGCGGATGCACCCCAATCTGCTAAAACTGTTAAATCCATTGTTGCATCGTAATCAGTTGTTTTCCAAACTTTTCCATCCAACGTTTCGTATGCGTTGCGAGTTAAAGTTGTATTCAATGCAACCGATAGGGCTTGAGCATCATAAGACTTACTATCAATAGTAAGGCTCAAATCTCGGCCGGTGATTACTGTTGTTGCCATTTGATCTCCTTATGTTTGTGTGTAGTAAGTCCAAACGCGAATATCTGCAAATAAGAGATTCGATTGTCCTACTGTTTGAATTGTTGGTCTCTCGACCTGTTCAACGTTGTATCCCGATGGGATCACCGCCAAAACGCTCATAATTAATTGCTCGATATTGTCGAGCGCTGCTGGGTTGCTGTTATATGCCACGCAGACTGTTATGGTGAAATTTATTTTTAAATGTAAAGTTGATTTGTTAATTGTTTGCAATTCCAGGTAAGGCGAATCTGGAACAACGACTACCGCCGGCGGAATTACTGTTTCAGGAACGAATGAATAGACGTTCCCGGCGACTGAACCAAGTGCGCTCGCCAGCGGTGTCCTGATTGACGAAAGGATTGTCGATGGCATTACTGAGCAATGCTCTCAACATCCTATCTTGAAGAAGAATAAAGAGCCTCAAGTGTCATAGCTAATAGATCAAGTTCACTAAGTTTGTATCGAGTGTAAAAGCCCTTTTCACCGAGCCCGTGGATTCCTGATCCTCCCTGGTGATGTTCTGGACAGAGAGGTACAACAAGGAAGTTGATCTATTACCTATCGTGACTGGGAAAC
>OGWM01000116.1_pt1 | contig 11898 bp, 10 predicted proteins | sample 1576041 | NCBI WGS metagenome assembly OGWM01 (sample SAMN07581538, study PRJEB24739) | freshwater metagenome | place: Singapore | collected 2015-01
ACTACGCTCTTTCCCACGGCCATGCGGAAAACCACTCTACAGGGAAGAACGCGGACACTTCGCATGAGAACCCGACTCACCCGAAAGAAGGAAGCCATGAATGAGAGCCGATAATCCATCCTCTCAAGCCGCTTTTGCCGAAGCCTCTGCTTATTTGGAGCGTCAACCTCTCGTCTCTAATCATCGTCCTTTATCTTGGATCACCCAGCATGTCTGCCAAATCGTTGAGGAACGTGCGCCGAAGTGGTGGTGGATTCTTACCATCGTTTTCGGAGGGATGGCCACATTAGTACCAGCAATGCTGACTTACCTTGTTTCGACTGGAGTCGGGGTATGGGGCCTCAACGTTCCCGTTTGCTGGGCTTGGGACATCACGAACTTCGTGTTCTGGATAGGAATCGGTCACGCAGGAACTCTCATTTCTGCCATTCTTTTCCTCACTCGCCAAAAGTGGCGGACCTCGATCAACCGTTCGGCAGAAGCGATGACCATTTTTGCCGTCATCTGCGCAGGCATCTTTCCAGCCTTTCACGTCGGCCGAGTTTGGATGGCTTGGTTTCTCGCCCCCATTCCGAATGCAAATGCCATCTGGCAAAATTTTCGTAGCCCACTTCTTTGGGACGTATTTGCCGTATCCACCTATTTCACCGTTTCCCTGATTTTCTGGTACTTGGGTCTGATACCGGATCTTGCCTCCCTTCGAGATCGCGCCACCACCCGACTCCGTCAGATGGTGTATGGCCTTTTGGCTCTGGGTTGGCGCGGCTCAAACCGTCATTGGACCCATTACGAAAAAACGTATTTGATTCTCGCAGGAATCTCGACTCCGCTTGTTTTGTCCGTGCATAGCGTCGTTTCTTTCGATTTCGCGACCTCCATCGTTCCGGGATGGCATACCACCATCTTCCCGCCTTACTTCGTTGCAGGCGCCATTTTTGGTGGTTTCGCCATGGTTCTCACCCTTCTCATCCCGTTCCGCGAGATTTACCACCTTCACGACCTCGTCACCGACAAGCATATCGACAACATGTGCAAGATCATCCTGCTTACCGGATCCCTTGTCGGTTACGCATACTCGATGGAGTTCTTTATCGCTTGGTACAGTGGCAACCCCTTTGAGATCTACGCCTTTACCAATCGCGCTTTTGGCCCTTACTGGTGGGCGTACTGGGCGATGATCACGTGCAACGTCGCCGCTCCTCAACTTTTCTGGTTCAAGTACTGCCGGCAAAACCCCTGGGTCGTCCTAGCCATCGTGATGTTCCCGAACACGGGAATGTGGTTCGAACGATTTGTCATTATCGTCACCTCGATTCATCGCGACTTTCTACCCTCCTCCTGGGGTTACTTTTCCCCTACGTGGGTCGATATCACTCTCTTTATCGGCACCATAGGTCTCTTCGTATTTCTTTTTCTGCTCTTTGTCCGCTTTCTTCCGATCATCAACATGTTTGAGGTTAAGGGCATCACTCCTCAGGCCGATCCTCACGCCCACGAATCAAACGGCAACCATGACCATTCTCTGCACACCCACTCGCATGGGAATGCCCAAGTACACGCATGAGCCAACCGACCTCATCCCTTTTTGGTTTGGGAGCAGAATTCCCATCCGCTGCCGCCCTTTTGGAAGCTGCGAAGAAAATTCATGCCTTCGGCTTCCGTAAGTGGGACGTCTACTCCCCTTTTCCAATTCACGGAATGGATCACGCCATGGGTTTTCAGCGCTCTCGCGTATCTCTCTTTTCCCTTATCGGCGGGTGCACGGGACTATCCGTGGCTTTCATTCTGATCTACTACACTTCAGCCATCAATTACCCCCTGATCGTCCAAGGAAAACCTTATTTCGCACTCGAGCCGTCCCTCCCGATTTTCTTTGAATTGACCATTCTTTTAACCGCCTTCGGCACAGTTCTCGGGCTACTCCTCTTGACCCTGCTCCCACGCCTTCATCATCCTGTCTTTAACTGGGATCGCTTTCAACGTGCCACGGATGACGGCTTCTTTCTTGTTCTTGAATCCACAGATCCACGCTTCGACTCCCAGTCATCCCGGCAACTCCTCCAAGGGATCGGAGGGCTTCATATTACAGAGATTTTTCAAGATCCTGAAGAAGTCCCCCGCCCAGTTCGTCCGGAGACAACCTCATGAAGGGATTCATCCGTATTTTTCTAGCGGTGTTTGGAGCCCTCGTTGTGGCCATCGTTGCGATTGCTGGATTTCGAGGAGACTTCACCAAGCGCACTCCTATCGAAATCTTTCCCGATATGGATCGACAACCCAAATACAAGTCGCAAACCCCTTCGCCCCTTTTCAAGGAAGGCAGAGTCGATCGCGTGCCTCCGTACGGAACGATTCCCTTCCAACTCAATACCGATCAGCCTTACCGACTGACGGGGAAGATCGGGAATATGTGGGGCACTGGAATACCTGTCACTGTGGATGAAAAACTTCTCGCGCGTGGACAGGAGCGTTATCAAATTAACTGCCAAGTTTGCCACGGTGCCACGGGTGCGGGAAACGGCATCACTTCTCAATATGGTCTTGTCGGCGCAGCCAGCTATCACCTCGATAAGTACCGGGAAATGGCGGATGGCGAAATTTTTAATACGATCACCCATGGAAAGGGGCAGATGGGGCCTTATCACCATATCGATGTCAACGACCGCTGGGCGATCGTTGCCTATATCAGGGCTCTCCAACTGGCCCAGAATGCGCCCGCCAAACTTCTTCCTCCGGATGTAGCCAATGCCCCCAAGAAACCATGAGCCATAGCCCCACTCCACTTCCCTCTGCAGAAAAGCTTCGATTAGAAAGTTTGGGCATCCTGCCCGTCCTTTTCCCGACAGTTGGCGTGATGGGTCTACTCTCCGCGTTTGTCTGGGGTCTGATGACAAACCCGATGCAGTTAGCGTTTTCCTATCTCTTTGCCTTCACCGTAGGATTTACGATTTGTGCAGGGGCACTCTTTTGGACCCTTCTTCATCATGCACTCGATGCTGACTGGTCCGTATTGATGCGCAGAATTCTCGAGTCCATTGCCTCATGCTTTCCTGTTCTCCTTGTTCTTTTTCTCCCGATCGTTTTTTTATTCTCGAAAGAGCTTTGGCACTGGATGACTACCGATTTGTCTGAAGATCCTCTCCTTGCCTGGAAAAGACCCTTTTTGAATGAGCCGTTTTTCTACATTCGTTGCGGTTTTTATCTGATTTTCTTTTCGGTGGCGGGTCTGCTGTACCGAAGTCTTTCCATGAGACAAGACTTGGACGGAGACCCCCGAATTACACTCCGTCTCCGCCATACCGCTTATGGTTTTATCCCCCTGTTTGTACTTTGCCTGACCTTTGCCGGTTTTGATTGGCTGATGTCGCTGGATCACCACTGGTACTCGACCATGTGGGGCGTCTATCTCTTTGCCGGGTGTGCCCAATCCTCAATGGCGATCCTAATTCTCGTCACGAATGGGCTTGTCCGCACGGGGCACCTGAAAGGCCTCTTTACGGTCGAGCATAACCACATCATGGGAATGCTCCTTTTCGCATTCACCACGTTCTGGGGCTACATCTCGTTCAGCCAATATTTTCTTCAATGGTATGCAAACATCCCAGAGGAAACATGGTTCTTCGTTTACCGTAACACCGGAAGTTGGTACTGGTACTCGATCTTTCTGGTTGTGGGGCATTTCTTTATTCCCTTCATCCTTCTTCTCACTCAGCCGGCCAAAAGAACTCCATGGCGCATCTGCAGCACGGCCGTTTGGGTGGTGGGCATGCACTGCGTGGACATCTACTGGATCATTATGCCGAATCTTCAACTCCAGCAGTCAAGACACGCTGGCCATGTGGCCGCTACCACAGGTTTCCATCCGCATCTCCTCGATCTTCTTGCTCTTGTCGGAGTGTTGGGGATCCTTGGTCACACGGTTCTTTGGCTTCTTTCCCGGGGCTCCATTTTCCCTCCCCGCGACCCGCGACTACGCGATAGCTTGGCGGTGACTAACTGGCTATGAGCGAATCCTCACACTCCATTCATCAGAGACGCCACCCCTACCTGCCGGGACTCTGGCTCGCAACCGGCTTCCTAGGTCTGGCCAGTCTTGCCTTCCTTCTACGTCCACTTGGAGTAACCCCATCGACAATCACCCAATCGGCCGCAAAAGTCCGACTCGAAAAATTGTCAAAACTACAAGCCGAACAAGATGCAACCGCCTCAACATACGGTTGGGTTGATAAGTCCAAAGGTGTTGCCCACATTCCGATCGCTCAAGCCATGGAGATGATCATTCCCCAACTTCGCTCAAATCCACCCCACCCCGCGTACGCCATCACCACCATCCAGCCCTCGGCTATTTCAGCTGCGGGTGCACCTCTTTACCCTGATATACCTCCTGTCGATCCAACCCCTCTTCCGGCTGCCGTGAAGGCTGACGGAGCAGCAAATCCCAACACTTCCCCCTCCGCAGCAAAAAAATAAAAATGAACTCCCCAACATCATCAGCCTGCAAAGCCAACTCCTCTTCAGGAATTCTACTGATCGGTTCGGTCAGTTGGGCACTGCTCGGAGCCGGCCTCCAAGTTCTTGGGACTTTTCAATTACTCGTACCTTCTCTGGCATACCTCCTGCCCATACCTTGGATCGGATATGGCCATGTAGCTCCGCTTGTTTCTTTTCTTTTCACCTACGGATGGATCTCGTCGGGGTTCCTCGGTGTTCTTCTTATTTTGATTCCGAGAATATCAGGAATCCCCTTTCGATACGGGCGCTTCCTCACGAGTGCGGCAATCCTTTGGCAATTCGCTGTACTTGTCGGCTTGGCTGAAATTCTTTGGAATGGGTCCACGGGACTCCTCTCCCTGCCTTTCTCAAGATCCGTAAGCGCCCTGTTTTTCTTATCTTTCTTAATTCTTGGAACCGGTCTGACCCGTGGATTGGGCCGCTCTTGGAAAAGCGGGCCTCTACTTCCTCGCCTATATTTATTGGGCGCACTGATTGCTTTCCCTTTGGGACTAGGTACAGCCGAGCTTCTGCTCCGAGGAAGCCTAGCCCCGGGTGCCCTTCAGATCATTATGCAGTTTGCATGGCACTCCTTCCTTCATCATCTGTGGCTGACTCCTTTGGCTCTCGTTTTGCTCTTTCAACTTCTGCCCGCTTTCACAGGACGTCCGGCGGGTAGCCTCTCGCTTGGGATTCTTTCATGGGTCGCAACGATCACATTGGGCGGATGGATTGGAAACAGCCTGGTAAGTGAAGGCCCCATGCCCTCCTGGCTGCAAAGCGCAGGGGTCGTCGCCACTCTCCTTCTTGGAGTTGCCGTTCTAGGCAACACTCTTCTCTTCAAACCCCTTCTTGAAGGTAAATGGGAGGAGTGTCGGCGCCAAGTTGCCCTCCGCTTTTTCGCTGTCGGCTTCTGGTCATACTTCGCCTCATATGCATGGATAACATTTCTGGCCTTGCCAGGAGTTCGGCAAACAACCACGTTCACCATGGTCAGCCAAGCCACCCAAGCGCTCCTCCTTTTCTCCTTTTACGGGAATGTTCTCGCTGGAGCTATTTATGCCCTCCTCCCCGCTTCTCGATCGATGGGCTGGCCCAGCCATCCTGCACTCGCATACCACTTTTGGTTCACCACATTGGGTGCTGCTATTCTTGCCTCTGCTTACGCACTTGCCGGCATCTTTCAAGGTTTGGCCCTCAATGATCCAGGCGTTCCAATGTCCACGATCTCGAGCTACCTCCGACCATTCCTGGCGATTGTTTTGGCGGGTCAACTTTTCTGGTGGATAGGTCAGCTGGCATTTTCCTCCATCTTCTTTGCCAGCCTACTCAAGCTTTTCCCCTCCGTTGCACCTGTCGCCATCTTTCCTACAAATCGAGATATCCCCAACCATCCTCTCAATCCAGCGCACCAATAACCGATGAAATCCACTCAAGCTCTCCTTCTCGTCTTTCTTGCTCTTCTTTTTACCTGGGCAGGGCAAGTCGCTCTTGGTTTTTTCCAAGTAGGGAGATTGGAACCCATTCTCAACGAGGAGACCAACTACCCAACTCCCCCCACCCCCTCAGGCCTTGCTCAAACAGGTGCCCGCGTTTTTGCCAGCCAAGGCTGTCTCGAATGCCACTCCCTCTCTATCCGAGGTCCCTCGGGCTCTCCAGATCTCACTCGGGCTTGGGGCCCAAGACGCACTGTTCCGCGTGACTACCTCTTTCGTGAACCTGCTCTCATCGGTCTGTCCAGGATAGGTTCTGATCTATCGAATGTAGGATTGAGAATTCCAGAATCCAGGGATTTGCTGATGCACCTCTACAACCCACGCCAAAGAAATCCTAACTCGAATTGCCCCCCTCATCCTTGGTTGTTCGACTCCTCTTTGGCCGGACCGTCCATTGAAAACGAAGCTCTTTCAGTCCCAACCCAAGATTGGAAGCAATTATTGCCAAGCTACGAGGCCAAGGCTCTGGTGGCTTATCTACAATCTCTATGTACCGACTATGCGTTACCGGAGGCCCCACTCAAATGAACCCATCTGAACTACCTTCCATTTCCCAAGCCCCAGCCGAGCGTCATGCACCTATTCCTGGATGGCTCGTAGGTCTAGGGGTGATCCTCTCTTTCTGGGCAGGTGGTTACCTCTTTTTCTATAGCGGCGGTTTTCGTGGGGATGTTTATGACCCAGGCCAAATTACATGGGGCCCCGTGAATACTGGACCCATTGTTCCTCCCGACCCTAAAGTGATCGGCAAACGCCTTTTCACCGCAAACTGTGCGCAGTGCCACCAAGCAAGTGGATTAGGCCAAGTCGGCGTCTATCCCCCTTTGGCAGGTTCAGAGTGGGTCACGGGATCTAAAAATAGGCTGATTTCAATTCTTCATAAGGGAATCGCCGGGCCAATCAATGTGAAAGGGGTTTTATACAACAACAACATGCCCGCATGGGGAGATGCCGCTCCGGTTCCCTTAAAAGACGATCAAATTGCGGCTATTCTTACGTATATCCGAAGTGACTGGGGAAATAACGCCACTCCAATCACTACGGAACAAGTCGCCGCCAAACGTAAAGAGCTTGTCAGCATGTCCAATCCTTGGAATGAAGCAGGCTTACTTGCTTTACCCGAAGATTCGGCGACTCCCCCATCCACTTCAGTCAAAAAATAAACTATTGCCCCTTCTGCGGTGGTCGCAAAGAGGACTGAAATTCCGGTTCACCCTGGATTTTCTGGAACATACCTTCCGCGGCAATTTTCTCTCGCATCGGTAAACCGCCGAAACGAATGGCTTCTTTCAAATATCGATAGAACTCCGATCTGTTTCCAATCGCCATGTAAAACTTTGCCATCCCCAACTTTAGGTCGCCATCTTCCGGGGAAAGCTTTTCAAGTCGCTTGCCATACTCAATAGCCAAAGGCACGCGACTCTGAACGGCATAATAGTTTACGATGTCCCGCAATATCTCTGCGTTGGTTGAAAAGAGGGAAGCTCCTTGAACGACAAGGGGGTCGGCTTTCACAAGGTTCCCTTCCTCAGAGTACTTCCCAAGAAGCTGTTGAAATAGTTTTGGATCTTTCTGCGATTCCTTCCACTGGTGTTCCAGTGCGTCGATTTCATTACCCAAGGCAATACGCCTTTCACAATTGGCAAGGAGCATCGTCAGCAAACCATTATTAGGATCTGCCTTGGATGCTTTTTCCAGAATATCTCTTAACTCGCCTGCCCTCTTCTGCTTCATGAGTAGGTCGGTAAAGTTGTTCAACGTTTCAGTGTTTCCAGGCCAAAGCTCCAACGCTTGCCGATAGGCTTTCTCAGCCGCTTCAGGCATTTTTCTCCACTTATAGATGTTCCCACCTGTATTCCTTAATTTGGAAAATGACCGTTGTGCATCAATATCGTCCTCAAAGCGTGCATCTTTCTTTAAATGATCGATGTATTCCCTCCAATACTTCATATCCCCTTCCACCTGTTCGGGGGTCAAAATAGGAACCGGTTCCTTTTTAATTTCGTAACACAAACCATGAGGAACTGCATTCGGATAAGACCATTCCATCGGAAAACTCTCTTCGACAAAGAAATGCCTCTGGTCCTTGTTTCGTTGCCAGATCCACTCCCCCACCATCGAGTTCAGCACAGTCGGGTCCGAGTTTGGATCGGGTGCCGATAGATCCTGTTGGCGTCGCTCTATTGCGCCTTGATAAATGGCCATAATGTCCTCTTGCCGAGGCAGGACGAGCGGGGCTTGAGGAAAATGTTTATCACGTCCAAGCCACTTGTCCACCCAACCCCGAGGAGCAGGCCTCTCCGTCGAATAGTGGTTTCGGATATACTGATTATAAAAAGCGTCTGCCAAGGCATTTTGGGTGATAATGTAAAGATCCCGGCGATCAAAATTGGGATCTCTCTTGTGTTCCTTTGGTTCAAAGCTCTCCGATAAGATCATGTAAGTGGGAACAAAACGCCCCGGATCAGTCCCGCCGAATACGAAACTATCCTTAGGCAAATCTGCCAACATATCTCGCCCATACATCCAGCCAAACCAATGTTCCCGCTGACTGCAAAACGTCAAATTCTGACGGAAACTAAAGGCAGCAATTCCTCCCACGAAAAGAAATGCAATTGCATGGGCAATTCCTGAACGTTTCGCCCAACGCTCGATAGCAAGGCCTGAACCCAATCCAGCCAGCAAAACGAAAAAGGCATGTGAAAATCCGAGATAAGGCATGTAAAGCAACCAGGCCGCCTCATCGGCCCCTGCCTGATCAAATGCAGGCTGGAGAAATCCGGCCAGAATAAACCCCAAGGCAACTACTTGAATCCACGATCGAACCGGCGAAGGAAGAACGCCAAGAAAACCCACTGCCGCGACAAGCACCAAAATTGCAAATGGACTAAAGTTGGCAACAATCTTACGCCAATAGAGCTGAGAAAATTTCCCCAAAGTCTCACGAAAGGATGGAGGGAGAGGTGTTCCTGGAGGGGGGACAGGAGGCTGCAGCAATTCAGGCGGAGTGGCGCCCATCACTTTTCCTACTGTTTTCAAAAGCTGATCCGAGAGTTTCCCTGAATATTGACTTCGATTCACCGAGTAAAAGAAACCCTCTTTCGTGCTCGTGAATCCCCAATTCATTGGGGGATTAGTTTCGGAAGCAAGCGGCATATAGGAATAGGGCGAAAGTCCCGCCGCCACACCCAACAGAACAAGAGCCCCTGTTCTCCAATGAGTCAGCTTCCTCTTTACCATCAGCCAGATGATCAATCCGGCACCCACGCAGTAAAGGAAGCGAATGGAGGAATGCCAAGTTGCTTGTTCCCCGGAAATACTTCCAAAACCCAAATACACCAGTGCAGCTGCAATACTCAAGTAGAGCAAACCCTCCGCCAAAAGTTCCTTTCTTCTCAGTAACATCACCAGCAAAGGAAGAGGTGCTAATGCAATCATCAGATGATGGTTACTCATCCCCAACGCAAAGAAAAAAGCAGACCATGCAAGACCATTCGTCCAAGCCGGTTCTCGGACCCAACGATAAAGAACCCACAAATAAAGTGTGACGACCAGAACATGCAGTCCATAAACCTCTGCAATCACCGCCTGCGACCACATCGAAATACTGAAAGCCAAAGCTAGACCCCAGCCGACGGAAAGAATTTGGGCAAGCCGAACCCGAATCCCTGCCCATCTCATCGAATTGCAAAGAATGAGTGAAACAATTCCAACAGAGAGAGCGGTGCAGAATCCGGAAAACAGATTTACTTCCCATGCACCGTTTCCAAAAGGAAAGAGCTTGAAAATATGAGCCCCGATCGTCCATAGCGGGTACCCCGTAGGATGAGGAACTCCCACATGGACAGCAGCGGTTAGAAATTCACCTGAATCAAGCAGGCCAACATTCGGTTGGGTCGTTAGGCAGTAGACAATTTGGGAGAACGACCAAGCTATTGCACTGGCTATCCAATCCTTGCGATCGAAAGGCCAAGACCACTTAAGCTTGGGGGGATTGGATTCACTCAAGTTCATGGAAAGATTCTCCGAATCGCCAATTGAAAGACCCTCTTAGCAGCTTCAAGAGCAATCGAAGTCGACATTTTCGAATCACCCTGACGTCGTTCTGTGAAAACAATTGGCACCTCCACAATCTTAAATCCTGCCTGCCATGCAAAGAAGTGAAGTTCGACTTGGAACCCATACCCTTGGGCAGTGAATTTACCCCAATCCAACTCCTCCAGAACACGACGTCGGATTGCCTTAAAACCACTGGTCGGATCGGTCATGGGCAAACCGGTCAAGCTTCTCGCGTACCATCCCCCGAAGGTACTGATCCAAAGCCGGCTTTGCGGCCAATTGAGAATGCGTATTCCATTCAAATAACGCGAACCGACAGCCATATCCGCCCCCTCACTTAAAGCCATCAAAAGCCTGGGGACATCACTCGGATCGTGTGACAGATCAGCATCCATTTCAACAACAGCATCGTAACCCATTTTTAATGCCCACTGAAAAGCAGCTCGATAAGCTGAACCTAAACCAGCCTTTCCAGGACGTTCCAAGATATGAACTCGTTTACCGTACATCGAATGGCTTTTCACTTTGCCAGCTGTTCCGTCAGGGGAACCGTCGTCGACAACCAGAACGTCAACATGTGAGGCTTTTCCCAAGACCTCGTCGAGTGCCATCTGAACCATTTCTGCCTCATTGTAGGTAGGCAAAACGACTAAGGGCTTCGTTATCTTATCAATACGAACATGCTTATCCTTTGCAACGGACAAGGCTTTTTTACTGTTTGGTTGAAAAGGCTTATCGAAATCCAGATCGTCCCCTTCCCACCATTTTTTCCAAGTCTTCTTTGAGGTGAAAAAACGCAGATAAGCAGCGCCTGCTAAAACAAATATCCAGCCTCCAAGTCCAAGGCCCAGCGAAAGCGAAACCCAGATTGGAGGGACAAAAGCGAAAGTGACCTCCCGAACCCCCTCGCCGACTCTAATTCCACATAAGGCCACTGCAACTTTCTGGACCTCGTTCTTCACGTCATCGACAACGACATGCCAGTCTGGATGCCAAGCCTGCGTCAAAACTAGCCAACCGGACTGCCCTTGCGGCGTTATTTTCCATAGATTTGGCCCTTCATGAAGGCAGTTCGAAGGATCTAAGAGGCGAAACGGTTCCCCTTCTTTATCTCGAAAACCTGCCGTTAACTCCACTTCACCATTCTGCGGATTCATGATCCCTGCCAAGTCTGGATCGTTCATCTCGACACCCGAAACTTCGACAGGGAGGAAATAAAGGCGGACTAAACCCAGATCCGCCGTAGCATACTCATATTTGGAGGGAGGAATTGAGACGTAGTTGCGCGCTAGAAACCCCGGCGCAAGAGAATTTGGATTCTCAAGAATTGTAAAAAACGAATTCTCAAATATGATTGGATACTGCTGTTTGAAAGCGGCCTGTAACTGCTCAGGTGTATCAACATCCTTTCGATCCAAAAGGATGTAACGCACACCTTGTAGGCTAAGTGAAACTTTCATGAAGTCGGCACTTGAACCTCCCGCATCCTGAACTGCACGAACCCCTTTACTCATGAAGTATGCTTGGAAAGCTTCCGTGGAGATTGGACGACCCGTCAGCTGAGGCAATTGGGTGTAAAAATAACGGCCGGAAAGTGGTAAAATCGATCCAGATTTCTTCTGATTTCTCAGAAAAGCTGTTGCCTCAAGAAAGCTCTCGTAGGTCCCCGTCTCGAGTCCGCCCCTAAAGAATTTTGCGTAGTACGGGGTGAAATCGAGTACAGCAATGACCATGGCCACAACAGGAAGCCAGCTTCTTGTCTTTCCGGGACAAAACCGCGTAACGGCGAGCCCCCCAACTCCTGCGAGACAAAAGGCCCCACCAACCTATCGTGACTGGGAAACAGATCGGA
>OGWM01000117.1_pt1 | contig 11872 bp, 23 predicted proteins | sample 1576041 | NCBI WGS metagenome assembly OGWM01 (sample SAMN07581538, study PRJEB24739) | freshwater metagenome | place: Singapore | collected 2015-01
CTGTTTCCCAGTCACGATAATTCTGTTTTAGTCATGGGTTGATGGTAAAGCAAAGTTAACTTTTAAGCAACATTAGGGTAAATCCCTAGAAAATAATTTAAGTTAATGCTTGACGGATAGTTAAGTTTCCTTAACAATTCATCCCATGCAGTAGCGCAACGCAAGCTGTACTTTAAGGAACTCAAATGTTTGAAATTGAAAAATACAAAAAACCCACCGACTGGTCACAAGTAGCTTTGTGGATTGTTTCCATTATTGCTTTGATTGTGGTTGCCCTTGACGTTTTTGTGTGGAGAGCATGATGACTGATGGCGAAACAGGCACATTCACCACCTTTTTGGTTTGGGACGAGGTCACAGTCGAATGGACTTGGTTTGATGGCGAGGATTGGGAAGCTGATGGCTTCTTTGACATTTTCGTCTACCGCGATGGCCAAGACATTACCTACGACATTCCCAAAACGCATTTCAAGTGGATCGAAGACGAAGTTAAGGAGTTAACTGGTTACCAACCACCAACTTTTGCCAAGATTCAACAAGCAATTTCTGTTTACAACTCACACTTTTAGGACAAATCATGGAAACACCAATCGGACCAAAAATCGCTGCAGCCTTTGTCAGAGCACAAAAGGCATTTGGACCAGCTCTAAAGTCCAGCACTAATCCGCATTTCAAATCTCGATATGCTGACCTTGCTGCCTGCATTGAGGCGGTTGTGGACGCTTTGAACGCCAACGGCATAGGCTTGATTCAGAAATCCTATGACTGCGGACAGGCCGGCGTAATGGTGGAGACAGTCTTTGTCCACGAATCAGGCGAGGTCATGGAATGCGGCATTTTGCAAGTGCCGGCCAGTAAACAAGACCCACAGGGTTATGGGTCAGCCTAAACTTATGCTAGGCGGTACAGCCTGATGGCTGCTTGCGGCATTGCGCCTGAAGACGATGATGGCAACAGCGCCAGCCGCCGCACCGAAATCAAATCTACGGTTGACGAGCACCGCATTGCCGATTTGATGGCCGCAATGGACGAATGCAACAGCCTTGAGCATTTGCAAAAAACCTATAAGGCCGCGTATGCCGCCGCCAATGGTGAACCCGCTTGGCAAAAACAAGTGATTGCTCGCAAAGACGCCAAAAAAGCCCAATTGGAGGAAAAATGAAGCAAGAAATATCACTAGAAACTTTGGTCATGGCCAAACGCGCCTTGGAAGAGCTGACAGATTGGCACTTAAAACACGTTGTTAAAGACTTAGAAGAATTTGACCGCACCGCTGATTTGCGTAAACGCGCTTACAAAGCCGCAAGCCAAATCGAAATGGCCACCTACGCACTATTGGTAACAACAAAACTGGAGGTTTCAAATGGAACAACGGACTGAGGCTTGGTATCAATTGAGAGCTGGCAAAGTCACCGCAAGCCGCGTGGCTGACATCATTGCTAAAACCAAGACTGGTTACAGCGCTAGCCGCGAGAACTACTTAGCCCAACTGGTTTGCGAGCGCATGACCGAAAAACCCGCTGAATCGTATTCAAATGCTGCAATGCAATGGGGAACAGATCAAGAACCCTTTGCCCGAGCCGCATACGAGGCCGCCAAGGACGTTTTGGTCGAAGAAGTGGGGTTTGTAGTCCACCCAACAATTGAGGGCGCTGGTGCGTCCCCTGATGGCTTGGTGGGGCTGTTTGGATTGGTGGAGATCAAATGCCCCAACACCGCAACCCACATTCAGACTTTGTTAGACCAAAAAGTACCCGAAAAATATAACGTGCAGATGCAATGGCAAATGGCGTGTACCGGTCGGCAATGGTGCGATTTTGTAAGTTTTGACCCACGCATGGCCGAGGGACTGCAGTTATTCATCAAAAGGGTTGAGTACGACCCGCTTTACGTTGCCCAACTGGAAAAGGAAGTGATTAACTTTTTGATGGATGTGCAGGACAAGATTCAACAACTCAACAAATTGAAAGCATAAGATGAAGAAAATTAAAAATATCGTAGTCGTGACAGGAACTTACACAAACAAAGATGGCCAAGAAAAAAAGCGTTACCAAACCATTGGCAGCCTGTTTGAGGACGGTGAAAACCTCAAAATTAAGCTCGATACCGTACCTTTGGTAGAGGGCGGTTGGACTGGTTGGGCAAATTGTTATGAATTGGAAAGCAAAAAACCAACATTTGAGGAGGATTTCTGATGTTTGGCACACCAGCATTCAAATTAGTCCGCAGGGACGATCCAAGCACAAGTTTTGAGGCCGCGGTTAAGGTTGACACGACAAAATTAGAAAGCCTGGTTTACGCTGCAATCAAAGAATATGGGCAGGGTGGTTGCATAAGCGACCAAATCCTGTCTCAATTTAGCCATTTGCCCTATTCGAGCGTGACCGCAAGGTATCGGGCTTTGCTAGACAAGGGCTTAATTGAGGACACTGGCCAGCGCCGAGCTGGTCGATCAGGCCGCCCCCAAAGAATCATGCGGGCAGTGTGATGTGGGATGTTTTAGTCACATTTATGCTTATGATGTTTGGGGCTTTTATTGTTGTTGTGTTTGGTGCTATTTTGATTTGGCTGCTTTACATTATGCAAAACGAGGAATAAAAGGAAACAAGCATGACACAAATTGATGTACTCAAGATGGCAATAGAAGCGGGTCTTGCGGCAGAAACCCCAGATGGTCGCCATCAAATTTGGTATCCAGACAATCTACATTACTTTGCTAACCTTGTAGCCGCCAAAGAAAGAGAAGCCTGTGCTCAGGTGTGTGAAACATTTGAAATACCAAAAAAAATACTTGGTGCGCATCCTGATTATTTGGAAGGTAAACATATGGCAGTTTTTCAGTGCGCCGCCGCCATCAGAGCAAGAGGAGAACAAGCATGACAGGATATTGTCCGATTTGTGTGCGCCCATATCCTGACTGCAAATGCGCTAGATGGAGTAATTACAAGGAACAAGCATGACACAAGCACAAAAAGTCTTTGAAGCAGTGATGCGAGCAAGAGGTTATGAGGATTTTTCTATGACTAAAGGAAGATACAACAACCCAAGCGTGCAAACGAGGTGGAACTACTTTCTTTTGGGATGGGAAATGCGTGGGACGCAATAAAGTTGTTGACAAGCCAAAAATTCATATAAAATGAAAACTCCATTCACCTTGCAAGGAAACAAAAATGGGTTATCAAGCAAAGAAAATCCCCAGTGCAATCAGCTCAGACATGACTGGCGAGAAAAAAGTCAGCGTCCCTAAAATGGACCGCGAATACGGCGGTGCTAAGTCTACGACTGGCGCTACACCTCCCAAAGGCGCAACCAGCAGCGACACCAGCGGCGAGCGCAAGCGTCCCATTGAGGGCGGTGTGGGCATGGGTAAGATGGACAGTATTGGCCTGCGTGAAGCCAAGCATATGGGTATGCACGATGGCCGTTTGGGTGAAATGAAAGGCGGTTCTAGCGAATCGACTTGCTACGAGCACAAGCGCTACGCCCACGACCAAGACGGTATGTAAAGCGAAACGCCCAAGGGGGACAGACCCAAGGGCGCTTCTGGCCAACAAAAAAAGGAGTTTTGATGGTTATTGAGAATTGTAGTGCTTGCCGGTACTTTCTTGACCTGAATCAAATGGGTCAGTGCCGGCGCTTTCCCGCGTTTGTGAACCGACACAAGAATGAGACTTGTGGAGAATTCAGCGCAAAAGCTGTGGAAAAGCCTGTTGAGCAGCCAAAGCGCACTTACACCAGAAAGGCAAAAGATGATCAAGCCTTTGCGTGACCGCGTAGTCGTTAAGCCCCAAGTGCGGCATATAAGCGACATAATCTATATTGATAATAAAGAACCTTTTAATGAGGGAACAGTGGTTGCGGTTGGTCCTGAAGTGACTGACACGCAAGCTGGCGACTTTATTAAGTATGGCAATGGGGATTATTTGAATTGGCCAACACATCGGATTGATGGTCAGGACTACCAAATTATCCAAGAAGCAGACATTTGTGCTATTGTGGAGGAATGATGGCAACTAAACCTGGCTTGTATACTAATATTCATCTTAAACAGGAACGCATTAAGCGCGAAAAAGCAGAGGGCAAGCCTGTTGAACACATGAGAAAGCCTGGCACAAAGGGCGCACCGACCGCCAAAGCGTTTAAAGAATCGGCTAAGACTGCAAAAAAATGAAAAAGCATGACAAACCCATCGAGCACAAGACCACCGGCAAGGGAAAGACCTACAACCCGACCGAAAAGGGTGCGGGAATGACTGCCAAGGGTCGAGCTGAATATAACGCCAAGAACAATGCAAACTTGAAGCCACCAGCGCCAAACCCAAAGACCAAAAAGGACGAGGGACGTAAAGCCTCATTTTGTGCGCGAATGGAGGGAGTGGTTAAGCACTCAAAAGGTCCTGCAGAACGCGCAAAAGCATCATTGAAAAACTGGAACTGTTAATATGAAAGAAATGATCCAAACCCGAATCCAAGACTTGATGGCCAAAGGCCGCGAGTTAGAACAGCAGCTGCATCAGATTAATGGTGCTTTGCAACAATGCCAGTGGACGCTGGCCGAACTGGAGAAACAAGATGCCGCTGAAGAAAAGCCCAACGCCGAAAGCGTTTGAGAAGAACATCAAGACCGAAGTTAAGGCAGGCAAGCCTGTAAAGCAAGCCGTGGCCATCGCGTATGCGGTTAAGCGTGAAGCAGAAAAGAAAAAGAAATGACCGAAGTTGCCGAAAAGCGCCCAGTTGGTAGACCAACACTTTATGACCCCGCATATTGCGAGACAGTCAGAGAATTGGGGCGCATAGGCAAATCCATCGAGCAAATCTGCTATCAGTTAAACATAAGTATTAGAACAATATACTTATGGAAAGATACGCATGAAGAATTTATGCAAGCCTTGGAAGATGCAAAGGTTTATGAGCAGGCATGGTGGGAAGAACAAGCCGCAGCTTATATGGTTGAGAACAAAGAAAGCGACAAACTGAACGCTACGCTATGGTCTAGATCAATGGCTGCAAGGTTTCCGAAGAAATATCGGGAAAGCACAAAGACCGAAATCACTGGCGCTGAGGGTGCGCCATTGCTGACTGGCATTCAAGTGACCTTTGTGAAGCCAAGTGAGTGAAGTAAGCAACGCGCAGTTTCCTGTCAAGCTGGCGTGTTTGTTTGACCCGCCAAAGTCTAGATACCGCGTTTTATACGGTGGGCGAGGCGGTGCTAAGAGTTGGGGCGTAGCTCGAGCGCTATTGATTAAGGCAGCCAAAGAACCTTTGCGAATCCTGTGTGCGCGGGAATTTATGACCTCAATGAGGGATTCTGTCCATAAGTTACTGTGCGACCAAATCATTGACCTTAATTTGCAATCGTTCTACGAAATTACCCAAGCCAGCATTCGCGGCAAAAACGGCTCGGAATTCAGCTTTGTTGGTTTAAAGAACAATGTGGCCAACGTAAAAAGTTATGAAGGGGTTGACATCTGTTGGTGCGAGGAGGCACAAAGCATTACCAGATTAAGCTGGAACGTACTGATTCCAACCATCCGAAAAATAGATTCAGAGATATGGGTGACGTTTAACCCTGAGCTAGAAACAGACGAGACTTACCAAAGGTTTGTAGTCCACAAGCCTGATAATGCAGTGGTGGCTAAGGTTAATTGGTCGGACAATCCTTGGTTTCCTGAAACGCTAAAGCTAGAGATGGAAAGCCTCAAGGCTCGAGACCCCGAAGCGCACAGGACGGTTTGGGAGGGGTTTTGCCGGCAGACTGTGGATGGCGCTATCTTTGCCAAGGAAGTGCAGTTGGCCGAGCTGGAGAACAGAATAACCCGCGTGCCTTATGACGCTACAAAGCCTGTCCACGCGGTATTTGATCTTGGATGGGCAGATGCCACCGCTATTTGGTTTGTGCAGTTTATCGGCATGGAAACCCGCTTAATTCGGTACATTGAGGATAACCAACAGACCATCAGCCATTATTTGGCTGAAATGCAAAAGTTTGGATACATTTATGACACGCTTTGGTTACCGCATGACGCTGAGAATAAGACGCTAGCAGCTGCAGGCCGGTCGATTGAGGAAATAGTCAGAGCGGCAGGATACAAAACCCGAATCATTCCCAAAACACCGGTGGTAGACAGCATTAACGCGGCGCGGACTATTTTTAGGTCGTGTTATTTTGATAGAGAAAACTGCTACGATGGTCTACAATGTCTCAGGCACTACCGCTACGAGGTCGACCCTGACACCAAGCAGTTTAGCCGCAACCCGCTGCATGACCAGTATTCACATGGCGCAGATGCGTTTCGGTATATCGGCTTGATGATCAACGAACCCAAAGAGCGTAGAAAACCCAAACCGATGCCAATGTACGGCAGCGCAAACAGTTGGATGGGCTAGATGGACGATTACGAACCAATCATTGATGAAGCCAAAGACTTCCTTAAGTTCTGCAATGATGCAGACTCTAATAACCGTCAGGAAGCCCTAGAAGACCTCAAATTTGTAAATGGCGACCAATGGCCAGTCGAGTTGCAGAACTCGCGTAATCTTGAATCTAGGCCGGTTTTGACCATTAATAAGCTAGACACTTATTGTCGGCAAGTCACAAATCAGCAGCGCCAGCAACGACCACGCATCAAAGTCCACGCTACCAACACCCAAGCCGACCAAAAGACCGCACAAGTCATTTCAGGCGTTGTCAGACACATTGAGGTCAACTCCAACGCAGATCACGCCTACGACAATGGGTTTGACTACGCTGTCCGCATGGGATGGGGATATTGGCGGGTAAACACTAAGTATGTCCGCGAGGATTCATTCGATCAGGAAATCTTTATTGACCCTGTGGACAACCCTTTTACTGTTTACTGGGACCCTAATAGCATCGCACCGGATGGCTCTGACGCTGAAAAGTGCCTGATAACCACGATGATGCCCAAGGAGGTGTTTCGGCAGCAGTTCCCGGGCTTTGACGATGGGACGAGCTTCACCCAACGCGGCACTGGTGACAGTCAATCCGAATGGATCACCAAAGAGGATATTCGTTTAGCTGAATACTTTTACACTGTGCGGGAAAAGGCTACGCTTTACCATTTGTCCGATGGCACGATGAAGTTTGCTGATGGCAAAGACTTCTTTGAGCGCATCAGTTTGGCAGGCTTGACGGTAATTGACGAGCGGCCGAGCTTTAAAAAGACAATTAAGTGGAAGAAGATGACCGCTATTGAGGTTATCGAAGAGCGTGACTGGCCAGGCCGTTATATCCCTGTCGTTCCAGTTTATGGCCGCCACGTTGTCATTGGTAACAAACGCAAGAAATTTGGCATGATTCGCCACGCCAAAGACCCGCAGCGGATGTACAACTTCTGGCAGACCTCACTGACCGAGAGTATTGCACTTGCACCCAAAGCCAAATGGATCATGGCAGAGGGTCAGGACGAGGGTCATGAAAACGAATGGGCGCAGGCCAATGTTAAGTCCACGCCTTATTTGAGATACAAGCAGCGCGACATTGATGGCCAACCCGCGCCACCGCCAACAAGACTGCAACCCGAGCCACCACCAGCTGGCGTGATTACCGCGGCAAGCACAATCAATGATGATTTGCAGGCAATCATGGGGATTTTTGACCCCAATCAGATGCCTACAGGAAATATCTCAGGCAAGGCACTGAATGGCCAACAACAACAGATTGACCTGACCAACTTTGACTATTACGACAACCTGACCCGATCAATCGCCCATACAGGCAAGATTATTCTTGATCTGATACCCAAGATTTACGATTCTGAGCGTGTTTTGCGAATCATTGGGGATGATGGCAAGCCTGAATTAGTTACGTTAAACGAGCGCACTGCGGTTGGCAAAGTGCTGAATGACGTGACTGTGGGCGAGTATGACGTGGTGATGGAGACAGGGCCAGGCTACAACAGCAAGCGCCAAGAAGCGGTGGATTCCATGATGGGAATGTTGGCTGCCGACCCGAGCTTGATGCAGACTGCAGGCGACTTGATCTTCCGAAATATGGACTTCCCTGGCGCCGACATCATTGCCGACCGTCTGGCCACGCTTAATCCCTTATCTCAAGTGGATGAGAAAAGCCCAATTCCTCCGCAAGTCCAAATGCAACTGGCACAAAGCCAACAGCAAATTCAACAAATGGCGCAACAGATTCAGCAATTGCAAATGATGATTAAGCAGCGTCAGGATATCGAGCAAGTTAAGCAAGACAGCGAAACCAAGCGTGAATTGCTTAGACAGACCGCCAAAGCCCATAACACCGAGACAATGGCCGAGGTTAAGGTAAACGACCAAAACACCCGCGCCGTGACTAGTCAGAATAAGATGGAAATTGAGGCGATCATGGAGTTACTTTTGCACCATATGGACACAAACCGGCTTAATCAAGAAATTGCAAAGCGGGATGTTGAGCAACAGCAGGCGATGCGGTTTGCAGAATCAGACATAAGTGCAGGCGCTAACCCATTGACGCAACAATAATTTAGTGGTAAAAACCACAAAACCTTACCAGTTAGGCTAACTGGGCAAATTCGGAGTGACAACGTAATGTCTGAAAAAGAAGCAGGGTCAGTATTGACCAGCGAAAATGCGGCAGATTTTTATGCACAGAGATTAGGTTTAGCTGATCAAGAAGCGCCCGAGGCGGCACAAGCCGAGCCGGTCGCAGAAGTGGAGCAGAGTGAACCTGAAGAGCAGGAAGAAGCCAAACCCACAGAGGAAAAGAAGCAGAATCCGAAACTTGAGAGGCGGTTTTCAGAGATAACTAAGCAGCGGGAAGAAGCGCGAAGAGAAGCGCAACAAGAACGCGAGCGTAGGGAAGCATTGGAACAGCGTTTAGCAGCTCTTGAAAAGCAGGCTATACCCCAACCGGTGCGAGATGTTGATGCAGAACCGCAGCCCAGCCAGTTTCAAGACGCATTTGAGTATGCGAAAGCTCTAGCGGAGTATTCGACAGAAAAGGCGTTAGCGGAACGAGATAGGAGAGATGCAGAGGAAAAGATTGCAGCCGAGCGCCAAAAGGTCATTGAGACTTGGGCAAGCAAAGTGCAATCAGCCAAAGCGTCTATGCCTGATTTTGATGAGGTCGTAGCGTCTAGTGATGTTGTTGTAAATGACGATATTAGGGACGCAATTCTGGAGAGTGATGTTGGACCGCAAGTTCTGTATCACCTAGCTGAAAACGAAGACCTCGCCAAGAAAATAGCTGGAATGTCGCCTAAAGCGGCATTGAGAGAAATAGGAAAATTGGAAGAACGGTTCGCCGCCAAACCAACTGCTAAACAAGAGACTGTGGTTAAAAGTAGAGCACCAGCACCGATCAGCCCGATTCGTGGTGGGACAACTGCAGTGGATGTACCAATCGGCAGCGATGGCGAGTTTCATGGTACTTATGCACAGTGGAAAGCCCAACGTAGAACTGGGAAGATCAGGTAAACCTAATCTTTTTGGAGAATTTAAATGGCAAACCAACTGCTAACCATCTCCAAGATCACCAACGAAGCGTTGATGGTCTTGGAAAACGAATTGACTTTCACATCGGAAGTCGACCGCAACTATGACGATCAATTTGCTGTCGTAGGCGCAAAAATCGGTAACACCGTGAATGTACGCCGTCCTGGTCGTTTTATCGGTACAACCGGCCCCGCTTTGAATGTTGAAGATTTCAACGAGACAAGCGTTCCTGTAACTTTGTCAACACAGTTCCACGTTGATACACAGTTCACTACACAAGACTTGGCTTTGTCCTTGGATATGTTCAGTGACCGTGTATTGAAACCTGCTGTGGCTGCTATCGCCAACAAGATCGACCGTGATGGTTTGGTTATGGCCAAAAACAATACCGCCAACATTGTCGGTACTGCTGGCACACCTCCCACCGGCTTGATCACATACTTGACCGCTGCCGCTTACCTCGATGCCGAGGGCGCACCCCGCGATGGCCGCCGTTCATGTATCGTTGAACCTTTCACATCTGCCACTATTGTGGACAGCTTGAAAGGCTTGTTTGTGCCTCAAGAAGCAATTGGCGAGCAATATCGCAAGGGCTTGATGGGTCGTGACTCTGCTGGTATGAATTGGAAGATGGATCAGAACGTGGTTAGCCAAACCTTTGGCTCTTATTCCACCGCTGTACTGTCTTGCAACACTTCTACAGCAACCGGCTTCCTGACCTCTGGTTGGGCATCTACTTCAACTATTGCACTGTCGGCTACCACTGCATCTGCATCGTTGAACCAAGGTGACGTTATCCAAATCGCCAACGTGTATGCGGTTAACCCCCAAAACCGTCAGGCTTATGGCTCTAACAAGCTGCGTAACTTTGTTGTGACTGCTCCTGTGACAGTTTCCACTTCTGGTACTACCTCTGTGACCGTCAGCCCTGCTGTCATCACCGCTGGTCAGTTCCAAAACGTGTCTGTAACTTCGCCTGGCGCCTCTACCGTCACGCCTTTCAACAACACCGGTACTGTGTCCCCACAGAACATCATCATGCACCGCAATGCGTTCACATTGGCCGTTGCTGACTTGGAATTGCCTGAGGGTGTCCACTTTGCTGGCCGCGCCTCTGACAAGGAAATCGGTCTGTCCATGCGTGTTGTTCGTCAATACACCATTAACAACGATTCGATCCCGACTCGTTTGGATGTGTTGTATGGCTGGGCGCCGCTATATCCTGAATTGGCCTGCCGCGTTGCAGCTTAATTAACCTAATTGGAGAAATAATCATGGCTGCACCTAATAGCGTCACCACAATTCACCCTAGCAATCTGGCAACAAACCAAGCTATTCGCTTGTTGTTTGTGGCAACTGGCATTCCTATCTCCGCAACTGGCGATTCGACTGTTACTTTGCCTGCTCAGAACGTCACCACTTACTGCGTACAGAACGTAGCTATCACCAACGCTAACAAAGACGTTAGCAGCGGCGCTTTGGCTATTTGGACTGCACCCGCAGGAACTGGTACAGAAATCGTTACCAACGCCACTTTGACTAGCAACACCGGCTCAACTTACGTCACAAACGCAACTGTTGTCGCTGGAACTAAGACTACTGCCCTGACCGCACAGACTTTGTACGTTAAGGTTGGTACTGCTGTTGCAGGCGGCACTGTGGACATTTATGTCTACGGTTACGACTTCTCGGTTTATTCCTAATTGGGATGTAACTGAGTAAAAAAGCCACTCTCAAAAGGGGTGGCTTTTTCTCTTTTTGGCGTACAATCAATTCACCTTTTTTAAGGAAACATCATGGCAAAGACCACTATTTCCCGAGGCAATGTGCTTTCTCACACAATTTGCCAACTAACATTTCCAAGCACCACATTTGCAACGACATCGACTGAGGTGACGTTGAGCTGCCCAGGCGTTAAGGCAACAGACAAAATCCAAGTTCAAATTGATGCCAATATGACTGTTGGCGTAGGTATTGGTAACGCATACACCACGACCGACAATCAAATTATTGTGCGTTTGTTGAATTTGACCGGTGCGTCTGTTACTCAAGCTGCCGCAACTTTGTTGGTAAGCGTGAAATCTTGCGAAGATAGCCCGATTCCTGCTGCGGTGGTGTAAACATGGCCGCATCCACAGTCCAACGCAATGCTGGATCAACGGTGGCGTTGTCGGTGACCAATACTGCTCACTCAGCAGTGTTGATTGATGACAGCACAAACGATCAGATCAATTATTCTTCATTTCTCAACACTGGCGCATCGCCAATTGCTGTGAAGTGGGGAACAACTGACCCTGGCGCCCCTACCTTTCCAGTCGATGGCACTAACGGCGACTTTGTTTTGCCTGCCGGCATGACAACTCCGCTGATTTTGGCTACGCCCACCACACCTTACTATCGTGACTGGGAAAC
>OGWM01000118.1_pt1 | contig 11871 bp, 20 predicted proteins | sample 1576041 | NCBI WGS metagenome assembly OGWM01 (sample SAMN07581538, study PRJEB24739) | freshwater metagenome | place: Singapore | collected 2015-01
CGTAATAAAACCGAGTTTACATTAAAGACAATTGGCAGAATGTTTAAACGAGATCATGCCAGTATTATCCATGCATTAAAAACCATTAGGCAGGTTCAAAGTTTACACTACGAAACCGATATAATGGCAGACCTAAAAAAACTTTCTAATATTATTTGATTATTCACAAAATAGTATTACTTTTAATTATTAATTAACCTTAAATATGCACTATGACTGAATTACAACAAATTAGACCTACCTATGAACTTATTAACAAAGACTCGCTTTTGAGTCTATCAAATGAGTTGGCAAGTCTAATAAAAGAGAAAAAACTAAGCACCAACATTCAAGGCAAACAGTTTGTAAACGTTGAGGGTTGGGGATACGCTGGAGCGGCAATTGGCTTGATCCCAATTATTACCGAAGTCAAAGACCTAAGCAAAGAAAACGAGTTAAAGTATTGGGCAACTTGCGAAGTGCGAAATATCGCAACTGGTCAAGTAGTATCAATCGGACACGCTATTTGCTCCAACAAAGAAAGGACTAAGCGTTCTTTTGACGAGTACGCTATTTGTTCAATGGCACAAACAAGAGCAGAAGGCAAAGCGTATAGACTTTTATTAGGTTGGCTTATGAAAGCAGCAGGATTTGAAGCAACTCCAGCAGAAGAAATGGATTTTGCTAAAGAACCAGCACCTTACATTAAAAAGCACAGTACTAAAGAAGATTTGACAACTGCAATTGATTTCTGCGAAAATGTGCAAGAATTAAAGCATCTTTACGAACTAAACCAAGACTTAATCAAAAAAGAAAAATTAGCTGAACTATTTACTAACGCAAAAAACAACTTATAATGGAAAAGAAAATTATTGACTTAATCAAAATGGGATTTGAATTAGACAAATTTTATGCAATACATTTTTGGAGTCACGGATCAAATTATACTCAAATTCAAGGGCATTTAAAAGACAACGAAATATCCGAATATGTAAAATTAGGATTTGAATTTAAGTTTGAAAATGGAATGTATACTGCATCAAAAAATAATATAACAATTGTATTAACAAAATAAACCAAAAAACTATGAACAATCTAATGATTTGGGAAGTCGCACCCACAAAAACCGACATTGAGATTTTTGCTAATAACATAGCAAATGAATTGGCTGAAGGGTTAACTAAGCCAGAAGACGTTGCAGTTAAAATGGCTGCAATAGAAACCTTTGCTAAGACCTTACGCACTAAAGTAGAGGAGCATATTATTGACTTCTTAGATAAATGCCCAAAAGGTGCATATAACCATTTAGGGGCGGAATTAAAGCTAAAAGATAGTCAGACTTACGATTATGCTGCATATTCTCAAAGATGGGCAGAATTACAAGCACAAATTGATGTTCTTAAAGAAGAGCAAAAAGAAATAGAAGAAAATGGTAAGAAATTTGAAAGAGGTCAAATACCTTTAAAATCTTACAAACGCACTTATTCAATCACTTTAAATAAATAAAAATGAAAGTATTAAATGTATGTATGGAAGACATCCAATGGAAGCCAGTTCAAACTAAGTCTGGAGTAAAACATTACGCTAATATTGCGGTGGACTATTTAAAAGAGCCAGACGATAAAGGCAACAACTTAACTGTTTGGAATAATCAGACACAAGAACAAAGGGCAGAAAGAGCCAAGAAAGAATATTGCGGTCGTGGTAAGGAGTACAAGTTTGACGCTAAAAAAGAGTATAAAAACACTAACAAGCAAGAAATGGAAGATCAAGATATAATGCCATTTTAAACATTAACAAAACTTTAACTTATGACACAAAATCAACAAATCAAGAATTATTTAGAGAAAGGTAAATCTATAACTCCCATCCAAGCGTTAAACAAATTTGGCTGCTTTAGATTAGCTGCAAGAATAAGCGATTTACGAAATGATGGCTTAAATATTGCAACTAAGATTGTGACTAAAGATGGCAAAACATTTGCAAGTTATCGGTTAGTATAGTATATTTGTAACGGATGTAGGATATCCATTGTCAAACTTATTGGCTCAAAGCTGCACCCCTAATCCTACTGGGGGGAATGCCGAGAGCCACTTTTATTTTATGAAAGGGAATAGTTATTATTTTAGCCACGATTACAATGCGGCTAATGATACTAAGATTTTATTTCTTAGGCATCAATTAGGAATGGAAGGATATGGGATTTATTGGTTTTTGATTGAACAGTTGGCTAATGCTGGTGGTCGTTTACCTTTAGAATTAATACCAGTTTTAACTACGCAAATGCAATCAACAGACGTTAAAGTAAACGGAGTAATCCACAATTTTGATCTATTTAAGATTGAGCAAGGAGAATTTTATTCCGAAAGGTTAGAAAATCATTTGCAACTTAGACTTAAGTTAAGTGAAAGCGGTAAAAATGGGGCTGCTAATAGGTGGGCTAATAGGGTGGCTATTGGGGGGGCTAATGCAAAGAAAGGTAAAGAAAAGGAAATAAAAGGAAAGGAAATAAAAGAAAATAAAAAAAAGGAAAGTAAAGAAGTTGTTTTCCCTTTTAGTAGTAATTTATTTTTAGATAAATGGAATTTATGGGTTGAATTTAAGAAAGAACAATTTAACTTTACTTATAAATCTGCAATATCAAAACAAGCTGCATTAAACGAATTAGTAAAACTTTCAAACGGACAAGAACAAATTGCTATTCAAATTATAGAGCAATCAATAAATAAAGGTTGGAAAGGATTTTTTGCACTAAAAAATGAACAAAATGGAAATAATCAAGCAAAATCAAGAGTTAGCCACGCTACCGAAGAACAGTTTATCCAAACAGCTTTTAAACGCAATGGCGGTTGGTAGCACTGGCGAATTGCACAACCAGATGTGCAGATACAAAGAAAGAGGCGAACCAAATCATTTGGCGGTTATGCAAAATATACCAAAGGATCAAAGATTGCCACAAATTGCTAAAATGTACGGAACGGATAAAATTGCCACAGTATTAGGTAAACAAATAACTAAAACTTTACTAAACTTTAATCTTAGGGTTGGAATGAATAGTGAGCAGATATACGATTTAAGTCTGGCACTTATAGAAACCGCTGAAGAGGATAATTTAGCAGTTGAGGATATTATGCTTTTTTTAGATGGATTGCCTAAGTTTAAATACGGCAAAGTATATGATAGAATGGATATGCCTACTTTCTTTGAGATGTTAGAGGTTTATAGAGAACAAAGACATCAAGCGTTTGTTAACGCAAGAGAAGAGCAACATGCTCAATTTAAGTCAATGGGCGATAGTAACCGAATGTCAACCGATAAGGACAAAGAAGCTAACCGAAACGCTATGCAACAATATTTAAAAACAATGAATAAATAACATTATCCCCTGCCAATTTATTATTAACAAAGTGGTGTTTGTTATGTCAAAAGGTGGGGGATTTTAAAACATTAACTATGAAAATATTACAATTTGCAAAATTCTTTTTTATTTCCGTTCCTTTAGCAATTATGCTATTTGTAACGGCTAATGTATTATTTGAATTAAAACGACTTTTGAAATGATAGTGAGTGGAGCAGAAAACGCAAGACCAATAAAAATGATAGACATAGAAACTAAAGAAGTAACCATATTTAAAAGCATAGCATACGCAGTTAGATCAACAAAAGTGCCAGAATATTCAATTAGGCAGGGATTAAGTCCATTAAAAAAGGCAAGATTTGTAGTAAATGGGCGAACTGTTGTTTTTAGAGTACATAAACCATAACTTTGCATTATGGCATTAACTCCATTACCTAAACTATTAGAAAAAACGCAAAAGGTGGTAAACGCATACGTTCGCAAAAGAGATGAAGGTTTGCCTTGTATATCTTGCGGAAGTCCTAATGCAAATCAAGCAGGACATTACTTTGCAGTTAAAGGACATTCAGCGTTAAGGTTTAATGAATGGAATATAAACTTACAATGTGCTGGGTGCAATATGTACAAACATGGCAATCAAGCTATGTACCGAATAGGATTAGTAAACAAGATTGGCGAAGAAGCAGTAAGAGGACTTGAAACGATTGCGACTAATCTAAAGGTTTATAAATGGCAAAGAACTGAATTAGAAGAATTAATTAAAAAATATGGCGAAGGCAAATAACTCCAATAAAGTTTCTTTTGGTAAAAGGAAATGTGGTAAATACAAAAAGACATCTGGTCCTAAGGATAAACCAGTTAAACCTTATAGAAAACAAGGCAAATAATGAAAGACACATACGGCAAAAGAATTTATACTTGTAAATGCGGCAGACTAACTGAGGATTACGTTTGGCAGTCTGAATTGGCTAAACATAAGGTAAAATGCTTTCAATGTGGTAAAGAATTAACTATTGACAACTTAAAGTCAGCTTCAGCGGTCCAAGTAGCTTCAATAAGAACTCCAACAAAAAACCGATAAATGAAAATAACAGACATTAAACCAAATCCGAACAATCCAAGAATTATCAAAGATGATAAGTTTAAAAAGCTGGTTAAGTCAATTAAAGACTTCCCACAAATGCTGGAACTTAGACCTATTGTAATAGATGAAAATAATGTAGTCTTGGGTGGAAATATGCGTTTAAAAGCGTGTATAGAAGCTGGGCTAACAGATGTGCCAGTAAAACAAGCAGCTGACCTAACCGAAGAACAAAAGAAAGAGTTTATTGTAAAGGACAATGTAGGATATGGCGAATGGGATTGGGATGATTTGGCTAATAACTGGAATACCGATGATTTAATTGAATGGGGTTTAGATATACCAAACTTTGAACCAGAAGTATTGGAAGCTGAAGAAGATGATTTTGCAGTACCAGATGGCGGAGTTGAAACTGATATTGTTTTAGGCGATTTATTTGAGATTGGCGAACATAGACTTTTATGTGGGGATAGTACCGATAGCGACCAAGTGGCAAAGCTGATGAACGGACAAAAGGCAGATATGGTATTTACTGACCCACCTTATGGAATGAAGTTAGATGCTGATTATAGTGGTATGAAAAGCGAAATATTTAAAGGTGGAATTGGAGGTAAAAAATATGATAATATCAAAGGCGACCACGAAGATTTTACTGATGAATTAATTAATACAATATTTAGTCATTTTGCTGATACAAAAGAAGTTTTTATATGGGGAGCAGATTATTTTGCAGAATTATTACCTAATAAAAATGATGGTAGTTGGGTAGTATGGGATAAAAGAGCAAATGGTAATGATGATATTGCAGAAGATAAAAGTTCAGATAAAATGTATGGAAGTACCTTTGAATTATGTTGGTCAAAAAATAAACATAAGAGAGAAATAGCAAGAATTAAATGGGCAGGTATTTTTGGTATGCCATCCCAAGATACAAAAGGCAGAGTTCATCCAACACAAAAACCTATAGAATTGGCTAATTGGTTTTTTAATAAATGGGGAAAAGACAATGATTTAGTTATTGATTTATATTTAGGTGGCGGAACTACAATGGTAGCATCACATCATCTTAAACGCAAGTGTTACGGAATGGAATTAGACCCAAAATACTGCCAAGTTATCGTGGATAGAATGCGTAAACTTGACCCAACATTGATAATCAAGAAGAACGGAGTACCTTTGTAATAATTAGAAAAAGATTAGAAGATGGCAAACGAACAAAACTTAATACCAGCTAAAAAGGGGGAAGTACGAAACCCTAAAGGTAGGGGTAAGGGAGTTCTAAACTCAAAGACTCGTTTACTTAGATTATTGGAATTGGTAACTGAAACTAAGAACCCAGTTACTGGCGAAACTGAAGAATTTACAATAGCAGAACAATTAGATATGCAGATTATAGCAAAGGCAAGAAAAGGCGACCTTAAAGCATACGAGATACTATTAGACCGATTAGAAGGCAAACCTAAGCAATCAACTGAACTTGAAGTAAGTGGTGGTTTGAGTGTGGTTTGGGAAGAGAAAAAAACCTACGTTGGAAATAACCCAAGCATATAGGTTTGACCATTTAAAGCAATTTAGGAATGTGGGTTCACGTTCGGTTGTGTCCTTAAAAATGGTATCTTAAATTATGGAACTATCAATAAAGCAAACTATTGCTCTTGATTTATTAGAGGATAAAACAACAAACGAAGTCTTATTTGGTGGGGGAGCTGGTGGTGGCAAAACCGCTCTTGGTTGTTATTGGCAACTAAAACAAAGACTAAAATACCCAAATACTCGTGGCTTAATTGGTCGTGCGGTGTTAAAGACATTAAAAGAAACGACATTAGTTTCTTTATTCCAAGTGGCTAAGATGCAAGGATTGTCGGCAGATACTCATTACAAGTACAATGCACAAATGAGCCAAATAGAGTTTTTTAACGGCTCAATTATTCTACTTAAAGACCTTTATTCATATCCAAGCGACCCAAACTTTGACGAATTGGGTTCGTTAGAAATTACAGACGCATTTATAGACGAGGCAAACCAAATAGAAGACAAAGCAAGAAACATTATCAAGTCAAGGATAAGATACCAACTTGATGAAAATGACTTAGTACCTAAAATACTTTATACTTGTAACCCTGCAAAGAACTGGACATACCACGAGTTCTACAAACCGCAATTAGACAAGACAATACAAGACAATAAAAGATTTATTCCATCGTTAATTGACGATAACCCATTTATCTCTAAGCACTACAAACAAAACCTTTTAACCTTAGACACAGTAAGCAAGGAGCGTTTGTTATTTGGTAATTGGGAATACTCAAATGACCCATCAACACTTATAGAATATGACAAAATTCTTGACGCTTTTAGTAGCACTTTTGTACCTACTGGTTCACGTTATATTAGTTGTGACGTTGCTCGTTTTGGTTCTGATAGCACTGTTATTGGCATCTGGGATGGCTTTCGTGTTAAGTTACACCAATATAAAGGTAAGTCGGTTGTTGAAGTGGCTGAAATCATTAAAAGTTTTCAATTAGAAAACCAAGTGCCTACTTCACATATAGTCGTTGACTCCGATGGGGTGGGCGGTGGAGTTGCTGATATGCTTGTAGGTTGCAAGAACTTTGTCAATAATAGTTCTCCATTAGAAAACCCTATAACAAGACAAAAGGAAAACTTTGACAACCTTAAATCACAATGCTATTACAAGTTAGCAGAACTGATAAATGATAGCAAATTGTATATCAATGCAAGTGGTCAAATGAAAGAAAGTATTATTCAAGAACTTGAGCAAGTAAAACAAAAGTCAGTAGATAATGACGGCAAAAAAGCAATAATACCTAAGGACAAAGTAAAAGCGTTAATTGGTCGTTCTCCAGACTTTAGCGATTGTTTGGCTATGCGAATGATTTTTGAATATACTCCAAAATTCCAAGTATCGGTATTTTAGACTAAAATATACTAACTTTGACTTTAAACATTTACACATGGGATTATTAGATTTCTTTAGTAAAAAGAAAGTAAACACTCTTTTTCCAAATATTCCAACTGGTGCAGAAGTAGCTATTCAACACGGGATTGTAACTTGGCAAGGACAAAACGCTCAACAATTTGTTAGAGATGGTTACCAATCAAACGATATAGTTTACTCAATAATCAAACTAATCACAGATAAAGCAAAGTTAGCACCATTCCACGTTTATAAGGTTGTAGATGAAACTGCGGCTAAAAGGTACAAGTCATTGATGAAGCAACCAGATAAGATTGAAAATTGGCACGAAGTAAGACAATTGCACAAAAAAGCATTTGAAGTATATACTGGCGATTCAAGATTAAACGAATTATTGAAATATCCAAACGGAGAGGACACTTGGGCGGATTTGATTGAGCAATGGTGCGGATTTAAGTTGATTACTGGTAACTCTTTTATTTACGCTAAAATGATAGAAGGTGGAGCAAACGAAGGAAAACCATTTGAATTATATGCCTTACCAAGTCAGTACATGGCTATCATTGCCAATGTGGATGTGTTCCCACCAATCCGAGTTGGATACCAATTATTCTACGGCAAGTTGTGGACCTTTGACACAAAGGAAATATTACACGACAAATACTTTAACCCTTATTGGAGTTTAACTGGTAACGAACTTTACGGACAATCTCCATTATTAGCAGCAGCAAGAACTTTAACTCGTTCAAACGAAGCTAAGACTGCTTCAGTTGCAGCGTTCCAAAATGGTGGACCTGCTGGAGTTTTATTTATGAATGACGATAGATATGACCCAATGAGTGGTACGCAACAAGCACAAGCACTTAAAAAGGCAATTAGCGAGAAAGGCGGTTCATTTAATTACAATTCAATAGCGGTTAGTGGATTTAAGGTGGATTGGAAGCAAATTGGTTTAAGTCCAGTTGAATTAAATATCATTGAATCCGAGAAGTGGGATATGAAGGCACTTTGTAATATTTACGGAGTACCTGCTCAACTTTTAAACGATAGCGAGAATAAGACTTACAATAACCAAAGAGAAGGCGAAAAGGCATTGACTTTAAGATGTGCTATTCCTTTGTTAGATAGTTTGACTGAAAACTTAAATCGTAAGTTACATTCAGATTGGGGTTATAGAGGAACTAACCTTTATGTAGGTTATGACATACAAGTTTATCAAGAATTAGAAGCAAACAAGACAGAGCAAGTTGATTGGTTAGACAAAGCGTGGTGGATTCCACCTGCTCAAAAGTTAGAGATAATGGGTATTAAAGCACCAGAATATGTGCCACAAGAAGAATTAGAAAAGATTTACGTGCCTTCTAACTTGCAACCATTAGACCAATTTCAACCTTTAACAATTCCAGACGGAACAAATAAAATAAGTTAAGATGGCAACATTTGTAGAGTTTTTAAGTACATTATTAGACGCAAAGGAGCAAACTATTGTTTGGCATAATCAAACGACAAGTTACGCAGAACATAAAGCATTAGACAAGTTCCAAGACGAATTAGCTGAAAAATATGACGATTTAGTTGAAAGCGTTTCTGGTATATACGGAAGACCTAAAAACTATTCCGTCGCAACCTTACAAAACTATCAAAGTATTGAGCAAATCTATACGTATTACAAGAACCTATATGAGTACGTACAAAAAGAACGTAAAACAATCTATCAAGATACTTGGATTCAAAACCAAATAGATGAAATCGCTGCATTGATAGGCAGACATTTGTACCTTTTAACATTGAAGTAATGAATAATATAGACGATTTATTAGATAAGTTATTTGATTTAAAAGTTGACTTAAAAGGCAACTTACAAGATATTATTGATGAAGTTTACGCAAAGTATCATGGCTTAGTAAATATGTCTTATTCGGAGTTAAAAGCGTGGAGCGAAACGGATTGCTCAAAAAAGGCAAGTCTGGATAGAGGACCAATAAATAGAAACTTAAACCTTTTATCTAAGAAAAAAGCCGATTGGGGTGCGGATGAAGTAAAGTCAGCAAATAGAACAATTAGTTTTATTAGCCGTATGAAGAACATGGAGCAAGGCGAACCAGTATCAAAAGATTGCCCTTCTAAAAGAGATATTAGCTTAAAGAACTGGGCATATAACCCAAATAAATAAATAAAATGGAATCTAAACATTTTGACAAGTTTTTAGCATTAGTTGAAGAACTTAAAGCTACAACTGGTTTAAATAAAACTGGGAATGCTTTTGCAAACGCTAAAGTAGATGACGGCAAAGTAAAAAAACCACAATCTTGGAATCCACCAAGTTCAAGCGAAGAAAACGCATACATTGAGAAAAATGGAATGGCGGCTTTTGGGAAGTGGCATTTAGGGATTGATGCTAACATTGATCCAGAAGCAAAAGGTCATTGGCACTATATTTTTACAAGCGATTTTGAGAATGTAGATAGAGCAGGACTTATCGCTATAAGACAAAGAGCAGGACAACAAAAACAAACAGACGTATTCAATGCAGCTGGTAAGCTATTGGAGAAAATAGATGCATAATGGTTTGGACTCAATACAAACAACTTTACTATAACGCACTTAAACAATACTCGCCTAAGTTCCAAAAAGAACTACAAAAGCAAGTAGATACCTTTTGTCGTACCCAAGATTACTCTAAAATGAGTTCTAAGGGCATTGCAAAGACAATTAAGCAGCTTCATGTGGCTTTAGGTACTAAGATGGCTACAATCACAAATAAGTCCGTTAAAAAGGCAACAAAGGGGTTTTATGAGCCATTTGAGGTAAAAATGAGTCAAAGCGATATTTATGCCTATGTAATTCTTCAGTTTTTGGAGCGTCAAGGTGTAAACAATATAGCAGACGAAATCACAAATACTACGGCAAAGCAAATAGCTTCATATCTTCAGCAAGGTTTTGACAATAACCTAACAATACAAGAACTTATTCCTTTACTAAGAAAGTCTGGCATAACTGACTTTAGAGCCGAGTTAATCGCAAGAACCGAAACTGGTAGAGCGGCTAACTTGGGAGCAATGGTTGGTGCTACGGCAACTGGGTTGGTTACAATGAAAGAATGGATTGCAACAAGAGACGCAAGAACAAGAAGAATGCCACCAAGTTATGCAGATCATTTAGTTATGGACGGAGTTAAAGTAAATTACGACCAACCTTTTAGAGTTCCAACAAGTTACAAAGCAAGTGGTGGAATACATGAGGGCGGTGTTGAATTAATGATGCACCCTTGCGATAGCGGAGCAAGTGCAGCAAATACTTGTAATTGTAGATGTACAGTTGCTTTTGAGGCGGTAAGAGATGCAAACGGAAAACTAAAAACATTCCAAAACAATCCACCAGTTGGCGACATTGGTTTTATATGGGGAGTGCTTAGTAATATAGTGGGAATGGAGATAGGGAACTTAATAGCGGAAGCGTTAAAATAATAAATAAAAAATTAATAACTTTGTTACATGAGTACAATGCAACTTAAAAATACACTTGTTGAGAAACAAGATATTGGCTATAACATTATGGATGTTGATAGTGAGCAAAGACGAGTAAAGGCGGTGTGGGCGATGTGCGGCAACGTTGATTTAGACAATGACATTATTGTTCCAGAAGCGTTTACTAAGACTATTAGCGAAAGAGGTCCAAAAGGGAAAAACTTAGTTTGGTCTTTAGTGGATCATTGTGCTGATATGAACAATGTAATTGGTAAACCAGAACAATTATACGTTGAGAATGATATGTTAATAGCAATCACTCCAATCGTAGAAACTGAAAAGGGCGAAGATATTATAAAGTTATACGAAGCTGGTTTAATCAACCAACACTCAATTGGATTTAGTACGATTAAGTCAAACGTAAACAAAGAAGGCATTAGAACCATTACTGAATTGAAACTTTACGAAGGTTCAGCGGTTTTATGGGGTGCTAATCCAGAAACTCCAACTTTAGGTTTTAAAGGAGAAATGGAAGCGGCTGACAAAAGAAAACAATTAAGTGACAGACTTGAAAAGCTAATAAAAGCGTTTAAAAGCGGTAGATTTACTGACGAAACGTTTAGCTTAGTAGAGATTGAAATAAAGAGAATCCAAGCTGAATTATTGGAAATTGAAGTAATCAAAGAAATCACTCAATCCGAGCAATCAATTGAGCCGATAGTTGAAGAAAAGACTGAAGATAACGAGCAAGTTCTCAAAGCTATCAAACAATTTAACAATCTATTTAAAAATTAAGAAATGGAACATTTAATTAATGAAATGGCAGAAAACGTAAAAGGCATTAAGTCTGACGTATCTGCTCAAATTGAAGAAGTTAAGACTTCTATCAAAGTTGTTGCTGATGAAATGCAAAAGCAAATTGATGCACAAAACGCTGCACAAAAGAAAGCTGCAAAGCGTGAAGTAAAGTTTATGGACGAAGTTATCATGGAGAAATTAGATGGTAACTTAGACCAAATTGAAAAAGAAATGAAGTCTGGCGGTAAAT
>OGWM01000119.1_pt1 | contig 11839 bp, 26 predicted proteins | sample 1576041 | NCBI WGS metagenome assembly OGWM01 (sample SAMN07581538, study PRJEB24739) | freshwater metagenome | place: Singapore | collected 2015-01
TTTCCCAGTCACGATACGGCACGCAGAATGGGCAAAAAATTCTTACATTAATCAATCTTCGTACGAAGCTAAGTATAAAGATTCTATTAATAACAATGAAAAATTTTGGGCAGAAGAAGGTAAGCGAATTCATTGGTTTGCGCGAGGTCGGGGTCACTGCCTGAGGTTTGTGGAGGTGCGGCGGAGTACTTTGATCCACGCTCGGAGGAGGAGATGATGTCGGTCGTGGGGTTGGTGTTGGGAAGTGAGGAGAGGCGCGAGGGCTTACGCAAAGCAGGAATTGCGAGGGCAGCGGAGTTTTCTTGGGGGAAAATGGCAGAGGAGACGGGAGAAGATTTCTTGTTTCATTGTGATTCATTGTTGATGAAAGTTTGGAAGATTTGAGTTTCAGTGTGCGAAAGTTTATTAATCTAATGGAAGTTCTACACATGTCAAGCGATTTTGCAAATTTAATTTTCCATCTGCATGGAAAATCCAGGACCCCAGGACTGCACGCTCAGTGTAAAGACGAATGTGGCTGAAAAGAGTTTGCAAAAACTCAAAAAAGTTTGGAAGGTTTGTGAAAAATAAAAACATTATAGAAGTTGGGATACCAATGTCAAGAAAAAAAAACTCATCATGGCCTGGAGGGAAAACTTGGGCGGCTGGTTTTTCCATGCGTGGGGTGAAGATTTCCTGCCGTGTGCATGGAAACCCAAGACACCCAGGTTTGTCGCATCTATCTTATGGATTTGCCCGTTTTTACTTTTGCCTCACATTCGATGCGAGTTATTGCATAACAGAACGCCGACTTGTGTGATAACGATTTATAACGATTTGATAACGACACCGATTTTTTTTGGATACACGGGAAGTTTTTGTCTGGGGTGCGAGTTATTATCATTATAGAAAGGTGGTGATTACTATGGAACTAAATGACGCAGGGCAGAAAGTTGTTGGTGGGATTCCACAAACTAAACTAACGCCGAGTGACCTTGTTAAGTATTGGGGTGCGATTATTGGTGCTAACACCGATGGCGACCTAGCAACTTGGCAACAGGACTCAATTGTCGTAAACATCTTTACTTCTAATGGAGATGGGACTTACGACTTCAGCGAATACATCGAAGAAGATTTAGAGGGCAGAGACCTTGACTTCGTGATGGAGATGGCAGACCAATTGTTCATCTAATCTACGCCGAACTCCCCGATGCAATGTCGGGGGGTTCGGTTATTATTCTTTTACGCCGATAAGGAGGTGGAACTATGGAACTAACCGAAGTAGAGGCAAAGGCTATCAAGGCTATTTACACCGACTACCACGCTGGAGCAACTAACGCCGAAGAAGCGTTGCACGCTTTGGAGCAACTCATCAACGCCGAGTAATCTAGCGTCATCAAGCATGAACCCCGACCTAATGGTTGGGGTTTATGTTTTAACGCCGAAGCATGTGGATACAGAAGCAGATGAAACACATACGCCGTTTTTGCTGGGTGGCCACATTTTCCATGCGCCAGGCTGAGTTTATAAAGTTTTATAAAAAGTATTGACATGTGCCGTTTGCTTCTTTATAATAAAGTTATGCGAAAGGAGGAGACCATGCATGAATACGAAAAAACTTTACAGACGACCTGTGCTGAACTCCTTGCCGAGCAAGGAAAGAACGCCGTTTTTGAGTTTGTAAAGCTAAATCACAGAGAACTAACTTGGTATTTCTGTCGTAAGTGCGAAAGTGAGTGTCCTGCTACATCAAATCAGGTTTGTCTGGTGTGCGGTGCAAACATTTTTGACGAAGACGACCCAAACGCCGAGTTTATCTAAAAATCATCCCGCATTGGAGAAAACATCCGATGCGGGATAATTTTTTTGCCCTGGATGCATGGAAAAAGCGGCCACTTGACAAACACGGGAATAATTTGCTTCTCATCTCAGTTATCTTATGTATGAGAAAAGAAAGGAGAAATCCGATGGAAAACAAGAAAGATTTACTAAATCCGAAGTTTGACCTGAACACCGAGAGTGGTGTTCGTGGCTTTTTGGAGTGGCTTTTTGACCCCGAAGTTGATAAAGCCTTGGAGCAATTTATTAAAGAAACTGCCGATGAAACACTTGACTAATGTCTGCCGTGTGGTATAGATTTGTCGTATAGCAACAAAATCTCTTAGAAAGGAGAACGAAATGAAAATTGTAATTGCTTTGCTAGGTATGTGGTGTTTTTGGAATTGTATTCGCATCACCGACCAACTCGGACACGCCATAGTTTTTGGTGGCAACCTACCTGCTCTTTGGGCTGGGCTAGTTGTTTTCTTTTCTGGTGTTGTGGGCTGTGTTGTTTATTTATTCGGAACTCGGAAATAAAATGTCTGCCGTCTTGGTTATAGTAAATAAGAAAGTTAGGAGAGATAACTAATGGAACAAAAGAAAGAAGTAAGAGTAGAACTACTTGCTACATCAGACCCTTATACAGAACTAAGGGCTGGCTCACTCGGAACTAAGGTAATGGAATACATTGACCCTTGGGGATACCGAACAATTGTAGTCAAGTGGGACAATGGCTCTAACCTGAGTTTGATAGAAGGCTCAGGAGATAGTTGGAGAGAGATAACTAATGTCTAATTACACATCAGCAACATACTCCGTTACACTAACGACTAACTCTACGAGTTACACGACAACAATAACTACGCCGTCTAGTTACAAAGACACGATTATTGAGTTGGCGATACAACGCATCAAAGACGAAGATGGTTTTGATTTATCTAAACACCGATTCGTTGATACATCATACGAAGTATTGGAAGTGTGGGACTAATGAGTGCTACCGATTACAACGACCTAAGCCAACACATAGGACACAAAGTAGAAGTTGTTGCCTATGCCGATACTAATGTTGCTATTGAGTGCGAAGAGTGTAGTGAAGTGCTACTGGACTTTGATAAAGAAGTTGAGTGCGAGTTTCACACTTGGGTTCTGCAACTTAATATGCCGAACACTCCTGTCCAAAATTTGTGCGAAGAGTGTGGAGCAACTGAACCTGCTGACCCCCACGATGTCGCCGAGCAAATGAGATTACTTGGCGAGTTTGGTGAATCAATGCAATTCTGGAAAGGTGAAACAGATGATACAAGAAACTAAAATCAACACCGAAAGATTATCGCCTGAGTTTTATGTCTGGGAAACTGGATACGAAGAAGTTTGGGCAGATAAAGATAATCCGTTTTTCGTAGTGCGTAATGGCGAAATGCGAATCCACAAGACCAATGCCGATGGAAGTGTAGATGTAATCAGATACACCGATGCTTTGCTGAAACTTGGAATTGAGAACGACAAGCAACTTGCCGACTGGACAAATCAAGATGAAGAACTGGTATCAGTCAGTATGAATCCTTGGTATGAGATTTACTCCATCAACGATACTGGCTACTACTCTGAGCCGTTTTTTGAGTTGGACAAGGCAATTGCTTACGCCGAAGAAATGCTGGCGAAGTATCCAAATGGAGTAGTTGCCGACTAAACGAAAGAACAGAACTGGGCTTGGGAAACCAAGCCCTTTTCTTTTTGCCGTGCTGGTGTGCTGGGTAGCCTGTTTTTCCGTTCACAATGCTATCTTTGTTGCATGTCCTTTCATCTCGCTACACCGATAAAACTGCTTGTTGCGTTTGATGAACGCATTTCTTTTCTCTATTCTCTTGCTGGTGGAGAGCATGATGGCAAGGTAGTTCTGGTTTCATCTCTGACTACGCCGACTTATCAGGAAACAAGCGTCTTTCTGTGCTGGGACTTGGAAGGAGAAGATGTTGACTGGGGTAATTCACTATCAACAATTCCGTATGTGGATACCGAAGTAGCACTAAACAAGATGGGATACACAACAAAAGTTTCCTCTTGACATGGAAAAACTTGCTGCCTACACTAATACATAAGACATGCGAGAGGAGCACCGATTGGGCACAACTGTTGATGGGCTGAAGCCGACTCATCCCGTTGGGGAGAAGTTCAGTAGAAATGTTTGGGGCTGGAGCCCGCTAAAAAACTACATCTTAGAGAAGTATCCGAAATACGATAAGCCGTTCTTTGATGGCAAACTCACCAAACTACAAGCAAGCCGTCTGGCTGATGCTTTGTTTGACGACATCGCATCTGGCAGAGCACAGCAATACGCCGATGAGTTCATGCTCAAAGTGAAGAACATTGACCGAATTATCTGCGAATACTGCAAAGGAACAGGTATCAGGTCAGATGAATTGGGCATAGAAAAAGGAATGGACACGGAAAAACTGGTACCCCTGCTTGCCGAGCAGTTGGGGAGAGAAACTGGCTACTGCAATGGGTGTGGAGGCTTTGGGTCTAGAAAAACCAATGAGAGTGCGTACTACTTAGAGGTTGAAGACTTACAAGAGTTCGCCGAGTTTCTCAAAAACTCTGGTGGAGCAGTCTGGTAAAAATTATTTGCGACACGCTTGACAAATGTCAGTAGTGTTGTGTAGATTTCTAATGTGCCTATTCAGCAACTAACGATTGGAGAATAAAAATGGGTATGGATGTTTATGGAAAGAGTCCAAAAAACGAAATTGGCGAATACTTTCGCCGTAATGTCTGGGGCTGGCGACCACTTTGGGATTACTGTGTGGACAACTTCAACGATTTAGTTGGAGAAGTGTCTGGACACTACAACGATGGAGATGGTCTAAACAACGCTGGCAGTTTGGAACTAGCACGCCGTATCAAAGAGCAACTAGCAAATGGAAGTGCCAAAGAGTACATCGAAAAGCGTAATGCTTACTTGGCTAACCTAGAAAGACCAAAGTGCGAGTTGTGCGATGGAACTGGTATTCGTACCGATGCTATTGGCGTTGAGAACAAAATGCCGATTAGAGAACTTTCACCTGCGATGGCATCGCTAACTAATCGCACACACGGATGGTGCAATGGTTGTGATGGAGAAGGTAAGAAAGACCACTGGGACACTTCTTACTCACTTGACCTTGACGACATAGAAGAGTTTGCCGAGTTCCTTGAGAACTGCGGTGGATTTGAGATTTGCTAATAAAAGCAAAAAACTACGATAGCCCGAAAGGAAGGGTAAAAGTGAAAACGACTATGAACAAAAAGAAGAACGCCGACGCTGCTTGGGACTGGTTTGTGTCTATGTACCAAAAGCGTGGCTACAAATCTCTAAATCAGTTTGCGATGGCTACTGGAATGCAGAAAAGCAGTCTAAGTAGATACTTCCATCAGCAACGCCAGTTGCCGTCAGGTATGATGGCAAAACTGTGTCAGGAACTCAAAGTCACGCCAAATGAGATGATGCGAGCACTTGGTATGTGGCAATAAACCCCGCTAAATAGCAAACACCTGAGCCATGTGTCTAAACTGGCTCATTTTGACATAACACGGACTATTTATGGTCTAAAATGGAACAACAACTGAATAGTGTATTGGGAGAACCAAAACAAACAACGACCAAGTACTAACTAACAAGGAAAGGTAGGTCGCCTAATGAAATGGTTGCTGACAATAACGATTGCTGTAATGTTATGCGGATGTTCTTCATCTGCGGCACAAGCCAGCCAGTTAGCAAAAGATGAAGTGACAAGGAGTGTGGAAACTCAACAAATTGTCGCATCAAAGAACATTTTCAATCACCCCGTAATGTCTAAATCTACTTCGTTTGCGAAGTATGCGGAAAGTGTTGAAAATAAGAAAAAACTAAATAAAGTCGTGATAAGGCTTATACACCGAGTAGGTAAAACCCCTTATGTACCGCAAGGCTCATCTATTTATGGATGGGACTGCTCAGGTATGGTGAGGTGGGCTTACGAGCAAATGGGAGTAGAAGTACCTCACTCAGCGACTGCTCAGGCTTACATAGGACACCGAGTAAAGACACCACAGGTTGGGGACATAGTTATCTTTGGATACAAAGGATACAAGTCTTTCTACCACTCCGCTATCTACATTGGCAAAGGAAAAGTAATAAATGCTAATCGTGGATTTGGTGGAACTTACATACAGCCATTGTCGGACTACAAGAACGACAGGGTTGTTTATGTGAGAGCAGTGCCACTCCCCTAAACAACAAAAAAGAGGCTCCCGCAGAGATGCGGGAGTTTTCTTTTTACCGACATGTTCTCCATCAGCGAACCTGGGCGGCCACTTTTTCCTTTCAAAATTGTTGCGTTTCTGCTTGACAACGGGAATGTTTTGCTATAAATTTTAGTTATTGATTACATACCGAAAGGATTCAAATGAAAACTATGTTTACATCAATGTTGCTGGGCTCAGTGCTACTTGCGTTGGGACTTGTCATCAAGGCTGGCACTCTGACAATCAGTGCCGATAAGTTAGCCTTTGGACTAGCGTCAATCATCTTTGTAGTTGGTGGGCTGGCTGGATTCATCTTTGCTTGGCAGAACAGACCAATCTCTCTTCGCCGAAATGTTAGGAGCAGAAGATAATGGCACGAGTAAGACTTATTTCTATTGGCGACCCTAACTCCACTCTCAAGGCTGGAGATGAGGGAGAAGTCTTGGTAGAAAAAACTGTTGGCTGGACTGGAACAAAAGAAACAAAACTAGAAGTGAAGTGGGACAATGGCTCAGACACCACGCTGTATTCGTGGGCAGATGTCTGGGAAGTAATCTCCGAGTAATAAGAAAGAAGACAAAATGACAACCCCCGTAATTATTGACACTCAGATAGCAGAACTTCGCAACACGATTGACGACAAAAGATTTGCTATACACCGACTAACTCAATCAATTGAATACAACAAAAAGCATTCATGGATGGGTAAGGAAACAGAAGAAAAAGAAATCAAACGAGATGCTCTTGAAAAAGAGGTTGCCGTCTGCAAAGAAAAACTGGCGGCCCTAGAGGCACTCTACACAGGATGGTCCCGTGCTTATCTTGTGCGGAATAGCAATGGGCACATTCACAAGCATCTCAACTGTTCTACATGCTTTCCAACAACTCAGTATGTTTGGCTTACCGAGATGTCTGGTCGAGATGAACTAGAAATTGCGTTTCTTGCTGGTGAAAAGGCTTGTACTGTTTGCTACTCACACGCCCCGTCTGCTTACTTTCTTCGTCAATGTGAATTGGAAGACCCTGAAGTTGTAGAGGCACGCCGAATTCGTCAGGCTCGTAAGGCTGAGATTGAGGCTAAGCGTTTAAAGACTGGTATCTGGAATCCAGATGGCACACCGCTAGTAGTGCGTGAATACGCATTTAGCAAATACAAGACTGAAGTCAAGGCAGAAAGAACTGCTCAGTCCATTGCGGTCAATTCGCTAGTTGGTATTCAAAGTATGGGTCGCTCACCTGAAGAGATTGAGCGTAGCAAAGAAACTATTGAAACTATCTTGATTGCTCTAGCCCACAAGCGAGGGACATCAGTTGAGGAACAGCGTGCTCTAATTCAAGCCAAAGCCGATGCTCAAATCAAAAAGAACAAGCGTGATTATCCAGATGTAAATTGGACTACAAGATAAGAGTCTTGGTTTAGGCTATAATTGGAATACTTACAGTAAGGATTATGATGGCTGAAGAAAAAGCGTTGCCTACACCAAAACACTTGGCTCAAATGAGTGCCGATGAACTACACGCTCTCATTGAAAAAGAAGGCAAAAACTTCGTTGAGCAAACTGAAGACGGGGACATCTCAATAAATGAGTATCTAGCATCAGAGAACTTTAACCTTACTCGGTTGCTAAATCTTTTCTTCGCCTTTGAATACTTTGAGCGTGGAGAGCCGAAACAAAAAACTTATGACGCTAGGTATGGTTTGCTGTATGAACTTGTATATGCTGAACTAGGCAAGTTGCTTGGGGATGACCTATACGGACCTGAATATGTAATAGGTCTATAAAATAAATAAACACCGATAAAGAAAGACAAAAAGACAAATGAAATTAGAAACAATTCTCCTAATACCAATCGCTTACTTACTAATTGTGAGCGTGCCGATAATGATTGGCAATATCCGTGAGAGCAGAATAAAAAACAAGTATGTTCTGCCTGGCTATCTTGTATGGTTAGTGTCTGCAATCACATATACCGCTCTATCTGGCGACTGGCTAAATGGACTGGTGCTACCACTTGTGGTGGGACTTGCTTTGCTTATTGCTTTTACAATGATTAGTAGTTCTGGCGTTGTGGGAATGGGCGATGTCAAAATCGTAATTCTTATGGGACTAACTCTCTCTTGGAAGTTCCTCTTAGTGTGGCTATATCTACCGCTATCTATTTTTATCTTAGGTTTACTGGCATTTTTATACTTCATTGTTGTCAGCAAAAAAGTTAAGGATTCTGTCAAACTAGGTGGAATTATTTATGCTGTTTACATTGCACACTTGCTAGTACTATTCGCAAACTAAGGAACAAAATGAGCATAGATGCCTATGATTACGGAAAAGAAGATGGCAAAGCAGAAGAACGACAAAAGATTGCCGACTTACTTAGGTCTAAGCGTTGTGAGTGCTTGGACATGTCCATAGAGCAAATGGAAGTTGCTTATCCAGACCCGAAGAAAAGATTCTTTGAACACGCAAATTGTTTCTGGGTTGGACTTGATTGGGTCATTGAATTAGTTGAAAAAGGAGAAGACGATGTACCGCCTACTACACCGAATTAGTGGCATAGGTTTTGCTATTGGGCACTGGGCTCAGTGGCAAGCAACTAAGTTTCCACGCAAGAAACACCGAAGAAAGAGTTTGACAAATGTCATAGGATACACTTATGATTATTTCGTTGGAAAAATCCAACACCTAAAGACGAAAGGACAATAAATGTCAAAGACACTAATTGGATTTACCGATAAGCAAATAAAGTTTGCTGTTTCGCTGAGCGAGTATGCCCTAAAGCAACTACAAAAAGCACACGATGAATCTCACTCAGGAGTAGATAGACTGCTTTACGGTGATTGGATTGCTTCAGCAGAAGAAATCGTGGAAGTATTGAAAGCAAATATGCCTCAAAATGAGCCAGAAACGCCCTTTGTAAGCGTTTCCCGCCCAGAAGCATAAAACTCTCTATAAAAGACCCTAAAAGCCCCGCTCTATCCCCGCAGAGTGGGGTTTTTAGCATACGGCTTATGCTTGACATAAATATTACAATTTGGTAACATTTTCTTAGTTAGCGACAAGGAGAAGAATATGACAAACAAACTAACTATCGCATATAGCGACGACTATCTAAACTGGCAACTTGGTTCAGGAGATGGCTCACACCCAACGAAGCCTATTCGTGCCAAGATTGCTACCGAACATTTGGTAGAGGAACTGGGTGCGGACAACATAGAAATCATTGAACCTGAGTTTCGTGATGGTGACAGAGAAAAGATTGAATCTGTTCACAGCACCGAATATGTTTCAGAAGTTATAGATGAGGGTAGGTCTTACGACTGGGCTGGAAATAAGCCTGAGATGGGACACACCGCTGCTCAGATGTTTGCTGGCACTGCTCGTCTGGTTGAGAAGATAATTGCTGGTGAAACTCAGGTGGGGTTCAATCCACAAGGAGCAAAGCACCATGCTCAATACGGATGGTCAGAAGGTTTCTGTGTCTTCAATGATTTTGCCTGGGCCGCCAAAAATTTCGTGCAGAATGGTCTGAAAGTTGTGTACATCGACTGGGATGTAAATGCTGGTGATGGGGTGCAGAACTTACTGGAGGATACCGATATTCCTACTTTCAGTATTCACGGACATGGTATCTATCCAACTCACTCAAATACTTGGCTTCGTGAGGCTGGCACTCAAGAGAATTATATTTATCTTGATGAGGAAAAGCACTGGTACAACTACTGCTTACAGCAAGGTCAAGGCGATGAGGCTTTCAAGTGGGCGATTGATGAGATTGCTAAAAAGGTTGCCGAGTATAAGCCAGATGTAATCTTGCTTGCTACTGGTGCCGATGGACATGAGGGTGAGCATTGGGGTCTGAAGTACACCTATGATGGATACCACTATGCCGCTGGAGTAGTTGCTGACCTAGCCAACAAGTATGCGGATGGTCGTGTGCTCATTGGTGGTGCTGGAGGATACCAACCTTTCACTCATACACCGAGAGTTTGGGCCAATGTCGTCAAAGACATCTATCTAGGAACTCAAAAATCAGAGTAAATGGTAGGATTGCGTTGTGTGGGAGCCACATGTGCTCTCATGCACGCCATCTTGCATAGAAAAAATGGCAACCCAGGTAAGAGGAGGACAAAATGTACGAGTTTTGGTCAATTTTTTGCATCGTAGTGGGACTTCCACTGATTTTTTGGATTGCCAAGGTGGTTGATTCTAAGACAGATTGGGATGAAGACCTAAAAAATGCCGATGAAGAAGAAATTTCAACACTTTTGGGCGTAGTTATGCCTAAAAACGAAGAGAAAGAAGAAAAATAAATGCCAAGTTGGTTGATTTTACTCAGAGATTTGGTTTGGAGTTCAATTTTTGCGATTTTAGCCGTCATTGCGACTGTTTTGATTGCTTTATTTGCTCCAAACAACATTGGACTGATAATTGGGACTGGTTTGTCAGCAATTTCGCTGTCAATTCTGGCTCTCAGGAGTTAGTTATTCCAATAGCAAACACAATTGAATAGTTTTTGTATCACAGATACAATTTCAATAGAAAACCGAAGACCTTTACGGGTCTATAACACAGAAAGACATAGAAACAATGACACAAGTAAAAAAAGCAAATCAAAGATTACCGATAGAAACAGAAAGATTGCTAAAGGAGTTGAAGTCGCCTGACAGAGATAACCTGATGCGTCTGCTACACAATGCTGGTTGGACTCTAAGTGCTATCTCTCGTTCAACAGACTTGAGCAGAGAGCGAATTCGTCAGATTTGTGTATCACCGATTGACCCGTCTGGTGTTGCTGACTTCAGTATTCCAACTCCACCAATGTATCCAGCAAAACAGGAGAGAGAGTTCATTGAGCCATCACCTGAGATACTGGAGAGATTGATGGAACTAAAGCCGATGGCTCAGCAAGTTCGCTCACACGCTACTCGCTTTAGAGCAGAAGCAGAAGAGTACACCAGACTAATTGCTAAGGCTCACTTGGAAGATGGAGTCACGCTATACCGATTGGCTAAGCGTATGGGAGTTACTCACTCAGCACTTCGCTTCAGACTTGCTCGCTATGGATACAAGACAAGCGACAAAGGCCAGAGCAGAGTTTATACACCAATCAATCCTAAGAACAGATATCTAAAGTAGTAATGAGCACATTCAATCGTGCCCTATTGCTAGCCAATCTACTAATAGGTGCTTTTCTTTTAGGTTCTGCTTCATCTCAGTCTGTATCAGCCGTTGAGTCAAATGTGATTACTGCTTGTGCTAATAAGACAACTGGTGCTTTACGGATAAGTAGCAAGTGCTCTAAGTCTGAGCGATTGATTACTTGGAACCAGACTGGACCTGCTGGCACAGATGCTTATGTAAATACTAAGTTAGTTACAATTCGTTATGTAGGCGATGGTAGCCAATGGGCAACTGGCTGCGGAGATGGAAAAGAAACATTTGGGTCACTCTTTGGTTTTAAAGCAAAAACCTTTGATGGTTATTTCGTTGGCTCAAGAGAGTACGACTTGAATAGCCTTACATCTAATACCGATTGGACAAAAAATCCCTACTGCTCTATCACTCTAAAAGTGGTGGAGTAGCAATATACCGATAGCACTATACTGGTGTTAATTACCAAACTACAAAAGGAAAAGTATGGCTATAAATAAAGAAAACTCCATTGGCGTTGCTGGTGGCATTGTTGGTGTTGTGAACAAGATCGGAAGAGCACACGTCTGAACTCCAGTCACCGGCTATGATCTCGTATGCCGTCTTCTGCTTGAAAAAAAAAA
>OGWM01000121.1_pt1 | contig 11758 bp, 14 predicted proteins | sample 1576041 | NCBI WGS metagenome assembly OGWM01 (sample SAMN07581538, study PRJEB24739) | freshwater metagenome | place: Singapore | collected 2015-01
GTTTCCCAGTCACGATATGGTGCCTTTAATATCCCTGTTTATAGTTCTAAAGGGTCAAATCCCAACTCGTTAGCCACCGCTTTGGCACGGTTTCTGAAGGTCTTATCGTGTTTAGTCCACGCATGGGTGACGGTATTCCAACGGCTTGCATGAATCATCTCATGGGCCATAGTCCTAATGACCGTGTCTAAATGCCCACACCGAGCGTCAGAAATGGTAATGACATGGGCGTGGGTTTCTCCATCGTCATATAGGTAAGTACCCATAGCGTCAGGGTCACTATCCACAATAAACTTAATTTCTTCAGGTAAAGGCAAATCCCAAGACGCAAACGGCTCAACACAGTAAAGCATTGAGTAAATGTTCTCGATGATTTTGGGTGTTAGCTTCATACCGCAAGAATCTCGCCCCTAAACATTACTTCATCGTCACCGTAAGTCATTACCATTTCAGGCATTAGTAACTGACCCCTATCCCACGAAGCCAAGATAAAGCCTTGCCGCCAATCTTTAGCGTTATCCTCAGTATATTGGAAGCTTTCATGGTTAATGTCAGCTAAAGTGCCTGTTTGTACGCCCCAATAAGTCTTTTGGTCAAAGGTTGAGATTGGGCTACAAGTTAGAACATGAGTATGACCCGTAAAGATATTGCAGAAACTAGCCTGTACATTGTTGTAGCCAGCATACCGACCACCCTTATGCCTGTGTTTAATTACAGTATCGTCATTGACCCAAAACGACCAGCAAGTTTCCCAGTTCGGAAAGTGGTATTTCAGGTTAAAGCCATCAACCCCACTAAACTCAGGGGCACGGGCTACAAGGGCAGCTTCATACCGCATATCGTGGTTACCCAAAGTCCAAATCAGCCGACAGCCTGCTGGTTTAACCTTTTCAATCGCTTCTAAATGGGTTTTACAGTAGTTTAGTTCGTCTAAAACGCTTGGTTTGCGGTCATAGTTAATGGATGGGAAACGGCTTAATACCGCCCCATCAAACGCATCACCATTACAGATAATGGCTTTGGGTTTGAAATGCTCAATAAACTTGAGTAATGCCTTAAATGCGGTGGTGGTTTCATCGGTGAAGTGAGCATCCGAGAATATGATGACACGCCCTTTTTCTAACTCCATACCCCGTCTTACGCTATGTTGCGTTGCTTCTAAGCGTACTTTTAGTTTTTCTTCTCGCTTTTCCCGTTCTTCTTTTGCTTTTTCAGCTAGTTCTTTGTTTCTGTTTAACTTGTAATTAGGGTCGGTATCTAGCTTAATGCTGTATCTAACCTCGATTGACCGCCTACGAGCCATGATATTGCGTACATTGACCCCTGTAACCTTTGATAACGCAGCAGGGCTTGGATTTTCACGCCACTTTGCTATAAATTCATCATCACTTAAAAAATATCCGTACTGATTTGAACCCATAAATAGCCTTGACTATGATAAAGTTAGCCTATATTAACTTAATATTGTTAAAAAACAATGGCATACGCTCGGAAAGTAGATGTTAACCAAGCAGAAATAGTAGAAACCCTAAGAAAAGCTGGGGCTGATGTGTACATTCTATCAAGTGTTGGCAAAGGAATACCTGACTTGATGGTGTGCTTTAACGGTGAAACCATCTTGATGGAAGTCAAGCGTGATGCCAAAGCAAAATACACCAAAGACCAACTCAAATTTATTGCGAACTGGAAAGGTGGGCCATTAAGCCGTGTTGATAGCCCTGAAGCTGCACTTAGAGTGATTGGTTTAATTCAAAATAACCACTATAATCAGTAAAAACAAGGAGTTTGCATGGAAAATTGTTCATTATTTGTAGCAACATTACTACATTCTGCGACAAACACGCACTTTTTCCATTGGAGCACAGACTCCTATTCCAAACACATCGCTTTGGGCGAATATTACGATGGCATTGTGGAACTAACCGACAGTTTTGCCGAAGCCTACATGGGTAAATACGGCAAACTCACCACATTCCCAAGCGTTTACCACCAACCCAAAGACCCAATTCGTTACCTAGAATCATTACAAGCGTTTGTAGCGGATGCCCGCCAAGATTTGCCGCAAGATTCTGACTTGCAGAATTTAATTGATGGTATTGCTGACTTAATAAATACAACGACTTACAAGCTTAAATTCTTACGATAAAGGATAAAATCATGCCACTAGTCAAATCAGGTAGCCCCAAAGCTGTAGGAACTAATATAAAAAAAGAAATGGCTGCGGGCAAAAAAAAGTCCCAAGCCGTAGCGATTGCCCTAGCCACCGAGCGTAAATACGCTAAAGGTAGCCGTAAGAACAAGCTAGAAGAAGCCTACGGCAAATACATTGAATCAAAATCTTGAAATTTCTTGAATTTTCTTGAAAATGAGCCGCCAAGACCAAATCCGTGCTGCGATGGATAAGCACGATAAGCCGATTCCCAAGACCACAACTGGTAAAGGTAAGAACTACTTGCCTACCGAACAAGGTGCAGGGATGACCGCCAAAGGTCGAGCAGAATACAACCGTAAGAACAACGCTAACCTAAAAGCCCCCGCCCCAAATCCAAAGACTGAAGCTGACAAAGGTCGCAAGGCTAGTTTCTGTGCAAGAATGGGTGGAGTAGTCGCTAAAAGCAAAAACGCTGAACGGGCTAAAGCAAGTATGAGGAGATGGAACTGTGGCTAAAGAAGGTTTGTACCATAATATTCACCAAAAAAGGGCTAGGATTAAGGCTGGTTCAGGCGAAAAGATGAAGAAGGCTGGTCAAGAAGGCCGCCCAACCGCCCAAGACTTCAAAGATGCTGCTAAGACTGCTAAAAAGCCCCGCAGACAAATGATTGCTGACGCTATAAAGGATATGTAATGGAACACATGAACCATAAGTTTCCCAAAGGCAATGAACTGTTACGCCCCCATAAAGAAACCACATTAGAGAAAAACCAAAAAATGCGTGAGCGTAGAAAAGCCATGCTAATGAAGCACTTTAATAAGTTTCAAAAGGACATAGCTTAAAAAGTAGTATAGAATTACCCTAACTAAATCAATCACTTGAGGTAGTATGAGTAATAAACAATTAAAAAATAATCCTAAAGGGGCAGGCAGACCGCTTGGAAGCCCTAATAAATCTACCGCATTGGCTAGAGAAGCCATAGCACGATTTGTTGATGGCAACAGTCATAAACTACAAGAGTGGCTAGAAGCTATTGCTGATGACCCTAAATACGGCCCTAAACAAGCGTTTGATTGCTTTATGCAAGTGGCTGAATACCATGTGCCTAAACTAGCCCGTACTGAACACACAGGAAGCGAAGAAAAACCAATCCGTTATGTTATTTCATGGAAGAAGTAGCTGACTTTCAGGATGTAAACATAGAACTATATAAGCCTAGAGATGTATTTCTAGACTTCCATGACCGCCAACAGCGATGGGCTATCATTATTGCTCACCGCAGAGCAGGAAAGACGGTAGCCTGTATTAACGATATTCTGTGGCGAGCCATGACGGAAGAAAAGGAGAACGCTAGGTATGCGTATATTGCCCCCTACTATGCTCAAGCTAAGTCTATTGCTTTTGATTATCTTATGCAGTTTAGTGAGCCAGCCCGTGTTAAACACAATATCTCTGAGTTGTGGGTTGAACTATTCAACGGGGCTAGAATTCGTTTGTTTGGTGCAGACAATCCTGACGCACTTAGGGGTTTATACCTAGATGGAGTAGTCCTAGACGAATATGCCGACATGAAGCCAAAGATATGGGGCGAGGTAATTCGACCCTTATTGGCTGACAGACAGGGTTGGGCTACCTTTATTGGAACACCAAAGGGCCACAATACCTTTTACGACATATACCAATACGCTACGCTCAACGGTGACGAATGGTATAGCAAAGTCCTACGAGCCAGCCAAACTAAGCTAATTGCCCAAGAAGAACTGGATGACGCCCTGAAGTCCATGAGCGTTGACCAATACCAGCAAGAATTTGAATGTAGCTTTGAAGCTGCCATACTGGGTGCTATATACGGCACAGAGATGCGATTGCTTACCGATGCGGGCAGAATTACTAAAGTCGAGTGCGACACCATGTTTCCTGTGCATACAGCATGGGATTTGGGCTTTAACGATGCTACGGCTATTTGGTGGTATCAGGTCGTACACGGGGAGATTCGGGTATTGGATTACCACGAAGCACACGGGCAACCCATCGTTTACTACGCCAACCAAATTAAAGAACGCCCTTATGAATATGGCACACATTGGCTGCCACACGATGCACGGGCTAAGACACTAGCTAGTGGTGGTAAGTCAATAATTGAACAATTAATGGATAAATTGCCCCTAAAAAGCGGAAATTTGTTTAAAATCGTACCTAATCTGTCACTTCAAGACGGTATTCAAGCAACAAGGATGGCATTGGCTAGGACTTGGTTTGACGGCATGAAGTGTCAGGAAGGCATCGAATGTTTGCGTCAATATCAACGGGAATACGATGAGGATAAGAAGGTATTTCGAGATAAGCCTAGACATGATTGGACTAGTCATGGAGCGGATGCTTTTAGGATGCTTTCTATTGCTTGGCGAGATGAAGCAGAGATTGAAAGACAAAATCAGCCGATTAAAGGCATATTTGTCGGACAGACTGATGTGACGCTAGAGGAAATGTGGAAATCCACACCAAAGACTAATTATCAAAGGTACTAACTATGAACGATACCCTAAACAAAACTTATGAGGATTGGTTTAATACCATCGCTCAGTATGACAAAGCGTTTAGGGAATGGGAAGCTAGAGTACCCCGCATTATCAAACGGTATCGGGATGACAGCCGTACCCGTAACAACCCCAATGCTCGCTTTAATATTCTTTGGTCAAATGTTCAGGTCATCAAGCCTGCCATCTTTGCCCGTTTACCCCGCCCTGATGTAAGCCGTAGATTCCGTGACAACGACCCAATAGGTCGAGTAGCGTCAATGATGCTTGAACGGGCGTTGGAATATGAGATTGAACACTATAGCGACTATCGCTCGGCTATGGATAATGCGGTGCTTGACCGCTTATTGGGTGGGCGTGGCACGGCATGGGTGCGGTATGAGCCACATATTGTTGCAGAACAGAACGACCTAAACACAGGCGTAGCTGGTTCAATGCCTGAAGATGGACTACAGATTACAGAGGATGCCGATGAATCAGAAACGGAAAACGCTGAATTGGTGGAATCGCAGGAACGCATTGAGTATGAGTGTGCTCCAGTTGACTATGTGCATTGGCGTGACTTTGGTCATACTGTTGCTCGTACTTGGGAAGAAGTAACTGCCGTATGGCGTAAGGTTTATATGGGCAGACAAGCCCTGATTGACCGCTTTGGTGAAGAAGTTGGCAGCCGTATTCCCTTAGATACCAAGCCTGACACCGATAAATGGGCCACCAAACAGATGGTTTCCGAGCATTATCAGGCTTGTATATACGAAATTTGGGATAAAGAGCAAGGCAAAGTCTTTTGGATTAGCAAGTCAATGGGTGAAATCCTTGACGAAAAGGATGACCCATTACAGCTTGAAGGTTTTTTCCCATGCCCTAAACCTTTGTATGCCACCCTTACAACTGACAACCTAGAGCCAATCCCTGACTTTGTTCTATACCAAGACCAAGCCAAACAGCTTGACACCCTTGCCGACAGGATTGATGGCTTAGTTAACGCCTTAAAAGTGCGTGGTGTTTACGATGCTTCCGAGCCAAGCCTACAACGCTTGTTCTCTGAGGGCGAAAACAATACCTTGATTCCTGTCAAGAATTGGCAAGCTTTTGCTGAAAAGCAAGGCATGAAAGGTGCATTAGACCTAGTTGACCTAGCCCCATTTGCCCAAGCCCTACAGATGGCTTATCAGGCGATGGAGCAAGTCAAGGGCCAAATTTACGAAATTATGGGTATTGCCGACATTCAGCGTGGTCAGACTGACCCCAATGAAACGCTTGGTGCTCAGATTATTAAGTCTAATAACGCTGCTGGTAGGCTCAAATACCTACAACACGCAGTCGTAAATTTCGCAACAGAACTGTTGTGCATTAAGGCACAGATTATTTGTAAGCACTTTACGGAAGATACGATTGTCAAGATTAGTGGTGCAATGCAACTAAGCCCACAAGACCAAGCCTTAGTGCCACAAGCCCTAGCTTTACTGAAAGACGAACCCGCTAAGAACTTCCGTATCGAAGTGACTAGCGATTCGATGATTTATCAGGATGAGCAACAAGAGAAAGCTGACCGTGTTGAGTTCTTGACTGCCGTATCCCAGTTTATGACTAGCGTATTGCCTGTAGCCCAACAAGCCCCCGAACTAGCACCGTTGCTATTGGAAATGCTCAAGTTTGGTGTAACTGCGTTTAAGGCTGGAAAAGGTATGGAAGGGCTTATTGATGAAACTGCCGATAATATTAGAAACCAAACTAAGGCGATGGAAGGTCAACCCAAACCACCGCCCGTTGAAGTGCAAAAGATTCAGGCTCAATCACAGGCGAAACTTCAGGAAATGCAAGTACAAACTCAGTTGGAACAGCAAAAGATGGCTGCTGAGATGGAGTTGGAAAAGGCTAAACAAGAGTATCAAGCACAAGAGAATCAGCTTAAATTCCAACTGGAAGAACAGCGTAATGCTCAAGAGCGTGAGATGGAGATGAAGTTAGCTCAGATGAAGATGATGACTGAGCGGAATACCCAACTTCTATTGGCTTACATTAATAACGGGGCTAAGATTGAAACGGCTCGTATATCCGCAGGCGTAGATTCAGGCGAGGGAATCCCTGAAATGTACGACATGGATGAGGATATGCTGAAGGCCCAAGAACATCCATTAGCACCCATAGCCAATGCGATTGCTCAAGGTAACGCAGAAATGACCGCCACATTAGGGGCGTTGATTGACAAACTTAACCAACCAAAACAAGTCCTAAGGGATGAGAACGGTAAAATCATAGGAGTAACAAATGCCCAGTAATCTTAAATATTCCAACGGTACTCGTAACGCCCAACAGAATGGGCTGATTACCTACGCAGGGTCAGGAGCGTTAATCAACATCTATGCTGGTAGCCAACCCGCTAACGCCAATACCGCTATTTCAGGGCAAACCCTACTGGTTACGCTTACAGTATCAGGCTCGTTTGGTACGGACAGCAACGGAACAATTACCCTGTCAACTGTAACAAATGGCACAGCCGTAGCTACTGGCACAGCGTCTTTCTTCCGTATTACTCAGTCTAACGGCACAACCGTAGTCATGGATGGCTCGGTAGCCACAAGCGATGCAGACTTAGTTCTAAACAATACAAGTATCGCAACGGGTCAGGTAGTCAGTATTTCCGCAGGCACAATCATTAGAGCTAACCAGTAAGGCAGATTATGGCTTTAGTCCTAAAAGACCGTGTAAAAGAAACAACCACTACCACAGGCACAGGCTCATTTGCCCTTGCTGGTGCGGTAACTGGTTACGATTCTTTTGGTCAAATTGGCAACGGCAACACCACATACTATGCGGTTTACCTAGACGGTGGCTCAGAGTGGGAAGTGGGTATTGGCACTTATACCGCCCCATCTACCCTTGCTCGTACCACAATATTAGCTTCAAGTAACGCTGGCAATATTGTCACATTCTCCGCAGGGCAAAAGACCATTTGGTGCGATTACCCCGCAGGCAAAGCTGTATATACAGATGCCACAGGCAGTATTTCTCAGCCCATTGTCAACATTTCAGGCATTACAGGTAGTATTTCAAGCCCCGATTACATTCAATTTGACACCACTTATACAACCACATTGGGCGTAGGTCAGCTTGGATGGGATGGTAATGACACGCTTGGACTAGGTATGTCAGGCGGTAACATTGTTCAAGAGATTGGTTTACAAGCCTATATTTACGGTAAGGCTAGTTCAGCTATTACCAAAGGTCAGTTAATTAAAAAGACGGGTTCTAATGGTTCGTCAGGGGTCATTACTTTTGCACCAACCACCGCCAATATGACCGATTCAGGTGCAATTATTGGTATTGCTGCAGAAAACATCGCCCTAAACGGATTTGGTTACATTATTTCTACAGGCAATTTAAGAGGATTTAACACCACAGGCTCAAGTTCAGGCGAAACATGGGCAGATGGGGATACCTTGTATTACAACCCCACAGGCAATGGCTTGATGACCAAAACCAAGCCGTCAGCCCCAAACATGAAAACCGAAGTAGCGATTGTCATTAACGCTGGTTCAGGTGGTTCAGGCTCGGTCGCAGTCGAGATTATTCATGGCACACAGCTTGGCGGTACAGATTCCAATGTACAGATTACAAGTGCTACTGGCGGTCAATTACTTAGCTATGACCAAACCAATAGCTATTGGAAAAATACCAATTTAGCGGCTGGTACAGGCATTTCTGTTAGTTCAGCCACAGGCGGCACAATTACCGTGACTAACTCCGCTCCTGACCAAACCGTAGCGATTGCAAGCGGTACTGGAATTAGCGTTACAGGCACATACCCTAACTTTACTGTTTCCAATACAGGCGTTACTAGCGTTACTGGCACATCCCCTGTCGTATCGTCAGGCGGTGCAACCCCAGCGATTTCCATGCCTGCCGCAAATGCAACAACTAATGGCTACTTAACAAGCACCGATTGGACTACATTTAACAATAAAGGGTCAGGAACGGTTACTAGCGTTTCCGCCCTTACATTAGGCACAACAGGCACAGATTTAAGTTCTACCGTAGCTAATAGCACGACAACCCCAGTTATTACTCTGAATGTACCTACGGCATCGGCTACTAATCGTGGTGCGTTAAGTTCTGCCGATTGGACTACATTTAATAGCAAATTAACCAACCCAATGACCACATTGGGCGATATTATTTATGGGGCATCAAGCGGTACAGCCACCCGATTAGCTGGTAATACAACCACAAACAAGTATTTTCTAAGCCAAACTGGTACGGGTTCAGCTTCAGCAGTCCCGTCATGGTCAACTTTGCCCACAGTTTTGCCTGTATTAAATCGTTCAGGGGCTACGGTAAGCGTAGCGGTTGGTAATGGAGTTTTGCCTGTTCTAACTAGGGCTGGCAGCACAGTTAATGTAGCAATTAATTAAGGATAAATTATGGCAGCCGTCTTTCCTTTAGTTCTAAGCGGAACAACAATACAAGAGTTGCAGACAGCCGACACTTTAAGTGGCTATGCACAAACAGGGGCAACGAATACATTTTCAGGGGCTCAGATTGGTAGCATTACCACGCTAACCGATGGGGCTACGATTACTCCAAACTTTGCCCTAAACAACAGTTTTACGGTAACTTTGGCTGGTAACAGAACGCTCGCAAACCCAACAAATTTGGTTGCTGGTCAGTCGGGAGTCATTATAATTAACCAAGATGCAACAGGCAGTAGGACACTATCTTACGGGTCAAATTATGATTTTGGTGGTGGTACTGCCCCAACCTTAACAACCACCGCAAACGCACAAGATATGATTGCTTACTTTGTAGTATCTACAAGCCGTATTAACTGCGTATTTACTGGAGATTTAAAATGATAGTAGCTGGTTCAGCAAGTCCTCTTTTATTATCTTCAGCAGGCGGTTATAACCTAACTAAATCTCTCCGTTTTCGGTCTAGTGCTAGTGCTTATTTAAATAGAACTCCAGCTAGTGCGGGTAACAGAAAGACTTGGACATGGAGTGCATGGGTTAAGAGGGGTGCAATCGCAGATGGTGTTTTGTTTAGTGTTGGCACTAGCGGTTCTAGTTATTTTAATTTGCGATTGCAAGACAACAGTGGGGTTCAAGAATTTTCTGCTGTTTCAGAAAACCCAAGCACAGATATTGCTTTAAGAACATCACAACAATTTAGAGACCCATCGGCTTGGTATCACTTAGTATTTGTGTTAGATACAACCCAAGCAACATCAAGCAACAGGGCTAAATTTTATGTCAATGGTTCTCAAGTTACGGCTTTTTCATCTGCAACATACCCCTCACAAAATGCAGACTTACTGATAAATAACAATCAGGCACATAACATAGCTAGACGAGCAGCAGGCTCAGATGTTTATTTTGATGGCTATATGACCGAGATTAACTTCATTGATGGTCAAGCCCTAACCCCATCCTCATTTGGTCAAACATCCCCAACTACGGGTGTATGGCAACCAATAAGATACACAGGAACTTACGGCACTAATGGATTCTATTTACCATTTACAGATGTAGCTACTACTAGCGGAAGTAATGCTGGACTAGGTAAAGACTTTAGCGGTAATGGTAACTATTGGACTACTAATAACATATCTGTTACAAGTGGCACAACCTATGACTCGATGAGTGATGTGCCAACATTGACTAATGCGACTACGGCTAATTATTGTGTAATGAACCCATTGTGGAAAGGTTCAAGCGTCACGGTAGCCGCAGGAAACTTAGACGCTTCTGCAACATCTTTAGCTTCTAACCAAGCCGCCATATCTACGATGTTTGTATCGTCAGGCAAATGGTATTTTGAATACACCCAAAATACAGATACAAATTCTAATCTTTGCGTAGGTATTGCAGACCAATCGTTTAATGCTACAAATAATTATGTAGGCGGTACAGCAACAACATACGGATATGTTGCTAAAAGCAACCTCAAGTTTAATAACAGCAGCTTTTCTTCTTACGGCACAGGCTCATCTGCTAATGGCGATGTATTGATGTGTGCTTTTGACCTTGATAATGGCAAGATTTATTTTGGTAAAAACGGAACTTGGTATGGTTCAGGTGACCCTGTAGCTGGAACAAATGCGGCATTTACTAGCATAAGCGGTACATATTGCCCTGCATATAGCCACAATTCAGGTTCTTCACAAAGCACTAGTGCATCATTTAACTTTGGTCAGCGCCCATTCGCCTACACACCCCCAACAGGCTTTGTAGCACTAAACACATTTAACTTACCTACTCCTACTATTGGTGCTACTGCGACTACTCAGGCTAATAAGTATATGGATGCAACTCTATATACAGGAACTGGTGCAAGTTTATCGGTGACCAATGCTAATAGCTTTCAGCCTGACATGGTATGGATTAAATGCCGTTCTAATGCGAGAGATAATAAATTAACCGATTCAGTTCGTGGCACAACTAAAGGTTTAATTTCAAATACAACAGGTGCAGAAACAACTGATACAAACGGCTTAACCGCATTTAATTCCAACGGATTTACGATTGGTTCAGACGCAGTTTATAACACTAGTACCAATACTTATGTCGCATGGCAATGGCGAGCATCTAACGCAACAGGAGTAACCAACACAGCAGGCTCTATTACATCTACAGTAAGTGCTAATACGACTGCTGGATTTAGTATTGTTACTTATACAGGAACAGGTTCAGCAGCTACAGTAGGTCATGGCTTGGGTGTTGCTCCAAAGATGATTATCGTCAAACAAAGAAATACTGCTAGGGATTGGCCAGTTTGGCATACTGTAATAACAGGCGGTCAAGCATTGTTTTTAAACTCTACTTTGGGAACTCAATCAGATGCTACTATTTGGAACAACACAACTCCAACATCCTCTGTGTTTAGTGTTGCTACATCAACATATACAAACCAAAGCACAGGAACCTATGTAGCCTACTGCTTTGCACAAGTCGCTGGCTATTCCGCATTTGGTAGCTATACAGGCAATGGTTCTAGTGATGGGCCGTTTGTGTTTACTGGGTTTAGACCTAAATATATTTTAATTAAAAGAACAGATACAACTGCATC
>OGWM01000123.1_pt1 | contig 11668 bp, 31 predicted proteins | sample 1576041 | NCBI WGS metagenome assembly OGWM01 (sample SAMN07581538, study PRJEB24739) | freshwater metagenome | place: Singapore | collected 2015-01
CGAAGTAGGCTCTACCGCTACTAGCTTTGACTACAGACCGTACACCACAGAACTGCAACTTTGCCAACGCTATTATGAGGTAGTGAATCCTCCTAGAGCAAATTGGTCAGGCAGGGTGATAAGCGGAGGAACTTATGCTAGATGTGGATGGACATATGCGGTTGTAAAAAGAGCAACACCAACACTAACCGCAACAAATACTAATAGACAGGCTTTTGCGAATACTAGTCCAACCATTGATAGTGCTTTGAATTTTTTAGATGGCGGTTTGTATTATATGTTAGCAAATAGCACGAGTGATGATGGTTTTATTCAATGCAGTCTTATTGCTTCATCGGAGTTATAAATGTATAAAGCATACAATCTACCAAATGGCGATTTAGCTAAAAGCGTTATTCGCACAACCGACAACGCTTTTATTCCATTCGACCCAGCCAACACCGACTATCAAAATTTCAAAAAGCAAATCAACGCTGACGAAGCACAGCTTCTTGATGCCGATGGTAATTTGATGACTGACGCTAAAGCATTTGTAGCTACTTTGCCATAGGTGACATTATGTTTATCGTTGAATGGATTTTTGACAAGATGGGCTACACCAAAAAGATTGATTGGACTAGCCGTTTTTTAGCTTGGGAAGATGTTGAGAAATCATGCCCAAAACCCATTAAAAAAGTCGCAACTAAACGGAAAACGACTGCAAAAAAGACGCAACGAAGTGGCGTTGCCAAGTCGCCACGCAAGAAAGCATGATATGGCTAACGAGATTGAAAAAGAAATCGTTAAGCAGGCGATTAAAGAGTGGTTGAATGAAAAAGTAGCCCAATTCGGTTGGTTCTCAATCCGCACCATTTTTTATGTGTTTGTCGCTGGTCTTGCTTACGCTTACTTAATTACTCACGGTTGGTCGCTACCTAAATGATTTTAGAAACCATCATCGGTGCGTTAGTGCCTGTCGGTGTAGAAGGCATTAAACAGCTTATAGGGCGATTTAACGGTGGTGTAAAGCCCACAACAATAGCCGAGCAGATTCAGCTTGACCAAAACGAAATACAGAAGCTACAAGCCCTTGCACAGCTTGATAACCCATACGGACAGCCAAGCCAATGGGTGATTGATTTAAGAGCTTCTAGTCGCTATTTAGGGGCATTGTTTGTCATTTTAGTCGGCATTGGCACACTATTTTTACCAGTTCAGCCTGAAATCCAACGCATTGGTATTGAAGCTGCCAACATCGCTTTTGGATTCTTGTTTGGCACACGCATTATGGCTAACCTTAAAAAATGAACGATAGGTTTATGGAGTGCCTAAAACGGGTACTGAAACACGAAGGTGGGTATGTTAACGACCCGCTAGATTCAGGCGGTAGAACCAATCTAGGGGTCACACAGCGGGTTTGGGAAGAATGGGTAGGGCATCCTGTATCCGAAGCCGATATGCGAGCTTTAACCCCCGAAAAAGTAGCCCCCATGTATAAAATGAAGTATTGGAATCCAAGCTACTGCGAAAAACTGCCGAAAGGATTAGATTATGTGGTCTTTGACTTTGCTGTTAACGCAGGAACAGGCCGAAGCGTTAAGACGCTACAATCGGCAATCGGTGTCTTGGCTGATGGTGTTATCGGGCCTAGAACTATGGCAGCTATTAATGGTGCAAACCCTAAAGAACTTATTAACAAGTTTTCAGACGCTAGGGCAGACTTCTATCAAGGAATCGTAGCAAGAAAACCCGACCAAGTTCGCTTTATTAAAGGCTGGCTTAATCGGGTTGAGGAATCACGCAAAACAGCCCTTGAGCAAGACGCAAGTGCAAACGAACAGGCTTAGACCTATCAAAATACGATTGACCCAGTAATCCCGTTTTAAACGGTCAGGGTCATGGATTAAGAAGGACTGAAGCCGTAGCATATCCATATCTTCTTCTACATAGCGTGGTTTTTGGTAATAGACGCCAATCTTTACGCCTGATTTAGTTCTATACGGTATGTTCATTCTTCTCTCGCTTTCATCATTGCATCTGCTATTTGATAGGAGTAGTATCCAACCCACATTACAGCTTCATCTATTTCCGAGCTTTTATCGTCTGCTCTAGTAATAATTGCCTGCATAGCTTTAGCCGCAAAGTAATCCCGCAAGTCCATGCCTTCTTTAATTTCTTCTTTTTCATCTATTACGCCAAATTTACCAGCATAAACTTTGACTTTTTTAACGCTTGGAAACGCTTTCATTCAAACTCCTCTGAATTGGTATCTTCTATCGTGTAAATAAAATCCATGACTTCACTATCGGTATGTAAGTGTTTTTTGGCGATGTCAGGTATAAATTCAACGGCTGTATGCACTTCTTGAACCAGTTGATAGGCTTGGTATAACTTATCAATCATTTCTTGTTTGGTCACGATACACCCCCTGTACGCAATACATAAACAACCATTGGAATACCAAACATGAGTAAGCCAGCTAATGCACCGACCAATATATCAATTAATTCACCACGATTGTCTTTCATATTTCCACCTTATTTTTTGACCCAAACAGTTCTGTATGTATTTGGCAAGCAAGTAGCACCTACACTAATGCGTACTGGTTTTTTTGTTTTGGCTCTTTTGGCTTCCCATTCATTGCGAGCAAAGTTAGCAGCTTTTTCTGCAAGTGCTAAAGATACTACTTGACCATCAACCATAAATTCGTAATCAGATTCAGGTGTATTGTGTGTATATACATAATTAGAAATGCCATTAATTTCAGCATCAAAGTCAGTCCATTGATTTGCACGAAACTTGGCTACTTCGCCTGTTGCTTTGTATGTAATTTGAAATTTCATAATTCCCCCTGTGTTAATGACTCAATGTTAAGCCAACTTAACTATTTGTGCAACTATTATTTATAGGTGTTTACCCTAGTCTTGTATAAGAGTAAAAAAACAGGGCAAAATTTGGGGTCTGTTTTATGTAACGCAGAAAGCCACAAAACTCGTTACTTGACCCATCCTCTTGGCGGTGGCTTAACACCCTGTAAAAGGGTGGGGTGACAGCCCGTGAAAGAGATTTGTGGGCGGGGGATTGCCCAACTGTCACCCCGTAGTCATTATAGTTTGTTTTTAGCCCTATAAAACGCAAGGAGATGGCTAAAACATTCCCACCCGATTCTCAGGTCAGCATCAGGTATCTCTAGTAGTTTAGCCTTATTTTCTTGGGCGTTTACATAAACAATGGCACACCGAGCGTTAGGCATCTCAAAACCCATCCGATAGGCCGCCAGTTGCATTTGGTGGTCAAAGAAGTAGTCGAGCTTATCCACATCCTTTTCGGTGGTTTTAAAGTCGATTACAAACCCGTCAGTCTTGGGGTGGAAGTGGGGTCGGCTAATGAGGTCGCATTTACCGCCATATCCCTTATTAGCAAAGGACTTCTCAGCAACCCATAACTGTTGCCCAAAATGGGCGTTTATGGTGCTTTCAACGACACGGACATAGGCTGGTAACTCAGGGATGTAAACGCCTTCGTAAAACGCTTCGATGACCCCGTGAATCTGTGTACCACGCTCCGCAGCTTGCTTGGCGGTTTCCTTACTGTCGGATACAACCCGACTAAGCCAATCTTCCTCAGATTCCCCGTCTAAGCGAGGTAGTGTAAGTGCAGCGAGGATGGCTTGTTGTTGCTTCCATACATCAAGTGCGGGTTTTGCCGCACAGCCGATAATTGTGGTAACTGAGGGCAATAGGCCCAGTTCTCTTGCGTCTTTGACAGTTGTGTTTCTTTCTTTTCCATTCTTGCCAACGATGCGATAGGCTGTATCGCCATTGGGTAGATACCAATGACCGCTCTCACTTTGATACTCTTTCACTAACATAAATCCCCCTTAAATTCATAATAACTGTAGCACAGCTTCCCTATCTTTAGGGCTATTTACCCTATCCGCACAGGCTTGAACCACCGTTTTAATGACTGTTTCAAGGTCATCGGGGCAGAAACCGATAATCGGTACTTCATCATCGTAGCCCCTTTCCTGATAAGTTTTGACCGTATATTTTTGGTCAATAAAGTCTTTAATCAGATGGTTCATAGCCTTCTCCTTTCTAGAACGGCACGGATAAATCCTCATCATCTTCAATCTTGGCGTCTTGCAGTAACTTGTTGACATCCTTGTTACGCATTTCGGCTGATTGCATGATTTGGTCTTTCAAACCTTGCGATAGTCCATCAAATACCGCTTGGTCAAACTTCTGTAAATCAAAGATAAGACAGGGATTCTCGCCCTTTGGCAGCCCTGCCTTTGCCACAATCGCTGGTACTGGCGTAATGGCTACTGCATCCGCATAGGTATTGCCGTTATTGGCGGTGCGGTGCTGAACCGTAACCATGCACCATTTATCCAGTAGGTTGCTAATGTCAAAGCCACGCAACTCATCATCGGTAAATGATTTGCCCCGCCAAGATTCCAAGTCCTTCCGTAACGAAGCCTTATCGCCTAGCGAGAGCGTGTAGTTGCGTGTCTGAATCAGGGGCTTGCCGTCATCGGTCTTGAGGTCATCCCCATGTAATTCCCAAAAAAACTTGACCTTGCGTAGCATTTTGGTCTGACCCATATACTCAGAAGTCTGCGTACCCAAGTCAATAATTCGGTATAAACGAGCCAAGTGCGACCCTACTGGTGCAATCTTGAACTCTTTTTTTGGTGCGTTTGAGCCTGTCACAATCATTGTTTCCCCCCAAAAATATTAGAAAAATCGTCAGCAATAGCAGACAAAACGGGATTAGCCCTGCGTTTTTTAGGGAATCCACACACATACCGTAGCGTGTCTATCTGCGAAATAGTCAGCATAGTGCCTTCTTCCAAGTCCTCAAAAATCTTAGTAACTTCATATTCCAACTCAGCTTGTGATTCATTCATATCATCCATAGTCATCTCCATAAGTAAACAGCAATACGCTGTAATATAATATTAAGACAATTTAAGCAAATGTGCAAACTATTTGATATAGCGTTGTATTTTTGTTAAACTGACTTAATGAAGAAGAAAAAAGTGTTTACCGATAGCCAAATTATCGAGTTACTGGGTGGCCCCACCAAAATAGCCAAAATCTGCAAAATTAGTGTCCCTGCGGTGTCTATGTGGAAAAACACAGGAATCCCCGCAGATAAGCTGGTTTATTTGGGTGCGATGCTTGAACAGGAATCTAAAGGGTTGGTAACCCGCAAAGACCTATTCCCTGATTCCTACCAGTTGATATGGCCTGAGTTGCGTTGATGCAAAACTGAGTTATACTATGCCTGTCGAGCGTGGAAACTCGATAAGGCTTGCATTAAGACCTCATTCACATGGGTTGGTTATTTGACGATTTAAGTTGTAAGCCTTGTCACTTTTCCACGCCCCAGCCCAGTTGAATGAGGTTTTTTCATTTGTGGCTCGACCTAGCCCGTTCTCAAGCGTGTTGCAACGGTAAAGGCTGTAAACCACTCAGAAGCGAAACGGCAGCAATGCCCCATGTTTTTGCCGCTAAATGGGCAAATTTTATGGAACTGTCCTGTATTTCAGGGGAACGAGGTAGTCTTGGTAATAACAGACCTGAGCAAGCAAAAGTACCTTACATTTAGTTACAACCGATTTCCGAAACATCCGAACTCGAATAATCATCCTATCTTCGGATAGGAGTATTACGCCCTCAATCCTCACAAACCGACCCGAATACGGAAAATCAGTTATATCAAAATATAACCTATAAGTAACATAAAAGTTACCGTAATTAACCTAAAGGTATATTTGTGTTACAAATTACACAATTTTTGCCCAATCGGTAAATAATACGAAACATAGGGTATATCCTAATATACTCACATATTAAGTAAACTTAATCTACAGTCTTTAACAAGGGGGAAAAATGAAATTAGCCTTATTATTATTAACGCTATCCGTTAATGTTTCTGCTCAAACCTACATAATCACGAACCCGCAAGGTTATGTAACTGGCACAGTTCAGGTTCAAGGAAACCAAGCACAAGTGGTTAATAATCAAGGGCAAGTGGTTCAAAACCTGACCATTTACCCTAATCAAATTGTTAATACACAAGGTTGGGCGGTTGGCACACCCAGTTATGCCGTACCGCCAAGCCCACCATCACCACCTAGCCCAAGAGTGCTGCAATGAACGCATACGAATTAGCAGACTTAAATGATTGGGCTTGCTGTGCTAACTCAAAAGAAGTGTCGGCTATGCTACGCCAACAAGCAGACCGAATAGCGGACTTGGAGAAAGTATTAGAACAAGAAGGCATAAGTGTAGGTCGTGATTTGTTAAATGGCGGTATTGCTTTATTTAAAAAGCCACAAACAAAGCCATTAAGTAATGATGAAATACTAGAAATGACGATTTGGAATAAAAACCTTTACGAACTTTATGTGGAAATGGACAAAGAGGACATGATTGCATTTGCTAGAGCAATAGAAGAAAGGCATGGGATAAAATGACCCGATACATACAAAGAACTGATGGAGAAGGTTTTGTTGTGCCTTTAGGTGAACTGTATAGACTGGCTTGTTGTGATTGCGGATTAGTCCATGATGTTATTTGGCTTTACGATGAAGAAACTAAAGAGCTTGGTATGGCAGTTCAAAGAAACAATCGGGCTACGGCACAAAGAAGAAGGAGGCATGGGATTAAATGACTACATTCACAACTGAGGACAGAATCCACGCTTATAGCCATTATGTGTTGCTAGATGAACACGGACAGGCGATGCGTACAGTCAAGACTAAGCACGAAGCCGAAAGCCTAATCAAGACTTACACAGATTGGTCGTACAAATTTGTAAAGCATGAGAAACAAAAACTGGACTTGCCCGATGCACCTTTTTAAATGGATTGGCACGGGCCTGTGTTTAATTGGGATTGGTTTAACCAGTATTAATGAATACCCCGCCAATATTTTATTTGGTTTTGTGGGTAGTGTGATGTGGGCTATCGCTGGTTGGAAGCAAGACGATTGGGCGTTATTTTTAGTAGAATTTGCTGCGGTACTTATGTATTTCTTTGGTATTTATTTGTATGTGTTCAACAATTTAACTAAATGGGGGATTTAGTGTGGAATTTGAGAAATTTTGGGAAGTGTGGCCTAAAAAAGTGGCTAAGAAAAAAGCTGAATCTGCTTGGTCTAAACTCACCCAGCTTGAAAAGCGAGAAGCTATGGAAGCCTTGCCAAACCACCTTAAATACTGGGAAATCAAACAAACCCACATAGACTTTATCCCATATCCTGCCAGTTGGATTAATGCCGAGCGGTGGACTGACATTTTAGACATGACCCCGCCCAAACCAAAAGTCGATAGGTCTTGGATGTTTAGCCAACAAGGAATCGAAGCCAAAGCAAAAGAACTGGGTATTTTGGGCAATGGCTACGATACTTACGAAACATTAAAGAAAAAGATTATGCACAAGCTAGGAATGGAACTTGAGTGATTTATTTGAACAACCAAGAATTGTGCCTATTAGTCCAAAACTTATGAATTTGCGTGAAGTTGGCGTGGATTACGCTATGGATAAAAATAAAGAATGGCACAGCCGTTTACCAGTTACAAGCCATTCCAACATGATTCGCAATGCTCACAAGGTGTTCTATGGTGCAGAATACCAAGACCATTGTTTTGCGGTAGCTATGTGGACTGACCCTGTTGCTGGTAATCGTATGTCAAAAGACCATGTTTGGCTTGAACTTAGGCGCCTTGCTATAGCACCTGACGCACCTAAATTTACTGCTACTTGGATGATTAGCCAAATGGTTAAAGACATAAAAAAACGGTTTCCTGATGTAACTAAGCTAGTTTCTTACCAAGATACCGAAGTTCACACAGGCACTATTTACAAAGCAGCAAATTGGGTTTTAGATTCGGTAAGTAAATTTCAAGATTGGAGTAACGAAAAACGCCAAAGAAACGCATTACAAAGTAAGGCTGACAAAATTAGATGGATTTACGAGGTATAAATGACCATAAACACAAATGTGCAGTCAGGCAGTTGTGTAAATGGCGGCATGAATGGGGGTTAGCTAAGTTTAGAGAATACCTATCAAATTACAAACTTGATAGTAAATTACTAAATGACTTTGCTGACCAATGGACTAAAGGTAACAAAGGTAATCAGGGGGAATGGAAATGAAAGAGTATGACCCACACGAAGCAATCGACTTTATATTTAAAACCGCACCGCAATACGCCAAAGCAAGTGGTGAACTAGCCCAACTGGAAGCGTTTAGGCACAGCTTAAAAGCCATCAAAATGGCCCAAACAGACGAGCAAAGTCTAGGCGGTCAGGAACGGGAAGCCTACCGAAGTCAAGAATACCAAGACTTATGCAAAGCCATTGGTGTAGCTACAGAAAATAAAGAAGCCCTTAAATGGCAACTTGAAGCCGCCAAGATGCGTTTTGAAGCATGGCGTACCCAACAAGCTAACGACAGACAAATAGAAAGGTTGACCCGATGAGAGAGTTTGCAGAAGTATATTTAGAACTAAACCGTGCCATTAAACGCTTACACGAAGCCAAGCTAAAGCAAGACCATGTAAATGCTTACTTAATTAGCTGCGATGTAACTGACTTAGCCCAAGAACTTGAGGATGTACTGCAAAGAGATGCAAACATTCAATAAAATCATGCGTAATGCTTACGCATCGCATATTGATTATGGTGCGTTTATGGGCTTAGTACCAAACAATCCCAACTTTTGCCCAAGTAATATTGATGGCATAGCCGAGCGTAATGGCAAGTTTTTGGTTATGGAATGGAAACGCCCAAACGAAAAGGTCAGCAAAGGTCAGCAATATTTATTACAAGCTTTTGCCAAAACGCCTAACTTTACTGTAGTGATTGTGCAAGGAAATACAGATGATGGGCTAGTAATCCAAGACTTTTGGCAAGTACAGCATTACGGCTCTTGCACTAAAATCGGCACAGGGGTTGATGAATTTAAGGTTTTTTACTTGATGTGGTATGAATACGCAAACGAAAAAACACTATGACAAAGTTGCACGGCTCGGCTGTATCTTATGCAGACAATTCGGATTTAAAGACACCCCCGCAGAAATCCACCACATTAGAAGATTTGGTGGGCTGCGAGAAAACGCAGAGGTCATACCGCTATGCCCCGAACATCATCGAGGGAATACAGGCGTTCACGGACTTGGAGCTAAAGGATTTGAGCGTAGATACAATCTTACTCAAGAAGATTTGCTTACCTTCACGGAGAGGTTGCTCGCTATAAATGAATGATTTAGCACTTTATTTTGGCATTGTCATATTAACGCTGCCTTTAATAGCGATTTGGATTTGTTTAAAGTTCTAGGCTGTCTAGGCCAAATTCATCGCCCACAAGCTTACAACGCCTGCGAAATTCCTTGTCGTGGTGATTCCAACGCTCTCTAGCATTAGCCCAACGGCTCATGTGAATAGCTTCATGGCACATTGTTCTGAGCAGAGTTGAGAAGTGTCCGCACATAGCGTCACTAATTTGAATGGTATGAGCATATTTTTCGCCCTCGTCATACACATAGTAACCGTATGCAGATTCATCTGATATAACCTCAAATTTAATTTCTTCAGGCAATGGCATTTTCCACCGAGTAAATGGGTGGCAACAATAAATTGTGCTATACAAATTTTTTAGTATGGCAGGCGTTAATTTCATACCTTTATTACTTGACCACGGAAATAATACAAACCCTTATCCTCATCAACAACTTCTGCAAGTTCAGGGGGCATGAGTTTACCGTTGTTAAAAGTCAATACCGCAAAGCCTGACCGCCAGTTTAGTGGGTTATTCTCAGCATAAATGAACTGATTATCCTTAATACAAGCCATTGTGCCTGTATCAACACCGTATCTTGTGCCTGTGTAATCGGTATAAGGTAGGCATTTAAGACTATGTAAATGCCCCGAAACAAACGACCATCCCGACTTCAGAATATTGTTATGAACCGCATGGATACCGTTATGCCAACGATGCTTAATCATGCACGATTCGTTTATGGCTATGCTCCAATACCATTTCCATAAGGGGGTGTGGTCAGCTAGGTCAAACCCCGCAATACCCTCGTACTGAGGTAAAACATTAGACAATTTGCCCGAAAAGCGTAGGTCATGGTTACCGATGGTTACAAGCAGTTTGCACCCCGCAGGCCGTACAGCTTCAATATCCCCAAGCCTAGCGGTCATTTCATCTAATTCTTCTTTGACGGTAGGGTGATGTTGCCAACCAATACGATGATGCTGAGAAATTGACGCAAAGTCAGAAAGGTCACCGTTTAGAATTACTACTTTTGGTTTTAGGTGTTTGACGCATTGCACAAAGGCACGGTGGGCTGTGGTAATGTAGCGTGGGTTGTAATGGCAATCTGAACCGACTATGATGACCCCGTTATCTATGCTTAAATTACATTGGGTTTGGTCATCAGGTATGTAGATATTAGGCCGCCCTCGATTGTCATTGGATAACAGCATAATATCGTGGCGTTCTTCTATGGATTTTCGCCTTTTTAACACCGCTCGATAGGCTATACCAGTTATTTTAGAAACTGTGGCTACTGATTTATGCTGATTCCATAACTCAATAAAATCCTCATCGGATATTTTTTTAGTCATAACAAGCCTATATCGTGATAAAGTTAGCCTATGTTAACTGAAAAGTGTTAAAAAACAATGCCATACGCCCGAAAAGTAGATGTTAATCAGGCAGAAATAGTAGAAACCCTAAGAAAAGCGGGTGCTGATGTGTATATTTTATCAAGTGTAGGAAAAGGAATACCCGACTTGATGGTGTGCTTTAACGGTGAAACTATCTTGATGGAAGTCAAGCGTGATGCCAAAGCAAAATACACCAAAGACCAACTCAAGTTTATTGCAAACTGGAAAGGTGGCCCATTAAGTCGTGTAGATAGCCCCGAAGCTGCACTTAGAGTGATTGGTTTAATTCAAAATAACCACTATAATCAGTAAAAACAAGGAGTTTGCATGGAAAATTGTTCATTATTTGTAGCAACATTACTACATTCTGCGACAAACACGCATTTTTTCCACTGGAGCACAGACTCTTATTCAAAGCATATTGCACTTTCTGAATACTATGAAGGTATCGTACCTCTCGTAGACCAGTACGCAGAAGCATTTATGGGTAAGTACGGCAAACTTACGACATTCCCAAGCGTTTACCACCAGCCCAAAGACCCAATCCGTTACCTAGAATCCTTACAAAGTTTTGTAGCGGATGCTCGCCAAGATTTGCCACAAGACAGCGAACTGCAAAACCTGATTGACGAGATTGCAGACCTTATCAACACCACAACTTATAAACTTAAGTTCTTGAAATAAAAGGATATTTTATGCCATTAGTTAAATCAGGTAGCAAAGAAGCAGTCGGCAAAAACATCAAGAAAGAGATGGAAGCTGGCAAACCAAAAAAACAAGCTGTGGCTATCGCTTTGGCTACTGAGCGTAAATACGCTAAAGGTAGCCGTAAGAACAAGCTAGAAGAAGCCTACGGCAAATACATTGAATCGAAATCTTGAAATTTCTTGAATTTTCTTGAAAATGAGCCGCCAAGACCAAATCCGTGCTGCGATGGATAAGCACGATAAGCCGATTCCCAAGACCACAACTGGTAAAGGTAAGAACTACTTGCCTACC
>OGWM01000124.1_pt1 | contig 11658 bp, 22 predicted proteins | sample 1576041 | NCBI WGS metagenome assembly OGWM01 (sample SAMN07581538, study PRJEB24739) | freshwater metagenome | place: Singapore | collected 2015-01
ATCCACTCCAGAAATCACTATCTGTATTAGATAAATTAACAGCAGTTAAGGGAAATAGTAAAATCGCACTAGCAAATATAGGCGGAATAACTCCTGAACTATTAAGTTTAAGAGGTATATGTGTAACATCCCCACCATAAATTTTATTACCAACCTGTCTTTTTGGGTATTGAACTAAAACTTTTCTTTGAGCCTTTTCAAAAAACACTATAATCCCAACCATCAAAACTACTATAAATATGGTCAATATAACCATTATAGGTGAAATAATGCCTTTTCTTGCCATATCAAAACTAATTATTATAGCAGATGGAAGACCAGTTATTATACCTACAAAAATAATTTTAGGCATTGAAGATGTAATGTCATCAAATAGCCATTCAAATTTCTGGTTGTTAAAATTCTTTTTCATGATAATGTGTTTGTTTAGTGATTTAATAGGACAAAAATAATATAAATTAAATACAATGTATATTTTTATAAAAATAATTTAAAAAAAAAGTGCGGATACCAATCTCCGCACCTGAATAAACATTTACTATGCACACATTAACCGTCGTTATTTTCTTTCTTATGCTTGTGATATACTTCGTAGTTTCTTAATACTCGTATCTCTTTAGTTGCCGTTTCAATTCTTAGTGCCTTAAATTCTTCCAATGCCTCTTCTAAGTTGTTTGCGCTCACCAGTACTTTATTTCCGTTTTCATACTGAATCATATACTTTTTCATTTCTACTTCCATAACAAGTCGTATAAATAATAAATAATCCAGGCGGCAGTCAACACTCCGCCAATTGTGACAATAATTTTTCTGGCTGAAATTAAAAATAATTTTTGTTCTTCCTGTGTCATATTATTTTGTTTTTGTGATAACGTGATGGTTGCGGATCAACGCCTTGATTGCTATATTTTGCATCAACTTTTTTATCATAGCTTATCTTTGGCATCTCGCTGATGTCATTGTACACTAACTGGGCAATTTTCATCCCTGCATAGATGCGAATTGGTTGTACGCAAACAAGTTCTAATGTCCAATGCCCTTTAAAACCTACATCGCCAAATCCAGCCGTTACATGGACGAATAATCCTAACCTTCCCAGGCTACTTTTTCCTTGTATTACTGGAACGTGACGAAGCGTCTCAGTGTATTCGACAGTTGAGGCAAGATAAAGCATATTAGGCTGAAGAATAATTCCTTCAGCAGGGATAATCATTGGAGCGGATGGGTTCTTCTTTTTTACATCTAACACTCTATCTGTATATAATACTAATGTATTTGAAAGCGTTAAGTCATAACTGTTTGTGCCAAGGTTTGCAGGGTTGTAAGGCTCAATCTTAATATTACCTTCATTAATCTCGTCAATAATAGTGTGGTCGGTTAAAATCATTTATCGTATTTTTTACGGTTATCAAATTCTTTTTTAGTAAAATAATATTCAGTCAACATTGCCGCATTGCATTGCAGGTGTGCAGCGTGGAGAAGTCCAGATTCTATGTCTATATCCTCTCCCAGCCTTATGGCTTCCAAGTGTCGCATTGCGGAGGCTATTACTTCGGTCCAGGGCATTCCCTTTTCCCAGTTATTAGGTGGATACTTTTCAAGGCCTTTGGTTAGCACCTTGGCATATTCCTGATTCGCCTTGGCTGGGATGAGGTCGTATCGAAGTTTACCTTCATTGTATCTTAGTCCTCTGCCAGATGCTTCCATTAAATCATCAACTGTAACATCTGGTACTTTCATAATCTTTTTTAATTCTTTTTCCAAATCATCTGTCATAAGTGAAAGGCATCTAAAGAGTGAATAAATTTATTAGTTAACTTTAATTGGTGCAACATTTCCTGAGCTATTTGCATTGTTTCAACTTGTGTATCTCTTGTAATCCTAAGTTTGAATAAATTTATATAAGCTAATAATGATCCTGTCCAAATAAAAGTAGTTTCAAGGCATAACGGCAGCACGGCCCTGGCTTGCTCTTTGGCTACTCCTAAGTTTAATAAATCGTTATATGCTCTTTTACTTGAATTTATAATTAAATGCATAATAGCCTCTGCCTTTTCATTATCAGTCAATTCCAAGCTTCCATCGCTACCTTGTTTGCTGCTTTTGCTTTGTATTCGAAAATTATCTATTTTATAATAGTTGTCTTCAAAGTCAACATACCTGCCTGATATTGAATTAGCAGTTAAACCTACCTGGTGCTTAAACAACTGCCTTTCAACAAAGATAGGGCAGGTTATCCGGTATTGTATCTGAGGATGGCGAAAAGGCGAAGTGTGGTTATACTCTGCAAGGTACTTTATCAGCTTGGCATTGTTTTCTTCGGAGTAGTTGGCTGCTTCCTTGCCAAAGGACACTCTGGCAGCATTAACCACCATGTCATCGTTTCCAAAAATTTCTAAAAGTTCTACTTTCATGTTAATGTGTTATATTTTAAAAAAATGCCTGTCTATTCCAGGCTGCCAATTCATCCGCTAACGCGACAAAGTGTAATTTTAAAGAAATGTATAACCTACAACCTACATCACTTTGTCCTGCGGTCTGCAAATGTCTTATGTAGCCATGTGGCTTACCAATATTCTTTCCTGCCTAAAGCTACTAAGCAATGTCCTGTAATTATCAGACGTAACCAACAATAATTTCTGTACAGCTCTGCATTGTTCGAATATAGCAGTTGCTTTGGGGTATTTTCCCTTGATATAGTAATCTGTCAAGGTAGAGGAATGCTTAACCCTTTTATACTCTTCCTCTGACATATCCCTAATACAGGTCATCAGCATTTGGCTATATATACTTTCGTTAATGCCGCTGATCACCGTATACCTTGAATAGTAAGCAGATAATTGTCGCAAGAATTCATCACACTCATCAAGCATCTCAGCAGATGGAGCGGTTGTTATCCATGCATTTACTTCCTCGCAGAAGGTTTGGATTTCAAGCATCTTATTGTTCCACTCTTTCATCTTTGACGTTTATAAGTGTTACTGTTTTGCTTTCTTCAATTGCCTCTCCGCTACTTATCTCTTGTAGCTGCAACAGCTTGAGTTCACTTTCTTTGTTTTGGACATTGTCAGAAAACTGATAGCTTTTTCTTTGATAAGTGCTATAAGTTATTAATTTATCATTCACTTTTAAGGCTAATTTCTCATCCTTTAAAATGTTAGATATTTTGCCTTTTATTATCTCTTTTTCCTTTGTTACTGTTTTTTCAAGTTCTATCCATTCACTATATGTGTTAAACAACTCGTTTAAATCATTATTTAGATATTTGTCATACGCTTCGCTTATTTCTCTTGCCGCTTTTCTTACTCGCATTTCTGCTGCTGCCATTTCCTTAAAGTTAAACGTATGTTTGTAAATTTCATTAATGCCAGTCCATAACACCTCTTTACCTCTTAACCGTGTCTGCCAGTAATTGATAAAGCAAGTTGGTATTACTTGAAATTGGTAAAATATTATAGTTGAATAAATCTGCATCTGCAATGACTCCTCCAAACGTGTTTGTGTCCAGGGAGCTGTGCCAGTTTTAAAGTCAACAACAATTTCATTGTCCTCCGACATATTGTCTATAAAGCCAAGAAATTTAAAATTGGTGAAATCGTGTTCAAGTTTATATTCAACATAGGGATATAGTTTTGTTGTTTCTAAAAACTGAGGTGGAAAGTTAAATTGCCTTTGTTCACCTGCCTTATAATCTTCTATGTCTTTTGCAAATTGTTTGCCAAAATCCATGAATGGGGATGGCTTGTCCGGTATGCCTATAAAATATTTCTTTTGGTATGCGATTGGATCTTGCTCCCAGAGTTGAACTTGGGAAACGGAAATATGTTCTTTTGGTAATGTAAGCATTGTTGTTTAGTTTAAAATTTACAAATCTTCAAGTTGTTTAGTTAAATACTCTAATTCATGTTTTAAAAATAAAATAGTATCGTGTTTTATGCTTTGGATAATATCTTTTTGATTAATATTAATACTTCCAGATGTTTTATTGAACGATATACTATCTATTTCGTCAAATTTTAAGCGGTTAATACCTTCGTTTGCAATATTTATACGGTATAAAATATCAGACACTTTTTTAGCTTGTTCTAAGGTCATAGTGGTTGGTTTTTAGTTTTTAAAAAAAGTGCCAGCGCACATACTGGCACATATAAGTCATTCATCTCAATTTATTAAATACCTGTATAAAGATAGTAGAAGTTGCGGCAGTTGCATTCTCATGAGGCAATTTTGCTTCAATTAATTTGTTATAAATGTCAATATAAGTTTGCGTATATACCGTTGACAAATCAAATACCATTTTTGCCAGGTCAGGCTTATCCGCATTCATTGCCTCCTGCTCAATGATAGCAAGCGGAGATGGTGCAGGTGCAGATGATTCAACATATTTTAATTTGCCTTTATCTTCCAATACATCTATAACATCGCCTTGCTTTAGCGATTGGATAGCATCGCCAGGCTTGCCGTATATTCTGGCTTCCTTGCCGTCGGAGAATACAACAAGTATGTTTATGGATGGGCCATACTGTCCTTCGCGTGGCTGCCCAGCGGCATATTTGACTTTTGCCTTATTTATTATCATAGTAATCTTCTCTTTGTGCATCTAATTTTTTTAATTCCTCTTCCATTAGATAGCTGGTTAATTGTTCACTTATCCATTCAAAATCTAATGCCTGGAGCATAATGGAGTTAAACAGGTGCTGCTCCTGTGGCAATAGGTCATTGAAGTTGAAAATTAAGTCAATAGCTTCCTCAACACCTTCAATGCTTACATCTTTTATGCCGTATTCATTTGTTAGGTAATTTAATACCGCGTAATTTGCTTCATTCATGATTCTGATATTTTTTTGATGAATGCTTCTGTTTCAATAATTGCTGATTCTAACACATTTTTAAAAAATCTATGATTGTAATTTACGTCATCAAGATCGTTACTTACATCTATTCGATCAATTATTTCTTTCATGTGTTTTAGCCTCTGTAAACCAAGTAATGTATTTTGGTTTTGAACAAGGCAATAAATGGCAATTTCATAAAATGCATGCCTAATTGCTGAATTCCGGTGTTCTGGTATCATAGTATTTGTTTTAGTAAAAAAAATGGGCAGCTGGGGGCGCTGCCCGGTTAAGTAGTTAATTTTAGACTTGACTATAATTTTTAGCTCATCAAGCTTTGACAATGGACAGCGAAATGCAACCGTTTTAGTTTGTTCAGAGTATTTAGGTTTAGCACTTGCATTTTTGCGAGTGCTAAACCTATTTTCTCTTTTAACCTCTAACTCCGCCATTGTATCCTCTTCTTAATTTACCGTAAGAATGTTTTTGATAGTTAGCCGTATCAGCTTTAAACATTTTATTTGCCTCCTTAATATTGGACGCACAATAGTAGATACTTGTCGGTCTGCCCATACTGTCAATTACATTGTAGTAATTTGATTGTTCAATTTTTTGAGTTTCGTTTGTCATGATGTTTGTTTTTGTTGTGATGAATGCTTTGTCTTATTGACAATCAAAGATAATAATAAAAATTATAAGTTGTATATAAATTATAAAAAATAATTAAAAAAAAGTAGAAAAAAAAAAAGTGTGCAGTCAATTCCGCACACTCAACCATCGTAAACCTAAAAACTATTAACCAAATCAACCTATTTCTTTGTCAAACAACTTTCTCCACATTACCATCTTTTTAGCAATAACAACTGCCCTTGATGTGTTGCCCTGCTCTAATTTCCTTTTGTGACTTCTGATAGTCATCAGGTCCATTGCCTCTGGCTGCTCCTCCAATGCTGCTGCCTTTGCTTTCTCCCATAGAATTGCTTTTTCTCCTTCTTCATAGTTTATAAGACCTAAATTTGTAGCAATGTCAAACCAGTACAAAGGTATGTCATCATAACAAGTGCCTTTGAATTCTTTTATCATTTGTGGGAAATTGTTATATATATCTTGCTTTGTCTGCCTTGCCCTTTCTTCCATGTCGGCATTAATCCGCATGGCTTCCTGCTCTGAGTCGTGTGCGGAAATGATCCGACGGCGAAATACCATATATGCGTTTAATATTTTTCCAATAGTGTGCATATTTACTTTTCCGTAAAACTTTATATCATCATCAAGTTCCAGGCTTTCCGCTGAAAAAAGTCTAAATGCTATCTCTATTTCTTTGGACGAAATTTGTCCAAAAGTCTGAATGATCTCTTTAGCGACAGATGAATAAAAAGTTACATCGCCATCAATGCCGTAAAGAGGGGAAAGGGAAGAAATTGTATTCAACACATCTCTATATGCATCCTTTGCGTCAAGCTTGGCAATGCGATTGGCTCTTTGCTCAATGATAATTAATTCGTCATTGTTCCGTGGTTGGTACTTCGTTAGATTGGTCATTGTTTTGTCTGTTTAGTTTACGTTTGTAATAGCGTTCTGAATTGCTTTTTTGTATTACCTCTTTATTTAACTGTCGGTAAATGCGGTAATAGTTATTTAGCTTTTCCTTCATTCCAGGCCTTTCCCGGTAGGCGCGGTTATACTCTTGTTTTTCTTCCTTTGTCATCATTTTTCCTTATTTATTTTTTTCCAAATTCGTACATACTCCATCTTATTTTCACGGTACTCTGCATCATCTCTCCATTTATCCCTCCTTACCTTGTTTTCACGATCACGCATGGCCCTGTAACGCTCGGGTTGGTTTTCTTTGATGTTTGCGTACCATTTACGCATATATACTTTAAGATATTCCGTTCTGTTCATAGTTTTTAGGTTTATTTACATTTTTTCTAATTCTTCTTGTACCCTTAACCAGTATATATATATAAAATTATTAGTATATTCTTTTGAAAGTTCTAATGTTTCTTTTACTAATAACCCTACCGCATAGATAGCGCATTGCCTTGCCAGGATCGATACAAGTATCTCCTGCCCAAGTTCACCGCCCTGTTCCTGGATAAGGTTGTGGTAGTGGGTGAAAATTTCATCTGATTTTTTTTTGGGTGTCATAAAATACTTTGTTCAATTGCTTTAAAAATTTGATAAACAACTTGGGGAACTACGGCATTTCCGTAGCCTTTGATTGATTCGTTTCGCCATTTTGAAAAGGTAATACCGTCCAGTTCGGTGGGAATCCCATCATCTCCGCCACAAACAGGGGATTGAGTTGGGAAGTTTTCCCAGTCCATTCTGGATTGTCTTTTGTTATCGTTCTTGTTAAATTCATTTGTTTGAAATTTGTTGTCCTTACTTTTTCCCCTGTATCCCTGTATTCTCCTGCTATTGGTGTCGGCAACATTCCCCTCTTTGCCATTGTTGTCAAATCGTCTATCTTCCCGTCCTCTATCCTTTGATGACTGTTCCCATGTCCTTTTACTCTCGGTGTCGGCAGCATTTGATGGTGAATCATATAATTCTTCAAACTCCGTCCTCCTTGTTTGTACTGTGTTGCGCAATCCGCTCCCGTTGTCGGTGTCGGTAGTAATCCCATCGCTGCGTAATTCTCCAAATACATTGCCCTCTTTTCCCCACCATATTTCTCCTTCCTCTCCAATGTTTTCTCGAATGTCGTTTCCCTGTTCTGTGCCATTGGAGTGGGCAACAAACCAAACTCTGTCTCTTCTGTGTGGGGCGTTTGTGGCACAAGCTGGAATAAGAAACGCTTGTGTTTCATATCCTTCATTTTCCAAGTCAGCAATAATTTCGTGGAATACCATTCCGTTGTTCCAAGTAAGCAAACCACTAACGTTTTCGCCCACGACGAAACGTGGTTGTACCTCTCGAATAACTCGGAGCATCTCTGGCCAGAGGTGACGGTCATCTTCCTTGCCTTTTCGCTTCCCAGCGTTACTGTATGGCTGGCAAGGGAATCCACCGGAAATAATGTCAATTTTTCCTCTGTGTTTTGTAAAGTCTGTTTTTTTAATGTCTTCATAACATATTGATTTTGGAAAGTGATACTTTAATACTTTTCTTGGAAACTCAGCAATTTCACAATGAAATACATTTTCCCATCCCATCCATTCAGCAGCTAAATCAAAACCTCCTATTCCACTAAATAACGATCCATGTGTCATAGTATAAATTCATTTACAAGTTTATCAATTTCAGCCTGCCTTCTTTTCTCCTTTGCAGCTGGGTTGTCATACATAAATTTAGTATAAATGTTATTGGCTTGTGAGTAAATATTGCTTATAGTAAAATTAGCCTTCAGCCATTTATCACTTATCTGCCAAGCAGCAGTTGTAAATGTTGCAACCATCTCCTCTGCACCTTGCTCCGTTGCGCTTACCTTCTTTAGCCATTGCACTAATTTTTTACAATTAGCACCATCCTTAGCAGTCATAATATAATTGCCATTATCAGAGGGATAAGTTACACCGGCAAGTCGTTCATAGGTAGAGCAGAAGGTGGCGAAGGCGGAGTAGGTTTCGGAGGGCTGTTTTTCTTTTTCTTTTTTTGCGGAACTTTTTTCTTTTTCTTTTTCTCTTTGCTCATAGGACAGAGAATCATGGTAGGATTGTCGGGAGAAAGGATTTTTAATTTCTGTGTCGAAAGGCGGTGAATTTTCAAATTCACAACTAATATAATCTGTATTATTAGTTGTTTTATTAACTGTATTATTATGTTCACGTTTTCGTGTAGTCTGCTTTCCCGTTTTCGTTGATTCAGCTTTCACGTTTTCGTTAAAGCTGCTTTCACTTTTATTAATCCTTAATCCTCTATTTCTGCCATCAAAAAACACTTGAATAATAAATTTACGCTTCTTTAAATCACTAATAATATTAGCTACTCTACCTTCAGAAAGTTGTACAAACTTTGCAAGGTATTCATTAGAAGCAAAACATCCTCTGTCAGAGTTATCCAGAGAGTCAATTTCAACTAACAAGACTTTTTCTATTATAGATAAATCATTATTAAGCCAAATTTCTTTAGGAATCCAAACACCTTTAAAATCTCTATTTTCTTTCATCATATTCAAATTAATAAATAATTATTTTGATACTCATATACACCTAAACCAAGCCATATATTTCGGTATTGATACATATTACCAATTAAAATAAAGTTATCAATTTTGTTGTTAATATATCTAAAAGCATCTTTTTTTGCTCCAAATTTTCTTTGATATTCGTAATATTGCCAATCATTTAATTGCAAATCATGGCTTCCATCTAAATCATTAAATGAAATTCTGGATTCTTTTAAATACTGGTCTTTTGTAAATATTGATGTTTCAATACAACTTACATCTTCAAATAAATTATATTGAGTTGTATTTACAAAATTCTTATTTACATCCCAGTATGGCTTTAATACATTTGTTCTAATTACTCCAATACTTTTTCTATTTTCATTTAACTTTGAAATACTTGGAGAAATAATAGTATTAAACATTGATATAATGTTTTCCTTATTTACTTTGCCAATCAAAATTATATCTTTTTCTATACCAATAAAATTATCAGTTCTTGTCATTGATGATAATTTCCATGATTCATTTCTTGTGTCTCTGTTGTTTTTCTCAACCTCTATAATATATTTATGCCATCTTTTAAAACCATTTAATGGTACTGGATAAACTCTTATAAAACCAAGTTGTGGAGAATATCCAACAGTACATGAGTATTCCCTGCCATCTCTCTTAGATACTTCAGGAATTGTTTTTGCTATAACAATATATTCAATTTTCATCTGCCAACTGTTTTAAATGTTCACCATGGCAACGAAGCGGGTAACAATGACAGCCTAACGCTTTGCCTTTTAATTCCTTTACTTTTGCCTTTAATCCTAATTTCAAATCAAAGTAAATTTTAAAGGATTCGCATACCGTATCCCGATCCCCGTCAGAATTTAACATAAAAGGATTTCCCCAGTCACTCCAACGGTCTATTTGCTGATACCTATTATTATCCTTTGCCCATTTCATCGCATGGAAATTTGTATTCATGTTTAGAACAACCGTTTCGCCCTGCTTCATTCGATTAATCAACTCTAAATCTTCCATTGGAATAACCTCAGTACTTCCTTTTTGGTCAATGATTTGTCTTTTTACTTCGGCTCTTTCCCTGGCGACTTCCTTAGCTTTCTTCAATAATTCTTCAGGTGTGCTAATTGCAAACATCGGCTCACTTTTTATTTCTTTAATTTCATGATTAACAGGCTTCCATTCATTTACAACCTCTTGCACCTTTGCAGCCGTAATATTGTCACCATGTGTCTTGACAACTTCTGTCCAAACTTCTTTTTGAATTTCAGGTTCCAAACTTGTAAGCGGTCTTACTTGTGTTTCTGTTTTTGGTAAAATGGGAACTATAGTTCCCAAATTATTAATTACTTCAGAAGATTGTATAAGATAATTAACATATCTTTTGGTTATTTGCCATTTTACTTGACAATAATCCTCAAACGTTTTAAAACCAATTCGATACAATCGTTTTTCCCTAATAGTCATTAAAGCCTGACCAACCTCAATAAAGGTTTGTAAACCCTGTTTAATGACTACCTCGCATCTTTCAAGTTCGTGCGATTCATCAATGTTTAATATTTCCATAGTACAAAAAAAAATGCCCACGCAGCTAGACATCTACATGGGCAAGGTGAAACAAAAATTTGTTTCATGCTCCTTTGGAACGTTGTCTAGTCCATTCCAAAGGATATACAAATATAACAAATTTATTTTACTTTTTCATATTAATTTCTTTTTTAGGTTGCGATAACCCCAGCTATTGTTTGTTCCACCAATGAACAGATTCTCCTTTCTATTATCCAGCGTATTGCCATTTTTATGAAAGACATTATTAATAGGGTTGCCCATAATGTGGCGATGCATAACCTGAGATTTTAAGCCTTTGGGATCCTTGCGGAAGTTGGTAACGGCATGGTAGCATTTTTTATTTGCTATATGTGCGCACCAGGTTAACTGACTTAAAAAATCGTAATCATCATCGTCCACAATGGTTACCAAGCCTTTGTTAAGTTGTATTTCCTTTGCCATTTATATAGTGTTTAGTTTTGCATATTCGCCGTAAAATCTGGAGGCAGCCTCGTTATATGCCTTGGCAGCTTCAACCTTGCATTCAAAGTAACCGAGGTGTACCCGTTTACCATTATAATTTATTCGGCTTCTGAATTTACCTTTTTCATCATCAAATGTTACGCCTTTAAAATTGGTTTTGGTTTTGGCTCGTCGCCTTCTATTTTGGCAGTTGTGCTTTATTGTGCAGATTCTTAAATTTTCCTTCCTGTTATCCAGCGTATTATGGTTGATATGGTCAACTACCATACCAGCTGGTGGGTTCATTATTTCCCGGTGCATAGAGATGCAAGATGCCCATTTGCCATTTATCCGAACATTGCGTCTGGCGTACAGGTATCTATTAATGTAATTTGCATACCATTTAAATTGATTCAGCCTTTCAAAGTCATCCTCATCTACAATAGCAGTCAATCCTTTTGATAAGGGTATTTCTTTCGAAATAAATAAATTAAGACCGGTTTCAATCTTTTATCGTCTTTTTTTGGTCGTTGATCGATGTAACTACATAGAAGAAAAAAGGAATATCCCTTATTGGAAGATGGCTACAGAAATGAATTTCCCATCGCAGCAGGTTGAAGCTCTCAATAAAGGAATTAAAAATATTGATGAAGCAAACAAGGATCGTGAGTATCGTGACTGGGAAAC
>OGWM01000125.1_pt1 | contig 11624 bp, 13 predicted proteins | sample 1576041 | NCBI WGS metagenome assembly OGWM01 (sample SAMN07581538, study PRJEB24739) | freshwater metagenome | place: Singapore | collected 2015-01
AGAAGAACGAAAAAGACAAGCAGAAGAAACGGCAAAAAAAGTAGCAGAAGAAGAGCGAAAAAAACAAGAAGCAGATAAGAAGAAAGCCGAGGAAGAAGAACGAAAAAGACAAGCAGAAGAAAAGGCTCAATTAGTGAAATCGGAATTGAAGGGACAGCAGGAGGAAGATCGCAGACATGGTATGGCTTATGGACAATATCCTGGACAATATACACCTGGGGTAGTTCCGCCTGAAGCACATCCAAAAGGTACAGCGTCACGAAGACCAAGTATGGCTGATACCCATGTAAATTTAGTTGCAAAAGATTCATCGAAACAGGGAACCAGAACATCACCACCATCAAAAAATGTTAAAAATGAAGCGATGCCAAGTACAACAACCACAACAACTACAACAATCACAACAATAGGAACATCAGGAACGACACCAGGAACGACACCAGGAACGACACCAGGAACGACACCAGGAACGACACCAGGAACGACACAGACGCAACAACAGACGCAACCAGGTATAGAAACACCTCAAAAAAGGGGGTTAAACCAATCAGTATCTTCGCCTGAATTAAGTAAATTAAGTTCATCCATAACACCAAAACAAGAAACTATTGAGGAGAACCCTGCAAAGAAAAAGCTGGCTAATTTACTTAAAAAAGCAGTTGATCAAGAAACTGAAAGAAGAAGATTAGAAAAACAACAAGAAACTTCTACACCAACTGCAGAAAGCACTACACCAGCAACTATTGAAAATATAGCAGCAGATATAAAAGGATCAGAATCATTACCACAAGAGAATAAATTAGTTCGTCAAGATGCTATAGGAAATATTAATACACTAAATTCAAAAGAAAAATTTCTAGCCAGAAGAGCATCAGAACAAGAAGCTAAAAAAATAGAAAAAGAAAAAGAAAGAAACGAAGCAGATGCAAAAGCATTATTAGATGCAAAAACAGCAGCAGAAGCGGCCAAGAAAAAAGCCGAAGAAGCGGCAGCAGCAGCCAAGAAGAAAGCCGAGGAAGAAGAACGAAAAAGACAAGCAGAAGAAACGGCAAAAAAAGTAGCAGAAGAAGAGCGAAAAAAACAAGAAGCAGATAAGAAGAAAGCCGAGGAAGAAGAACGAAAAAGACAAGCAGAAGAAACAGCAAGAAAAGTAGCAGAAGAAACAGCAACAAGAGAAGCAGCAGCACTACCACCTCCTCCAACACCAGCATCAGCACCAGCACCAGCACCAGCACCAGCACCAGTACCAGCACCAGGACCAGTACCAGCACCAGCACCAGTACCAGCACCAGCACCAGTACCAGCACCAGCACCAGTACCAGCATCAACCAGACAAAGATCTAATTCGACCCCAACGATACCAAAATCACCATTAACTCCCCGAACTCCAAATTATATGTCAGCAACAACCGCTTCGGATACAAGAAAGCAACAAAATAAAGAGTATTTAAGTTCTAGACCAATATCTCCTGGCCGATCAACATTAAGTACGAAATATCCTAATGCAAGTTCTAGACCTTCATCTCGATCATCAACGCCAAGAGGTAGGTCATCGTCACCAGCCCCAGCGGTTACAAAAGGTCGTACGCAAACTGATTCTAAAATGTTAACTTCTCAAACAGCAAGAGGTAAATTAGAAACAACTACTCCAAAACCCGAACCATCGTCTCCAAATACCGAAACTTCAACACCTAAACATACCGATTCTCAAACAGCAAGATAAAACCATAAATATATTCCCCAAAAAACATACTTAAATATTGTTTTGTGATATCATAAAAACAATATTCATAAAATCCCCAGAATGACCAAAAAAACCGTCCATGCAACTCAACAAAAACCCCCGATGCCATTTGTCAGTGTTTGTACACCCACATTCAATCGCCGACCATTTATACCAATTATGTTTGAATGTTTCCGTAATCAAAAATACCCCAAACACCGCCTCGAATGGATTATCATCGATGACGGCACGGACAAAATCAAAGATCTCGTGGACGAAGCCAAAATACCCCAAATCAAGTATTATGCGGTCGATCGCAAAATGACTCTCGGTGCCAAGCGTAATATGATGCACGACAAAGCCAAAGGATCCATTATAGTATATATGGATGACGATGATTATTATCCACCTGAACGAATTTCTCATGCGGTCGAAACCTTACAGGCTAATCCGAGGGCACTTTGTGCCGGTTCTAGTGAAATTTACCTATATTTTAAACAGATTCGCAAGATGTATCAGTTTGGACCCTATAATCCCAATCATGCAACCGCTGCCACTTTTGCATTCCGTCGTGAATTATTGACAATATCGCGATATGATGACAAGGCATGTTTGGCGGAAGAAAAGCATTTCCTGAAGGACTATACCATCCCTTTTGTCCAATTGGATCCACTAAGACTATATTGGTGTTTTCACATGAACATAATTCGTTCGATAAACGCAAACTATTGGAGAACCCGCATCCACAATTTGTAAAAGAATCCGCGAAAACAGTGGATATGTTTATTCGGACCGCGGGAGAACAAAAGATCAAGAAGTTTTTTATGGAGGATATAGATCAATTATTATCCAAATATGCACCTGGTGAACCCGTAATGAAACAGGATGTATTGAAACAGATGCGTGAAATCGACGCAGAACGGCAAAAGATGGCGGCACAGATGCAGCAACAGCAACAGATATTACAACCTGGACAGCCTATCCCACCTGATATGCAGCCACAGATTATGATGCAGGAACCTGGTAAAGCACCTGTTGCAATTGGTATTGTAGATGCAGTCAATATTATAAATCAACAGCAACAGCATATTAAAATGCTGGAGGATCGCATCAAGGATTTGGAAGCCAAGGTGGCGGCACGTCCTGTTTCTCCGCCTAAAACAGTCGGATTTTCTGATTCTAGTGAATCGATTATGTTGGCCAAGGGAAATAGATCTGAAGCGGTGGCTACTGCATGTAAAAAGTATGGCGGCTTTTATTTAGGATCTATTGGCGGACCGGCAGCCCGGCTTGCCCAGGATTGTATTAAAAAGGTTGAGGTTTTAGATTATGAAGAGCTTGGTATGGAGGCGGTTTGGAAGATTGAGGTAGAAAACTTTCCAGCTTTTATTATTATTGATGATAAGGATAATGATTTTTATGCCCAAGCTAGAAAACCATTAAGTATTGGTAAAAAACCTAACTAGAAAAAAGTACTAGTACCACTTTGATCGCTTAAATTTACTCCACGCAGCACATGGGGTGTTATAACGCTCTTTAATATATTTAAGTCCCCAGACTTCTCAAAATACTGCGGCGGCTTCGCAAGACATCGCTGACACTACTTTGACTGTTGATGTAAATACAATCGCTGGCCAACAATCTGTATCAAAACAAGCATTGCTTCGCGGATACAATATCGAGCAAGTCGTATTAAGCGATTTGATTCGTGCATACAATACAAAACTAGATTCTGCTCTTTTGAATGGAACTGGTGCTAATGGACAACCATTAGGTCTATCCACAATGACTTCTGGAATTGTTGTCACTTATACAGCTACAACCGGAACTGTGGCTGGTTTGTATCCAAAGATTGCAGATGCAATTCAACAGATTCAAAGCAATGTGTTCGTAAGTCCAACTGCGGTAATCATGCATCCTCGCCGTCTAGGTTTCCTATTGGCTGGCGTAGATGGATCAAATCGCCCATTGGTAGTACCACAAGCACAAAATCCAACCAATGCTATTGGCGTTGGAAATGGAACACCATCTTATGGAAATTCAGGATATTCAATTCTTGGATTGCCTATCATCGTTGATGCCAATGTGACAACAACGAAGAATACTGATCAAGATGAGATTTATGTTGTTGATCTCAACGAATGCCATCTATGGGAAGAGCCAAACAGCCCAACCTATGTGACATTTGAAGAGCCAAACGGCAAAGTCGCATTAAATATCGTTTTGTTTGGAATGTCCGCATTCACAGCAGAGCGTTATCCAAAAGCCGTAGCAAAAATCGGCGGAACTGGGTTGGCCGCGCCAACATTCTAGTTTGAAAAATTGTCAGGCTCGCAACCCTTCCAGCGAGCCTGACATTCCAAACCATGATTGGTTTATATTGAAAGGAATTGTTCGTGTCCAACGATTCAGGCGGTAGAGGCCAATCATGGCTATAACTAATGGATATGCAACACTTACAGAAATCAAAGGTTATCTGTCGATAAGTGATACAACCGATGATTCATTATTAGAAAGCCTGATTGAATCCGCATCAAGATCGATAGATCGCATTGCTAATCGTAGATTTTATTTAGATTCCAGCGCAACAGCGCGTTTATATCGTGCCTATTCAGATGTTTTTGTTTATGTAGATGACATTGGTACAACAAGTGGTTTAGTAGTTGCAGTTGATGAAAATGGAAATGGCACATATACCAAAACACTTACATTAAATACAGATTTTATTTTAGATCCATTAACTGCATCAAGTTTAGGTCGGCCTTACACTCAATTAACAATGGTTTCAAATACCGAAATGTGGCCAATATTTCCGGGCATAACTCAAAATGGTTTAAGACCCGGCGTTCAGGTAACCGCTAAATGGGGTTGGCCATCTGTGCCAGATGACATCAATATGGCATGTTTAATTTTAACTGCCGATTTGTATAAGAGAAAAGATGCGCCGGGCGGAATATTAGGTTTAGGAGATTTAGGAGCAATTCGTATGTCACCTATTGGCAGAGATGTAACTGCAATGGTAAGAGCATACAAAAAAGAAGTATTGGCATGACACCAAGTACAGTAAGAACAGCTCTAAAAACTAGATTGCAAACAATCTCAGGTTTGAGAGTTTTTGATTATGTGCCGGATTCAGCCAATGTTCCGACTAATAATGCATTTGCAGTAGTCGGACAACTAAATCTTAATTATGACTTCACAGTAGCGCGAGGTTATGATCAAGCAACATGCACAATAACTGTAGTAGTTGGCAGAATGTCTGAAAAGGATGGTCAATCCAGATTAGATGGTTTGCTTGCTTCAACAGGATCAACATCAATTAAAACCGCTATCGAAGGTGATAAGACTTTAGGCGGTGCAGTGCAAACTCTAAGAGTTGTGTCTGCAATCGCTGGCACTCTTTCATCCGCTAATATTGATTACCTAAGTTATCAGTATTCAGTTGAATTGATAGGTTAGTAAGAGAGGAAATATATGGCCATATTTATGGGCAACAATGTTGCTGTCGTATTTGGAACAACAACGATTTCAAGTTTTGTCAGCACAGTCAGCCTAACTCGCGAAGTAGATCAGGTAGAAATCACAGCGTTATCGGATTCGGTAGCAAACATGATAGCCGGGATCGAGCGTCCGGTTCTCAATTTGGAACTTTACAATGACTTCGCTGCATCTTCAATCAATTCATTGTTTGAAAATGCATTAGGCACAAAAGTAGCAATTAAATTGATTCCAGTAAGCGGAACTGTAACTACTACGAACCCTTCGTACACTTGCACCACGCTTATTACTTCATGGCAACCGATTGACGGAAAAACAGATGGCGTAGCCACAATTACCGCATCGTATCCAGTAACAGGAATTGTAAAAGCAACATCTTAATTAGTTAGAAAGAGGACACATGCACAAAATTGAAATAACGAAAAAAGATGGCAAGAAAGTAACCTACGATCTTACGCCGTCAGCCAAAGTAGCTTTTGAAAGCGAATTTAAGGCTGGTTGGCGTAAGAGATTAGGCGAACTACAGATGGAATCGGATCTGTGGTGGTTTGCATGGCGACTTGAAAAAGATGCTGGCAAGACCGAACTAGCATTTGGCGATGATTACATAAATCAATATTTAGATGTGGATTTGTTGTACGAACCAAAAAATGGATAGACCGGCATGGCCAAATTTATGAGGTCGCCGCTGTGTCGGTCGCAACTGGTATCTCACCTAAAGATTTATTAGAGGTAGATCCGGCAATCTTTACAGCTATAAAAAGCATCTTGCAAGAGCGTTATCAAAAGAGTAAGCGACCAGTCATAAGGCGAAAATCATGATTAAAGCAGATGTAATTTATTCAGAGGAATTAAATGAACTGCGTGAAAAATTAAAAGAATTAGATCCAAAGTTACAAAGACAATTTGAAAAAGAATTAACTGGCGCTGTTAAACCTGTTCGAGATTTAGCCAGGAGTTTTGTACCTTCTCAGGGCGCAAGAAATTGGAAAGCCATAGAACCGACATATCCTGCCGGATGGCAATGGGCATCTGATCAAGTACATCGAAATAAAAGAATTTATGATGGTAAATCAATCTGGTATTTCTCAGAAGGCGATGTAAAAGCCGGTATAAAAATAAGTCGAGCAAAATCTAAGGTTATGCGTATTAGAGGTGCAACATTTGGCGTAACTGCGCTGGCTTTAATTAATAGTAATGTAGGTGGAATCATCTATGAATTAGCAGGATATGGCAAAAGAAAATCAAGATCTAACAGCTCACGAAATCCCAATGCCAAAAAAGACTTTGTAACTGCAATTCGTACAGATGCACCGGCAGGTAAAAAAAGGTTGATTTATAGAGCCGCAGATAGTATGGGCAACATGGTTTTAGATAAAATAGACAAAGTAATTAGCAATTATGTCGAAATGTATCTGAGGTAGCGATGAGTACCAAAAATGTAATTATTACCTTCTTAACCAAATTTGATAAGAAGGGTTTGACTAAAGCCGAAAAAGAATTAAAAGGTTTAGATCGAACAATCGCCGTTACAAAAAAGAACATGTCCATTTGGACAAAAACGGGCATTGTTGCCGGTATTTATCTTATGGGCAGATTTGCTAAATCATCCATTACGGCCGCTCTTGCTCAAGAAAAATTAGATAAGTCTTTAAGACTTACATTAAAAAGCATTGGTAAAGAGGGTCTATTACCTGAAACTAAAGATTTTATAGCAGGATTACAAAGAACTACCAATGTAACCGAAACTGAATTAGTACCGGCTTTACAACAACTAATAGCACAAACAGGTAATTTAGATTCATCTCAATATTTATTAAAGACCGCTCTAGATGTAAGTGCCGGAACAGGTAAAGACTTATCTGAGGTTTTGGATGCCATAACAAAAGCGGCAATTGGAAATTACAAATCTATTGGCACATTAGGTATTGGTTTAACATCCGCTGATGCTCAGGCTCTTGGGTTTGTTGGCACGATGCAAAAACTTGATAAATATACCGGAGCGGCCGAGGCATCAACACAATCTTTTGAAGGTCAATTAAAAGCATTTCAAATAAGTGCCGGAGAGGCTACAGAAACATTAGGACAAGGATTTTTAACTGCCGCATCGTATATTGCTACCGGTTCAGATAATCTAAAAATATTTGGTATTCAACTAGAAAATCTATCGCAAGGTGCATCGGATGTATTAATAGGTTTTGGCAAGATAGTTTCTGATAAAGGTTGGTTAAAAGCATTAAATACTACTTTTGATGATCTAGGCAGACAAGGTTATGAAGTAAGAAAAAAACAATATTTACAAGCAAAAGGCTATTTAGGTTTATCTCAACAAACTATTGACGCAATTGAATTGCAAAACAAATATGGCAAAAAACAATTAACTGGCCAAGAATTACTACAGAAAATACAAGCAGACATTCTTTCAAAAAACAAGGCAAATACTAAACAACAACAATTACAAAATGATTTAGCGGCAAAAAAAGCCAAAATAGAATCAATGTTTGATTTGGACAAAATAAATTTACAAGCCGCATTAACTCGTAAATTATCCGCTGAGGATGAATTAAGAGTAAAGACTTTATTAAAATTGCAAGAAGGTACGGCGGCCGCAACAGACGAAGCACAAAAATATCTTGATGTTTTGACTGTAATTGCAGATGGCAAAATTGATAATGGCGAAATTGAAATGCTCAGTAAAAAGTGGGGCATGACTACAACGGCCGTTCTTTTGTATCTAAAAGTTTTGTTTGATTCAAATGCCGAATTACAAAAAATGCTTTTATTATTAAATCAAGTTAATAAAATGCCAGTTGCGGCAACAGCCACTGCGCCAACTGTTACGCCATTGCAACCCGGTCAGATGGCAAAAGTATCACAAGCAAGCCAAGAAGTTGTCACAATTGTTTCATCTTTAACCGATCAGGAAATTCAAGATAAATATGGTACACCTGCACAAGCAGAGATTTATTTGGCTAAACAAGCTATTGATAAATATGGTCTTGGGCCAAAATACGCCGGAATGTTATTAGGATCTGTTGCTTTAGCAGATGGTGGAATTGTTACACAGCCCACCATGGCTCTTATTGGCGAGGCAGGTCAAGAGGCAGTTATTCCATTAGATCAAATGGGTCAATTTGGAACTCAATTGACAGTAAATGTTGCAGGTTCAGTTATTTCCGAAGGTCAATTAGCAAGCGTTATTCAAGATGCTCTTTACAATCTCAATCGAACTGGCGCAGTAAGTCAATTAGCAAATTTAGGTAGATAATGCCAGCACCGACATTAAGCATCAAATTAGATTTATCAAATGGCGCTACCTTTGATCCGGCTCTTATATTAGATTCGCCTGAAACGCCATTGGATTATTCTGTATTAGGCACAGCCGCATCCGAGGTAGTCGATATAACATCATTAGTTACACAACTCTATATCCGTAGGGCTTTTAATCGGTCTGCAGACTCTTTTACCGGCGGAAATGCAAAATTAGTTTTTGTTGATTCATCTGGCAATTTCAATCCATCAAATACTTCATCACCATATTACGGCAAGATAAAACCAATGCGGAAAATTAAATTTACGGCCACATATCTTGGAACAATTTACAATCTTGGTTCTTTTTATGTTCAACAATGGGATTATCAATCACCGACTGGATTTGACCCGGCTTATGTAACTCTAAATTGTGTTGATGGTTTTCAATTGTTAAATCTAACAACAATAACCACTGTTACAGGCGGTTCGGCTGGTCAAACAACCGCACAGAGGATTTCAAGTCTTTTAGATGCTGGAGATTGGCCAGGCGGAATGAGGGATATTTCTAGTACCGCAACCACTACTGTTCAGGCTGACGATGGATCAAGTCGGTCTTTATTGGCGGCGTGTCAAACATTGGAAACGACCGAACTCGGCGCTTTTTATATTGATCAAAGAGGCTATACAAAATTTATGTCTAGGGCAGACATAATTACTGCCGCAGGTGGCACAGTTACAGCATTTTCAGATGATCCTGCCGATGCCGCAATAACCTATCAACAGGCTCAATTTGATATTTCTGATTATCAAATGATTAATAAATGCACAGTTACTCGAACGGGCGGTACGGCTCAAACATCTACCGATTCGCAATCGATATTAGATTATTTTGAGCATTCGAGAGTCAGAACTGGAATTATGCAATCTGATACAGATGCTTTGAATCAGGCACAAATGATTATTGCCAGCCGTAAAGAAGAAGGAGTAAATCTATCTCTTAATAGCCTAACAGTTGATGCTTATGGTTCAGTTGATCCAAGTCGAGTAACAGCAGCCTTAAATTTGGACATATTCGACCCGATTCGAGTTACACAGTATTTTCCAAATGGCGATGTAGTCTCTGATACTGTGATTTCAGGAGTCACTTATCAGATAACACCTAAGTCATTTTTGGTAACATTTACCTGTGCGCAACCATTCGCATCGGCCTTATTGCTAAATAGCAGTATTGATGGCTTATTAGATAATGACACTTTAGGATATTGAGGATTTAGATGGCAACATTTTCAGTAGGGCAAGTATTAACAGCGGCTCAAATGAACAGCATAGCGAATGTGACTTTAAGAGCTGTGACTGGCACATCGGATACATTGGTTTTGACCGATGCTGATAATAAATTAATTACATATTCCAATACTGGTACGACAACAGTAACAGTTCCGCCATTTAGTTCAATAGCAATGACAACGGGTTCGGTTGTAAATGTTATCAAAATTGGATCAGGTGGCACTATCTCAATTGTTCAAGGTTCAGGAGTTACTCTTGCTTCAAGTGGTGCAACTTCAACTAATCCAGTAATTACTACTCAATATCGAGCCGCGAGTTTGGTAAAGGTCTCAACCGATAGTTGGTATGTAGTCGGAGCGCAGTAAAAAATGACTGGCACGCTTTTAGGAATATTTAATCAAGGTGTTATAGCGACCACAGTTGATATTGAATATTTAGTTGTTGCTGGTGGTGGAGGAACTTGTCCTTATAGTGGCGGTGCTGGTGCTGGAGGTTACAGAACAAATTATTCTGGAACAAAATTAACACTAAATTTGAATAATAATTATACCTGCACAGTTGGCGCAGGTGGATCATCCGGATCTAATACTGGTACAAAAGGCAATAATTCAGTATTTTCTACAATAACTGCTACGGGCGGAGGTTTTGGAAATGCCCAATCACAAGCAAATGGTGGTAATGGTGGATCTGGTGGTGGTGCAGGTTCAACGGATCAAAGTGCAACCATTCCAGGAACTGGTAATGAGGGTGGTTATTCGCCAAGCGAAGGAAATGATGGTGGCGAAAATAATATTTCTAGTCCCTTTGCTACGGGAGGTGGCGGTGGCGCAAGTCAAGCAGGTCAAGTGCCAAGTTCCAATATGATTGGTGGTAATGGTGGAAATGGAACTGCTAATTCTATAACTGGTTCATCAGTTACTTATGCCGGTGGAGGTGGAGGAATGGTTAGATCCGGAGGAACTTCTGGTGGAACTGGTGGAAGTGGCGGTGGAGGTAATGGTTCAAAAACTGATGGAAGTAACGGAACGGCAAATTTGGGTGGCGGTGCAGGTTCGGGAGAAAACAATGGCGCAAATGGTGGTTCTGGAATAGTAATTTTGAGATATCCAAACTCTTTTACAATAACAATAGGTGCAGGATTAACTGGAACAACAACAACAAATGGTTCAGATAAAATAACAAGTTTAACAGCCGGTACAGGAAATGTTAGTTGGGCATAATGGCACATTACGCATTACTAGATGAGAATAATATAGTTATACAAGTCATTACAGGCGTTGATGAAAACATAACGCAAACAGATTTAGATGGCACACAAGTTGGTGGTTCATCTGAGGCTTGGGAAGAATTTTATGCAACAAGATCCTGGTTAAATGCCACATCTTGTAAGCGAACAAGTTACAACAACAAAATTCGCAAACAATTTGCAGGAATTAGATTTTCATATGACCCAGTTAATGATGTATTTATTGCTCCTAAACCATTTAATTCTTGGTTATTAGACTCTAATTTTGATTGGAAAGCGCCAGTCAATATGCCAAATGATGGTAAAGATTATTTCTGGAATGAATCCGAATTGGAATGGCAAAAATCATAGAATTAACCAGTCCAAATGGTTGGCCGGCTTCGCAGGATAGAAAAGCAATAGGTATTAAATCATTTGAAATAACTGGTACAAATATAAAAATTGCGTGTGCAGATAAAGTAGCGCCATTATTAATAAATTTCTGTAAAGATTTTCATGAATTAGTAGAACCGATAAATCAAGGTCAATTAGATGATTGGGGTTATGCGTTTCGCATGACTAGGGGTTCAGACAAAATTTTATCCAATCATTCATCTGGTACGGCAATAGACTTAAATG
>OGWM01000126.1_pt1 | contig 11588 bp, 11 predicted proteins | sample 1576041 | NCBI WGS metagenome assembly OGWM01 (sample SAMN07581538, study PRJEB24739) | freshwater metagenome | place: Singapore | collected 2015-01
AAAACATGGAAACAAGATTTTAGGTAAGATGAGTGGGGAGGGATTTGGAGATTAAGATCCAGATTTGAAATAGATCGTTAAAGAGAAGCCAAACCAAGCGCTTGGATGTAGAAAAAGGAGAATTAATAGTGTTTAAATAATTTTCTAGAATTTGATCTTTAGTAAATTGATTTTCGAGTTTGATCGCAATCACTAATTCCTTTAACTTTCGAATGATTGATCGCTCTGGTGTTAAGAAAGCGGTTTTTGCATATTGCTGTGTGATGGTCGAACCGCCACGACCTTTGCCCAAAGTAATCACGTTATCCCAAACTGCTTGAACTAATCCGGTGGGGCTGAAGGCATGCTCTGAATAGAAATTTCGATCTTCTGCGGCCAACACAGCATGACGTACATCAAGAGGAATTGCCGCTAGTTTTACGATGGTTCGATTTTCAGAACCGATCCGGCCCACTTCGCTGCCATCTGAATATTGAATTATGGTGGCTTGAGAATTTACATAAGCATTTGGATCTGGAATCTTCACAGTGAAATAAGCAAATCCAAATACAAAAGTACCTATAACAAATAATGAACCAAAGACTAAAACTAATAATTTCGAGGATGTCGATTTGAGTTCACTCATTTAATTAATCCTCATCCTCTATGGTTTTTACTTTTCTAGGTGGTTTTCGATTTTGTCCATCGCCTAAACTAAAAGATCTAATCAAATGATTCCAACCACAGCCCTGACATATTTCCACCTGATAAACCCGGAACTCACCAAATTCACTTTGCATTCCCTGCAATTCAACTAAATTTTTGATTCGCCCGGAATATTGCCCAAGTTGATCACCATAGGTATACCGCAACTCTGTTAAACCTTTTTTTCGACAGACCGGGCAGATACGTTCGGTAGATTCTCCGTGATATTTAGCCGCTCTCATCAAATACGGGTGAGCATCACATGCATCGGTCGCACTTGGATCACCGCGAAATAGCGCTACCAAAGTTGACCTTCTATCTAATGAATAATCAATCACATCGCGCATAGTCGTGAGGAATTGATTCATAATTGCCAAGATTATCTTGCTTTCATTAAATACGCTTATGTGATGAGACTTAAAATCCGCCCAGAAAATATCGGTGAATTCTGGCAAATTGTCTCTGGTAAAAAACTTCGAAAACTTCTGTTGGTTCGATGGTGTGGGCAAATTACGGATGGATTATTTCAAGCCGCACTTGCATCATATGTACTTTTTTCACCAGAACGTCAGCCAAATGCAACCGCAGCAGCAACCGCATTTGCCACGGTTTTATTGCCTTATTCAATTGTCGCGCCATTTGCCGGAGTAATCCTTGATCGTTTTTCGCGTCAAAGAATTATCAGAAATTCTAATTTAATTCGAGCAGTTTTATGTATTTTAATAGCGATAGTTCTACAAAATAAATTCTCAAATATATTGCTGGTCGCTTTTGTGTTGTGTGTTTTCGGTGCAAACCGTTTAATTCTGGCCGGTTTATCTGCCGCCCTGCCATTGACTTTAGAAACTAACACAAAAAAAGAGCAATTAATTTCAGCAAATGCAATTGCCGTAACTGGCGGAACTATTTTTGTTGTGATTGGGGGTGGAGTCGGTATCGGCATTAAAAAATTACTAGATATGAATTTTTCTTCAGACAATCTTGATTCGGTTCTAATTTGCATCGCTATTTTGGGTTATTTAAGTTCAGCACTTTTTATGAACAGATTTACAGAACGAGAAATTGGGCCGATGGAATACGAAATCAGTGCGGCAACTGTCAAAGTAAATGAAATAAAGGCTGGCTTTGTCGCACTACATGAACATAATGACATCATTCGAGCAATAGTTACCGTTGCTTTACAAAGAAGTTCTCTAACTGCATTGACATTAATGGCACTGTTATTAGAACGAAATACATTCAATGATCCAAATCTGCCAGACACCGGATTAACGAGTTTCGGATTTGCGCTAGCTATTGCCGGCATTGGTGTTGGGGTCGGGGCAGTAATCGCTCCTTATGGAGTAAGTAAATTTGGCCGGCATAGATTTATAAGAATCATGCTTTTGTTGTGTGTGTTAGCACTATGCAACTTTGCCGTTTCAATCAATGAAATTAATTTGATTGTGTCCGCTTTCTTTTTGGGATTATTTGGACAAGCAATAAAAGTGACTACCGATGCCTTGGCACAATCTCGCGTAAATGATGATTATCGCGGCCGAGTATTTGCTTTTTACGATGTGGTTGTGAATTTTGGCATTGTCTGCGGTGCACTGATGGCCGCGGTTTTACTGCCAGCATCAGGTATCGCTAAATCTTTACCAATACTTTTTGCTTTCCTTCTATTTTTTTACAACTTAATTTTTTTAAGGAAATTTAAATTTTTGGCTGATTCGAACTCCACCATTTAAGTAATTCTTCGGTGGCACGTTCTTGACCAAGTGGGCCATTTTCTAGCCGTAATTCCAAAAGGTACTCATAAGCTAAACCCACTGATTTAGAAGGTTTTATTTTCAATATCTGCATGATTTGATTGCCGTCCAGATCTGGCCTGATTTGATCTAACTCTTCTTGCGCCCGAAGTTGTTCGATTCTGTTTTCTAATTGATCATAAGTTTTAGCAAGGTTAGCCGCCTTTTTTACATTGCGAGTAGTGCAGTCTGCCCGCGTCAATACATGTAAGTGATCTAATAAATCACCAGCATCACGAACATAACGACGCACCGCCGAGTCGGTCCATTCACCATCACCATAACCGTGAAATCTCAGATGTAAATAAACTAACTTTGAAACTTTTTCTACTACATCTGAGTCAAATCGCAATTTCACTAGTCTTTCTTTTGTAATTCGCGCGCCTACGACCTCGTGATGATGAAATGAAACTCGCCCATCACCAGATAACACTCGAGTTTTAGGTTTACCGACATCATGCATTAATGCCGCCAACCTAAGTATGAGATTTGGACCAGATAACCGATGTTCTAACGCAATTGCCTGCTCTAATACTGTCAAAGTGTGTTCATAAACATCTTTATGATGGTGGTGTTCATCTATCTCTAATTTAAGTTTTGGAATCTCTGGCAAAATTCTTTCAGCTAATTTAGTTTCAACAATTAAAGTTAAACCTAACCGCGGTTTTGCACTCATTATTAATTTAGTTAGTTCATCTCGAATTCGTTCAGCCGAAATAATCGTGATTCGATCTGACATATCGGTTATCGCTTTAACAATCTCTGGTGTGACCGAAAAACCTAATTGACTTGCAAAACGGGCCGCCCGCAACATTCGAAGTGGGTCATCGTCAAATGATTCGGTTGCGCTGGCCGGAGTTCTGATTAGTTGATTCTCTAAATCAGTCAGTCCTTCATATAAATCTATGAACTCTGGGGTATCAGTTGTTAATTCCAGCGCCATTGCGTTAATTGTGAAATCTCGGCGTTTAAGATCTGTAGCAATATTGTCTCCAAAATTTACCTGCGGATTTCGACTATTTGGTTCATATATTTCACTTCTATAAGTTGTAATCTCAATATTTATTCCATTTTTATTTGCAGCAATCGTGCCAAACTTTGCCCCGGTTTCCCATATCGAGTCTGCCCACTTAGTCAATAATTTTTTGGTTTCTTCCGGTTTTGCATTTGTTGTGAAATCTAAATCCATTTGCGCACCAGAATTGAAACGGCCCAAGATTGCATCACGTACTGATCCACCAACCAAAGCGATTTGATAATTTGACTTAGCAAAACGCTCGGCCAGTTCTGTTGCAAATGGCGCATAATTGCGCAAACTCTCACTAGCCAAGCTCGCCGCCGCCGCTCTTGTGATGCGCATTGGTTTCATAAATGCTAAGGCTAACGATTGATAAAGAAGATAAAGAGTTAACACCGCCTTGTATATCGTGCTTATCCTGAGTTATCAGAATGAATCAGTAATCTAGCCTTATGACCCCCCCAGAAAATGTGGGTGGCGCAGCAGATTCCAAAAGCGTGACCGCGCGACAAAATAATTCTGCCAGGCCATCTAAAAAACGTAATCGTTATAAAAAAAATGCAGACAAAAAGCGGTCTGCGCAAAATCGCAGTAAAAGTTTTAATAAAAATCATAAGTTTGCCAAGCGAGTTGATGAAGTAAGTGCCGGCGGATTAGTTGTTGATAAAACCGGAACAAAAGGTTTACTGATTGGTCGGTTAGATCCAAAAGATGCATCACATGAGCGATTACTTTGGTCTTTACCTAAAGGTCATATCGAAAGTGGTGAGACCCCACAGCAAGCTGCGGTAAGAGAAGTCCAAGAGGAAACTGGTATCAAACCTGAATCGTCCGTGAATTAGGAGTCATCGATTTTTGGTTTATGGCTAGCGGAAAACGTATTCATAAAACAGTTCATCACTTTCTTTTTCTTGAAACTGGTGGAAAGTTGGCACCGCAAGTAACCGAGGTTGATGACGTTAGATGGTTTCCGTTAAATGAGATAGTTTCAATATTGGCTTACCCAGATGAAAGAAAATTAATTGCAAAATCTGGCGATTTGAAACCGTGAAAAAATCCATAGCAATTTTGCTATTAGTTCTTAGCAACATCCTGTTAGTGCCTATGCTTAAAGCTAATGCGGTTGAAGAGTTACTGATCTCTGCTCCAACTAATCGATTAATGAATGGCAAGTTCATAGATGAAAGTTTGGGAGAGCAATTAAAACCTGCCGGAAAATTGGGTCAGATTTTTCTTTTGACACCTAAAGCAAAAATAGTTTTTTTGGTGGATATGTCCACTTTAGAGGAAATCGTAGATATGAGTGATGGCTACACGTTGAATAATGAGGTAGCCGGCATAAACAATATGGTGGCAAAAAATTGGTTAGATCGTTTTAGGCAAGTCTCAAATTCCAACAATTCGGTATCAATTTCATATGGAAATCCATCGAAAGAATGGATAGAAAAATTATTTAAAGATGAAAATGAATACTATCAATCGGTAAATAAAATTCGCTTGGAAGAATTTTTAGGTAAGTCAGTTAAATTAAACTCTTTACCAAATGAAAAACAAATGCAGTTGCCAAAAGAAGCTATAACCTCATTTGTTTCAGCCGACACCCAGTTAAGAATCTTGTCCTCGATTGTAAATCCTAAAGAATTAGCAGCTCAAAGGCTTAGGTTGGCTCAGTTACTGAATCCGGGAATTGATGCAAAAAATATCCCGATTTTTTATGCAGATTTCAATAAAAGTATGAGTGAGGTCAGAAATAAGTTAAGAGTGGCTTCGACTAAATTTACAGTCACAAACGAAAAGCAAAAATTGCCAATAACTTTAGTAAATGGTTTTGAATCAGATGTAAAACTTAAAATGGTTGCAAAACCTACAAACTTAAAGGTTGGTACAAGATCTGTGGGTGAAATTGAATTACCTGCCAATTCTAAAAAACAAGTATTGCTACCTATAGATGTGTTTGCCTCTGGCACCAGCGCCTTGCAAGTTCAACTCACAGATTTAGATGGAAAAGCGATTGGCTACCCGGTTTACATTTCTTTGAACTTAACAGTTATTTCAACCACTACAACCTGGCTTACTTCTATTGCAGCACTTCTTTTATTAATCGGAGTAATCACGCAGAGTGTTCGCAGATTTAAATCAAATAAAGGTGAAGAATTACCTGCGCCGAAATCGTTAGTTGCCAAAGGAAAAGGGATAAGCCGTGGTTGATGATTCAATTGTAAAAGCCTCTTCTGCCATGGCGCTGGGCACAATTTTCTCTCGTATCACCGGTTTGATTAGAAATTTAATGTTGGCATCAGTACTTGGAACTGCATTGTTAGGAGACACCTACAACGTCGGAAACACAATGCCAAATATTTTGTACAACTTGTTGATAGGCGGAGCACTCACTGCAGTATTTGTGCCACAGATTGTTAGATCTTTAAGAGATTCTGATGGTGGCGCAGCGTTTATTTCGAAGTTGTATTCATCAGTAGTAACAGTTTTATTCTTTTTAACTTTGCTCGGAGTTTTGGCTGCACCGTGGTTAGTGAATATTTATGCTCCGGAATTTAATGGTCGGCCCGAATTTAATTTGACGGTTGCATTTATGCGCTACTGCTTACCGCAAATTTTCTTTTTAGGTGTTTTCATGTTGCTTGGTCAAATTGCGAATGCAAAAAATAAATTTGGTCCAATGATGTGGGCTCCGGTCTTAAATAACATTATTGTCATAGTTTTATTAGGTTGGTTTCTCTTAAATCGGCGGGATATTTCAGTAGGAAATATCTCTGACTCTGAAGTTGCATGGTTAGGGCTAGGCACAACATTTGGATATTTGGCTCAAGCGGCAATCTTGTTACCGGTAATTAAAAGGGCGGGTATAAAACTTCGACTTAGGTTTGATTGGCGAAATAGTGGTTTAGGTAAATCTGTGAAATTAGCAGGTTGGAGCTTTATTTATGCGGTAGTTTCGCAATTGAGTTACCTAGTTACTGTGAATCTAGCAACTAGCGCGGGTGTCAAAGCGGCCGAAGCTGGAATCAGCACTGGAGTTGGTTTCACTCCGTATCAAAACGCTTATTTGATAATGATTTTGCCTCATTCAGTTATTACCGTTTCCATAATTACCGCGCTATTACCAAGATTGTCTAATCATGTAATTGATAATCAACTTAGCGAATTGAAAGAGTCCTTAACCAGTGCCTTGAAAACTGTTGGGGTGTTCACGGTACCGGCAGCATTGATATTCCTCGCTTTCGGACCATTAATTGCAAAAAATCTTTACTTTGATCTGCCGACAAAAGATGCAAATTATTTAGGGTTGGTGCTCTCTGGTTTATCACTAGGACTTATTCCATTGAGTATAAATTTGATAATCATGCGTGGTTTAAACGCCTTTGAAAATGTGAAAGCGCAAGCTCAGATTAATTTGGTGATAAATATCGTAGCCATTCTGTTGTCTATTTTTGGAGTTATGGTTTTCAAACCAGAATGGGTCACAGTTTGGCTGGGAGTCACCTTTCCAATTCACTACTTATTAGGAACATTCTTAAGTTTTGCATTTTTAAGCAGGCATGGTTTAAAGATAAATCTATCGCCAATTCTTTTTTTCTATTGCAAACTCATTGCAGTAACTGGTGTGGGTTTGATTCCGTTATGGTTTTTTCGAAATAGTCTGCCGGGCGGGAATTTCATATCCCTTTTAATTGTTCTATCAATTACCAGTTTAATTTACATTTTTACTAGTAGGTTAATGAAAATTTCAGAGGTTTCAGATGCGGTTTCATTGCTATTACGTAGTTCAGGCTTAAGAAAGTAGATCGGAGCAAATTTGAATCAAGAAACTGTGCATGAAGTGGTAATCGTTGGCTCTGGTCCTGCTGGTTACACCGCCGCAATTTATGCCGCCAGGGCACAATTAAATCCGATTGTTTATGAAGGTTCAGTAACCGCGGGTGGTGCATTAATGAATACCACCGAGGTGGAAAATTTCCCAGGTTTCCCAAATGGAGTGATGGGACCAGACTTAATGGAACAAATGCGTAAGCAGTCGGAACGATTTGGAGCAAAATTAATTACCGACGACATTGTCGAGATGAAACTTGATGGAAAAATAAAAGAATTAAAGGATGGTTCTGGCAACTTAATAAAAACAAAAAGTCTAATTCTTGCGACTGGCTCTGCATATAAAGAAATTGGATTAGAAAATGAAAAACGGCTTTCCGGTCGCGGCGTTTCATGGTGCGCAACTTGTGATGGTTTCTTTTTCCGCGATCAAGTTATTGCAGTTGTCGGTGGCGGAGATTCTGCAATGGAAGAGGCAAACTTCCTAACAAAATTCGCCAGCAAAGTGGTAATCATTCATCGCCGCGAGCAATTACGGGCTTCTAAAATCATGATTGAGCGAGCAAAAAATAATCCAAAGATTGAATTTTTGTTCAATACCCAGGTCATAGATGTGATTGGCACAGACAAGGTAACTGGATTAAAACTAAAAGATTTAAAAAGTGGAACGGAACGAATTCAAGATTTCACCGGGTTGTTTGTTGCTATCGGACATCTGCCTCGAAGTGAACTAATTAAAGGTCAAGTCGACCTAGATAACGATGGCTACGCAAAAGTGCAATCTGGTACAACTTTGACAAATGTCCCAGGTGTTTTTGCTTGCGGTGATTTAGTTGATCATAGATACCGCCAAGCAATTACCGCTGCTGGAACTGGCTGCCAAGCTGCCCTTGATGCGGAAAAGTATTTAACTGCTTTAAGTTAATTTCAATGTAATTTAAATAGTATTAAATGAGTAGAATTCCCTTGAATTTGAATATAAACGTAAATTAAAAGTAAGGAAAAATGATGGCGACGACAAAAGTAACCACTGCAGATTTTGAACAAGTTGTACTAAAAAGCAACACCCCGGTTTTAGTTGATTTTTGGGCGGAATGGTGTGGTCCTTGTCGAGCTGTTGGCCCAATTCTGGAAGAAATTTCAAACGAACATGGCACAAAACTAAAAATAGTAAAACTAAATACCGATGAAGAGAGCGCTATTGCGCAAAAGTATGGAATTACATCAATCCCGACCATGAATGTTTTCGTTAATGGCCAAATCGTAAAGTCCATTATTGGCGCAAAACCCAAAACCGCACTTTTAAAGGATCTAGAAAGTTACATAAAATAATTCGGAACTAAAAAGTTTTAAGCCGGAGTTTTAGATGAGTACCGAATTAGTCCGCGGTGATCGCGGAGATTCGGTACTACTTGTAACGAACACTTTAGTTAGGTTGGGTTTATTAAATGTTGCTACTGAAAATTTTGATGAAAAAGTTGAAGAAGCAATTAAGGCTTTTCAACAAGGCAGAGGTATTACTGCAACAGGAGTCATTAATCCCGTAACTGCGCGTATGTTAGAAGAGGCTCGATGGAAATTAGGAGATCGAGTTCTCTCCATCTCTTCTGGTGCATTAATGCACGGCGACGATGTGACTTCGTTGCAAACTCGATTAATTGAAATGGGTTTTAATTGCGGCAAAATCGATGGCATATATGGCGTTAGCACTGAATCAGCGGTAAAAGAGTTTCAAAAATCTGCTGGCTTGCCGGTTGATGGCAAGTTTGGACCAGCAACGTTGATTGCGTTAATGAGATTAGTTAAGACAGTTTCTGGCGGTGCACCAGCACAATTGCGTGAACATACTTATCACGCCCAACGTGGACCTGCGCTCGCTAACAAAGTTATTGTGCTTGATCCAAGTTGGGGTGGCGAATTCACGGGTGAAGTTGGATTTGGGGTAATCGAATCTGAAACTATGTTTGATATCGCACAAAGATTAGAAGGAAGATTAATTGCACTTGGTGTCTCGGTTTACTTAACCCGCAGTGCAAAAAATTCTCCGCTTGAAAACCAACGAATTCAATTTACTAACTCAGTTAATCCAGATTTAGTGATCGCATTAAAGGTCGATAAATACAAAAATGAAAAAGCAAATGGTGTCGCTACTTATTATTACGGATCGACAACTCATGGAATTCACTCTGTTATTGGGGAAAAATTTGCCAATTTAGTACAACGTGAGATTTGTGCTCGCTCCGAATTTCAAAATTGCCGCACCCACCCAAAAAGCTGGGATTTATTGCGTTTGATTAAGGCGCCGGTGGTTCGAATCGACTTCGGGTATTTGAGTAATCCGAAAGATGCCAAGTTGCTGGCAGAATTAAAAACCAGAGAGCAAATCGTGGAATCAATTGTGATTGCAATTCAAAGGCTTTATTTATCAGCAGAGGAAGATGCTAAAACCGGCACGTTGAGAATCTCCGATTTACGTAGAGCTGGTATTCGCAAGTAACCGCACCTTTTATTACTTAAATATTCCATTCCGATTATTTTATGAATTTAGTGCGGGAATTTGCACCCTAATTTTGAATTAGAATTTGTTAATGAGTATTGAGCAAAAACGATTCCACACTGGCTTACCAGAGAATCTAACTGATCGGTTTGCCAATCGAGCACTGGGCATGAAAGCCAGTGAAATTCGTTCATTATTCGCCGTAGCTTCCAGACCAGACATAGTTTCGCTAGCTGGTGGAATGCCAAATTTAACTGCTCTACCTATGGAGGTAATGGCAGAAGTCGTAAACAAATTAATTCAAGATAATGGTGCAGAGGCATTGCAATATGGCAGTGGCCAAGGACATCCGAAATTACGTGAACAAATCTGTGATGTGATGGCATTAGAAGGAATAAGGGCACATCCAGATGATGTGATTGTTACGACCGGATCACAACAAGCCCTCGATTTAATTACCCGAATTTTCATTGATCCAGGTGATGTGATTCTGGTTGAAGCTCCATCATATGTTGGTGCGCTTGGAACTTTTAAACAGTATCAAGCACAAGTTGTGCATGTGGAGATGGATCAAAACGGTTTGATTCCGCAGGCGCTTCGTAATGCCATTTCGCAAATTAAAAAATCTGGTCGAAAAATTAAATTTATTTACTTGATTCCAAACTATCAAAATCCAGCTGGAGTTTTACTTAGCGCAGATCGCCGTACTGAAATATTAGAAATTTGTCATTCCGAACAAATTTTTGTAGTTGAAGATAATCCGTATGGATTACTTGGGTTTGATCGGCCATCGCCCAATGCGATGCGGGCCGAGGATTCAGAAAATGTTATTTATTTAGGCACATTTTCTAAGACTATTGCACCTGGTTTTAGAGTTGGTTGGGCACTTGTTCCGCAAAGCCTGAAAGAAAAACTTGTAATTGCCAGTGAATCTTCGATTTTATGTCCATCGAATTTTTCCCAACTTTCAATTTCTAGTTATTTGTCTGATCAACCATGGCGAGCACAAATCGCCTCTTTCACCAAGTTATATAAGGTCCGTAAAGACGCAATGTTAGAAAGTCTTGAAAAATACTTTCCAAAAGGAACAAGTTGGACTAAACCTGAAGGTGGTTTTTACGTCTGGATTACTTTGCCTCCTGAAATCGACACCAATGCATTAATGCCAAAAGCGATCGTTGCCAAAGTTGCATATGTTCCGGGTACCGCCTTTTACGCCGATGGTTTCGGCACATGGTCAATGCGGCTTTCTTATTGTTACCCGACACCTGAAAGAATTAAAGAGGGAGTTAAATCTTTAGGTGCGGTAATCACTGAAGAAATGGAACGGCGCCAACTTATCTAGTTTTGGTTAATAATCCGTTTTATACGGTTTAAGTCTTCAATATCTGCAAACTCAATTGTGATCTTGCCTTTAGATTTTCCTAGTTCGACAACCACCCTGGTATCTAATTTGTTGCCGATTTGATCGGCTATTTCGCGCAGTTGTTCTTTGTTGTCGGATTTTGATTTGCCGTTGTTTGATGAGTTTTTTGCCGGCTTTTTTGGAGTTAAATTGCTGGCAATTTCTTCAGTCTGTCTGACCGTCAATCCTTCGGCAACTATTCGGTTGGCTAATTTTTCAATCTCGGCAAGATCAGCAATTGAAAGTAGCGCTCTGGCGTGGCCCGCTGAAATAACTCCTGCTGCAACTTTACGTTGCACTGTCGGAGGCAGATTTAATAACCGCAATGTATTTGAAATTGCTGGTCTGGATTTACCTAATCTTGCC
>OGWM01000127.1_pt1 | contig 11537 bp, 8 predicted proteins | sample 1576041 | NCBI WGS metagenome assembly OGWM01 (sample SAMN07581538, study PRJEB24739) | freshwater metagenome | place: Singapore | collected 2015-01
TACGCAATGATTCTTCTAATTGGTCCTATTATTAGCTATCGAAGTGATCGGCATCGCAGTCGATGGGGCAGGCGAATTCCCTTTTTAGCCATTCATATTCCTTTTGTCGTCCTCTCCATGGTCGCAGTGGCCTTCAGCCCACAGCTCGGCGAACTACTTCATCAAGGATTGGGGCAATACTCCCCTAGCCTTGCCACATGCACCCTGATCATTATTGGAATGGGTTGGGGCGTATTCGAACTGGCGACGGTGGTGGCGAACGCAGTCTTCTACGGCCTTATCAATGACGTGGTTCCGAGCTCCCTTCTCGGAAGATTTTACGGGGTTTTTCGCGCGATCAGCCTAATTGCTAGCATTCTCTTTAACTATTATATCTTCGGCAAAGCGGAACAGCATTTCCCTCTCGTCTTCCTCGGCATCGGAATCGTTTACGGCCTAAGCTTCACAATGATGTGTCTGAAAGTGAAGGAAGGAGAGTACCCCCCACCTCCCCAACCCAAGGAGGGTGCCGGGAATTTCTTTGTCGCTGCGCGCACCTATTTGCATGAATGTTTCAGCAAGCCGTACTACCTATGGGTCTTCGTCTCCATCGCACTTCCGTGGATCGCGTTCATTGGTGTAAATCACTTCAGCGTCTACTTCGCCAAAAGCCTATCGATGGATATGGGCTTTTACGGCAAGTGCTTGGCTCTGACCTACGGTTGCTCCCTGATTCTCTCCTACCCTTTGGGCATGTTGGCCGACAAGTTTCATCCTTTGCGCACCTCCCTCGTAACTATTTTTCTCTATGCCCTTGTGACCGCTACAGGTGCGATTTTCTCCACCAAAGCAGAGATCTTTGCTATCTTCTTTATCCTGCACGGAGTTCTCTCGGGAGCTTGGTTCACCAGCTCCGCATCTCTCCCTCTCCGAATGTTCCCGAAGGAGAACTTTTCCCAGTTTTACTCTGCACTCAACATGTTCATTGGGCTGGGAATCATGACTTTTGGACCGATCGTCGGACACTTGATCGATTTCACGCAGAAGTTCTATCGACTCACCTTTATCGCCTCATCTACCCTGGCGTTTCTGGCAGTGATTCTTGGGCTCGTCGTCCACTCGAAATTCATGAAGTTGGGCGGTCCGAAAGCTTACACACCTCCTTCTTGACGCAGATCAGCCGGGACCACGACTCGCGGTCTTAGCTTGGACTTTTTGAATCCACTCTTTCCCGTTCTTAAAACTTCCCACCTGATCATCCACGATGATTTCGATTTTGTTCTCAAGAATAACAGAAGCAACTCGGTCCGCCTCAGAGCCCTCGATGGGAAAAGAAAAACTATTGTACCAGTAAATTGCTTCAACTCTCTTTTTGATCAGCTCATCGAAGGCTTTGTAACATGCATTCGCATCCGCATAGCTAGTGAGAAACCATGTGTTGTTTCGTTTTAGGAGTTTCTCATAGAGTTCCGGTTCTTTCGCTTTTAACCCTGGATACTCTTTATCGAAAGATACACCTCGGACCGGCGGCCAATCCATCGCCTCACCGCTGTTGAACTTGGTGACTTTTGGAACATCCATTTTGCTAGGCCCAAACTCTTTTTTCCCCGTTTCCTTCTCCCGTTTTTTTCTATCTTCCACCTTGGAATTAAATTCCGCCAAAGCCTGAGGCCAGTCCACCATCCCCCCGCCATTCGTCAGAATCACATCGGCATCCGGGAACTGCCTAAAGATTTCCTCAAACATAGTGGGAAGCCGTCCACTATTCTGAACCGCTTTATTGATGCTCACAATCACCCCAAGCTTCTTGGCTTTCACCTCGACTCCAAAAAGTTTCAATCCGGCTGTTCGCCCCATCCCTTTCCCTGTTCCGGAGCCCGTTCCTGCTCCCGCACCACTCCCCCCCAAGCTTCCTGTGCTCGACATCTTAATATCCTTTGGAACCGCAGGAGCCCAGCTTGCCCCACCCGGTAGGGTCATCATTTCCAGCGGAGGAGCCGAATCCTCAGCCGCAGGAGTTTCGTCCGGCATATTTGGGTCAGCTGTCTTCTCCTCCTGAACCATCTCTTCATCCGGTGGAGGCGGCGGGGGCACTGCCGTATCCGTCGGCACACTTTCTGTCACAAAAGGCAAAGTCACCGTACGGCCCTTAAATAGTGTGACTCCTCCCAATCCAATCAAAAGGAGAACATGAACCGCCAAGGAAAAAAGAAACACCAGAACGATCGGTTTTCTCAAATGGGCTTTCCACTCCATCATTCGATTGGTTTTGTTTCCCTTAGAGTTTGGCAAATTCCGATTCGGTAACGAGGGAAGGGAGTTCATTGCGGAAATAGTTTCATTTGCTGATTACGGCTTCGGATACTCCACCTGCAAACGAATCTTCCTTGCACGGGACAAATCGGTCAATCGGCTTCCGGTCATTTCCTTCGCTTCATCCAATAAGGGCCCCTGCTCTCCTCGCCTACGTGCTTCCGCCACCAAAGCTTGAAGGGCTCTTGCCCGATCTTCATTCGTCACCTTGTTCCACCACCCATCCTCATCTTGATACGAAACCTCTCCCACTGGAGTGACCGCCAATATTTCTGGATTTGGCAAGTGCGCGGTGGCTCCTGCCCCCGCTGGGCCAATCTCGATCCAAAAAGGCTTGGCCAAATCAAATCCCGCTTTCACTTCATACGATTGAGTCAGACGGATCACCTTCCGACTCCCCATCCAGCGATGTTCCCAATCATATCCAACTTCAATCCTCTTCGCCGCAACGATGACTTCGGTTCGTGCCGATGTCTGCCCCCACACAACCTGGGTTCCCTCCCGGACCTCAGGTCGAACATGAAGAAGATCCACAAATACTTCGGAGATCCCCTCCCGAGCACCCCCGGCAGTTCTTGATGCCAGCTTGGCCGGAAGATCCAAACAGGACCTGACCCCGATACCCACGAAGATGACCAATCCAAGAAAAAGCGCCGCCGAACCCCAACTCCCGCGCTTCAATTAAAGGCTCAGCCCCTCGTCCGTCACCGCCCCATGAGATGCGTCTGCCACCAGATGCGCAAACTTGGCCAAAACGCCCTTGGTGTAGCGAGGTTTTGGTTTTTTCCACGCCTTCGCCCTTTTTTTCATTTCTGCGCCAGAAATACCCAGGACCATCTTTCTGGTCTTTGCATCAATCACAATTCGGTCTCCGTTCTTTACCAAAGCCAAAGGCCCCCCGTCATACGCCTCAGGGGTGATATGCCCGACGACGAAACCGTGTGTTCCTCCGGAAAATCTTCCATCCGTGATCAACGCCACATCCTTGCCCAAACCTTGTCCCATGATCGCACTGGTAGGCGCGAGCATTTCCCGCATCCCAGGTCCGCCCCTTGGCCCCTCATATCGAATGACCACGACATCTCCTTTTTTGATCTTACCGGCAAGAATCGCTTTCATCGCCTCTTCCTCCGCTCCAAAAACCTTGGCCTTGCCCTCGAATCGCTCGCCTTCCTTTCCACTGATCTTTGCCACCGCCCCTCCCGGAGCCAGATTCCCCCGCAGTATGACAAGGTGCCCACTTTTCTTGATCGGATCTGAAAATGGCCGAATCACCTCCTGCCCTGCAGGATAATCCCCGACAAACTTCAGATTCTCCGCCACCGTCTTCCCCGTCACGGTTAGACAATCCCCATGGAGCAGTCCCCGATCCAGAAGTCGCTTCATCAAAGGAACCAACCCTCCAATCCTCACAAGTTCTGCCATCACATATTTTCCGCTTGGTTTCAGATCCGCTAAAACAGGCACCCTATGTCCAATCTTCTGGATATCCTCAATATCCAATTTTACCCCCGCCGCCCGGGCAATCGCTAAAAAGTGCAAAACTGCGTTCGTCGATCCCCCTAACGCAGTGATCACCACAATGGCATTCTCCATCGCTTTTCTCGTCAAAATATCTCTCGGACAAATTCCCTGCTTCGCCAACGCTAAAGCCGCCTTGCCCGCCTCGCGTGCATCCATTTTTTTATTCGGGGAAACTGCAGCCATGGCAGAGCTATTTGGCAAACTCAAGCCCATCGCCTCGATCGCACACGCCATCGTATTGGCCGTGTACATTCCCCCGCACGATCCGGGACCGGGAATCGCACACCGCTCAATCTCTCCCAACTCGGCGTCGGTGATCGAACCCCTCGCCCTCTGACCGACCGCTTCAAAAACACTGACAATATCCAGCTCCTTCTTGCCTATACACCCCGGCAAAATTGTTCCGCCATAAACAAAAACCGACGGGCGGTTCAACCGCAACATCGCCATAACACAACCTGGCATGTTCTTGTCACACCCACCTAACGCCACCAAAGCATCAAACCCCTCACACCCCACCACCGTCTCAATCGAATCCGCAATCACCTCCCGCGAAACCAGCGAATACTTCATCCCCTCCGTGCCCATCGAGATTCCGTCCGAAATCGTAATCGTATTAAAGATCACCGCTTTCCCACCTGCTTCATCCGCCCCAGCAGCGGCCTCCTTCGCCAATTCATCAATATGCGAGTTACACGGTGTCACCTGACTCCACGTCGAGGCGATTCCTACCTGAGGTTTGGAAAAATCTTCTTTCCGGAATCCTACGGCATGCAACATGGCCCGACTGGGAGCCCGCTCCATCCCATCGACCAAAGGCCCCGACCAACGTCTCAGATTCGAAGCCGTTTTCTTTTGTTTCATCCCTCCCACTCTGCCAGACCACCCTTTCTCCTCAAGCCTGCACCCCGACCCGCTCCAACCTAACCGTGCTTCTTCCGCCAATCCTCACGCAACGCTTTGGCTTTGCCCGTCTTTAAATCCACCGATACCAACTCCTGCTTCGCCCGACAATAAACCTGCCCCTCCGCTCCCCTGACTTCCGACTCCACCATAAACCGCACTTTGCCCACCTCCCCCAATCGAGAAATCACCCGCACCCGTTCCCCCAGCTTCGCGGGTCGCAGATACTCCACCTCAGTCTTGGTTAACACTGGGCACCCATGCTCCCCTGCCACCATCTCCCCAATTCCCCAGCCCAAAATCTCCGCCAAATCAGTCCGCACCGCCTCGATCCATCGCAAATAAGTCAGATTATGCACCACACCGCCCGCATCGGTATCAAAGAAGTAAACCGTGAATTCCCGCTCGGCTTCCGATCGCCCGCTCACAACTCCCCGAACTCCTGCTCCATCCTTTTCACCAAAAGTTTCATCACCTTGATCCGGGCATACCACTTGTAGTTTCCCTCAATCAGATTCCAGGGAGCCAACCGGGAGTTCGTCCGCATGAACATCTCCTCCGCCGCGACGATATGCTCATTCCATTTTCTTCGGTTCCGCCAATCCTCCTCGCTGATCTTCCAATGTTTGTACGGATCCGCCGCCCGCCGCTCAAAACGTCGCAACTGTTCCGACTTGGTGATATGCACAAAAAACTTCATCAAAATCGAACCCCCATCCACCAGCGTCCTCTCAAAGTCCTGAATCTCCCGAAACGCCCGCTTCCACTCCTCTTTCTTGGCAAATCCCTCCACCCGCTCCACCAACACCCGCCCGTACCAGCTCCGGTCAAAAATCGCCGTTTGCCCCGTCGCCGGAATCTTGTTCCAAAATCGCCACAGATAATGGTGAGCCTTTTCCTCCTCCGTCGGCTTTACGATCGACCAAACTCGGACCAATCGCGGATCCTGTCGTTCCGTTAACCGCTTGATCACTCCGCCCTTTCCTGCCGCATCCGGCCCCTCAAAGACCAAAATCAGATTCTTGGAACTCTCCTGAAGCAACCGCTGGGCATGAAGAAGCTTCAACTGCAACCCGCGCAACTTCTCCCGATATTCCGACTTCTCCCGAATCTGCTTATCCAAATCGAGTTGATCCAAACGGCATTTCACCCTCCCTGCCTACCCAATTTCCTGCAAACCGCCAGCCCCAACCGGCGAATTGTCCATCGCTTTTACGGGAAATTTTGGCACTCTAAAACTTATGCTTTTGCACGAATTCTCCGATCCTACCGCTTGGATGGACTCCATGGTTGCCGGATGGGAAACCCTCGGAGGTCCTGCCCTTCAGGCCCGGGGCACCTTCCACGTATCCCTCTCGGGAGGCTCCACTCCGAAACCTTTCTACCAACGCCTTGCGAAACTGAAATGGCCCTGGTCCTCCACCCGCCTCTACATGGGAGACGAACGATGGGTCACCCCCGACCACAAAGATAGCAACTATCGAATGATTCAGGAAGCCTTCCAAGGAACAGGGGTTCATATCGAACGGGTTCATACCGAAATCGGAACCGCCGAAATCGGTGCCCGTGCATATGAGAAGCAGGTTCGCAACGACCTCGGAGATCCCCCCCGCTTTGATCTGATCCTTCTCGGGATTGGAGATGACGGACACACCTCCTCCCTCTTTCCCGAAACCGCCGCCCTCAAAGAGGAAAAGCTCCTAATGGCACCCAATTTTGTCCCGAAACTCGGAGTCTGGCGGGTCACCTCTACCTATACCCTTCTCCGCTACGCCCGTGCCATCTGGTTTGTTACGCGGGGACCATCCAAGGAGCCGTTCATCCGTGCCCTCGCCAAAGACGACCCTTCTGCCACCTTTCCCGCCGCCAAGGTTCGTAGTGACCGCGGAACGATCGAAATCTACCATTGTAACCAACCATGAGCCCTGCCACCACACCCACTCTCGTGCCCTCCGTAAATAAATCCAAATCGGGTCCATCCCCCAAAGCCGATCGGGTTCTCCCCCCGTTTGTGATGGTGATCTTCGGCGCCAGCGGAGATCTCACCCACCGCAAACTCGTTCCCGCCCTCTTCGGCCTGCAACACGAAGGCGCTCTCCCCTCCGACTACTCGATCATCGGCTTTGCCCGACGCCCCAAAACAAATGACGAATTCCGCAAAGAAATGAAGGAAGGCCTGGATAAGTTTTCCCGTCTGCGCCCCGTCTCTGCCCAGAACTGGAAAGACTTCACCCCCAAACTTTCTTACCATGCGGGAAATTTCGACGACCCCAAAGCCTACCTGGAACTCAAAAAAACGCTCGAAGAGTTGGCCAAAACCCGTAGCCTCACCCAACACATTTTCTATCTCGCCACCGCTCCGGACTACTTTGCAACCGTCGTCGAACAGCTCGCAAAAGCCGGCCTCGTTAGCCCCGGACTTCCCGCCCGCGTTGTCGTCGAAAAACCTTTCGGGCATGACCTCACCTCGGCTCGAAAACTGGTTACCGACCTTCAATCCTGCCTGGATGAATCGAACCTCTTCCGCATCGATCATTACCTAGGCAAAGAAACGGTTCAAAATCTTCTCTACTTCCGTTTTGCAAACTCAATCTGGGAACCGATCTGGAACAGCAACCTGATCGACAATGTTCAGATCACCGTCGCCGAACAGGAAGGCGTTGGGACCCGAGGCGCTTTCTACGACGAGGTCGGGGCCATGCGAGACATGGTTCAAAACCATATGATGCAGCTTCTCTCCATCACTGCGATGGAACCGCCCGCCAATCTCACATCCCAATCGATCCACGACGAAAAAGTTAAAGTTCTCCGATCCATCACCACCCCGAAAATGGAAACCATCCGTGCCAGTACGATTCGGGCCCAATACGAGGGATATCGCCAGACGGATCGTGTGAATCCAAACTCCTCCACTGAAACCTACGCCGCCCTCAAAATTCAAATCGATAACTGGCGCTGGTCGGGTGTTCCCTTCTATCTTCGCACCGGAAAAGCTCTCACCACTCGCGCCTCGGAAATTGTCATCGTATTTCGTCGTCCACCCGCCGCTCTCTTTCGTGCGGAATTCGGGGACCTCCTCAGCCGCAATGCGATGCATATTCGCCTCCAACCCGATGAGGGCGTTCATCTCTGCTTCAATGCAAAACGCCCCGGACGCAGCACCGTTCAACCGGTCGATATGGAGTTCTGTTACGCCAGCGAATTCGGTTCCTACTCACCCGAAGCTTACGAACGTCTTCTCGGGGATGCTATTTTTGGAGACTCCACACTCTTTACACGTGACGACGAGGTTCTCGAGGCATGGAGAATTGTCGACGCCGTTCGCAACGGATGGCAGGAAAACCCCATGTCGCTTTATCGCACAGGATCTTGGGGCCCCATCGAGGCCGATCATATGCTCAAGGCCGATGGCAACCATTGGGTCGACCTCGACGCCCGGACAAAAATCTAAGCCCTATTTCGTTGTCATCCGCCACACCCCATCCCACCCTGGGCCTGGAGGATGTTCCCGCAGTAAAGCAATCCGCCCTAGAAAAGTTCGGCTAGGTCCATCCGCATACTTTTCCGCCATCTCGCGGAATATCCCCTCCGCTCCAGCCCAGTCCTGCTTCCGATAAGCACCCAAGGCCGCCTCTGCCCGTTTGATTTTCTGCTCCTCCTCTGGCTTTTGTTTTCCCTGCTCCGCCAATAATTCATAAATCCCGACCGGATCGTTCTTCCCCTTCACCGCCAATAGATCGACCTCTCTTGTCGCCATACCCCGTTCCACCATCCGCTGTGTTTCCTCTGAAATCAGAATTCGTGTTCCGTACATCGTATTCGCCGATTCCAACCGCGAAGCCAGATTTACTGTGTCCCCCATTACCGTATAACTCCGAGCCGTCTCACTTCCGATATTTCCCACCACCACCTCACCCGTCGCCAATCCGATCCGTAGGTTGATCTCAGGAAGATTTTTACGCAACCCCATCAGATCGGGTAACTCGGCACGGAATCGAGCCAAAGCATCAACTTGAGCCAACGCCGCACGACACGCCGCAATTGCTTGCTCTTCCTCCGCCACAAAAGGTGGCCCCCAGTACGCCATGATCGCATCCCCGATAAACTTATCGATGATCCCACGCTCTTTCTGAACACACTCCGACATCAGGGTGAAATAGCGGTTGATCACGTGAACCAATCCGCCCGCTGTCAAATTCTCCCCCAATGTGGTGAAGCCAACCAAATCCGTAAACAGAACCGTCATCAACCTTTTTTGTCCCATCACATCTTCCGGCCGACCTGGCACAATCACTTTTTCCACGATTCTCGGGTCGATGTACGACCCAATCGCCTTCTGCAAATCCTGCTTTCGCCGAAGTTCATCTACCATCAGGTTGAAGCTCTCCCCAAGCTGTCCGATTTCATCCTCCGGCAGTTTCCCCACATGGGCGCAAAAATCACCCCCCTGAACTTTCTTCGTGGTTCTCAACAGTTCGAGAAGTGGTTTTGCCATATTCCGGGAAATGATCCAGGCCGCCCCCAATCCGAGCACCACCGCCAACAAGGTCGTGGCAGTGCTACTGATGAGTATCCGGTTTTTTCTAATTTCGGCATCTTGAGCAGAAATTTCCGCCATTCGCACAGTAATTTCCTGAAGCTTACTACGAAGTTCTCGGAGCTCCGTCTGCCCTTTGAAGGTGAACTCTAAAAGCTCCTTCGCCTTCGGCCGATCGCCCGCCTTGCGTGCTTGCAAAGTCGAACGTGCTAAATCGGTCGTGGCCCTGAACCTGCTTTCGATCTGACCTGCCATTTCCCGAGCCTGTGCAGCCAACTCTCTTTGTTGAGGATCATCCGGCAACACCTTCAGATCTTCCCGAATCCCGGCGCTCAACTCATAAACTCGAGTTGTATTTTTCTCGAAGTTCTCATTTGCCTGCTTGATGGTTTCCTCATCGGGTTGAGTCTCCCCGTACTCACGATAAAGCCTTTCGAAGGCCACCCGCCGAAACAGTCCGACCTCATTCAGATCTGCCGCCTTAGCTGCCAAAGGAATTGTTTTTCTGGCGACCGCAGCGACGTCACCTCCCAATCCAATCACTTCGATGTTGGTGAGAACTGCAACCACCACCGTCAGCCCAATGATTCCAACGGCTAGAGCAAAGATCTTCAGGGCAATCGAATGTTTCATCCACCACAAGAATGCCCCATTGCCCGACTCCTCTCAATCCAGCAATCCACCTCCCTTTGCCTCTTCTTTTTGCCCTACCTTTTCCCCTAAACTCCCTTAATGACCCCATGGACACCTACCCCTTCCGCGATCGTCTATGGAGCGCTCCTCCTCACACTCGCTTTTGCCTCTCTCTGTTTCGGCGGCATCTCACGACTCCGCCTTCTTATTCTTCCAGCCACCTCCGCGCCGTGCCTCCGCATCGGCCTTCGCCTGCTCCCAGGTGAAGGCGCCCGGAATGACCTGATACCTTCCATATCCCCTCTCCCACTCATCCGTCAGTCCGTCGCCATCCGAGTCGGGGCAACTGGGGAGAGTTTTGCCAAAGGCGTAGTGGATATGCACGTCCCCGTTGCTCCAACCATCGGAGGTTGTGGTGGGCAGATCCTTGACGGTGGTTTCGTTGAGGTCACTGAGTCCGTCATTGTCGCTATCCGAATCCGTAGCACCGGAGGGCTCGCGCAAAATGACCCGAGCCGTGCGAACACTGGAGGACGAGTCAGTTCCGTTGGTGCCGGTGGCGGTGAGTTGGTAGTTGCCGGCTGCCGTGATCATCCAGGGGATGTTCCAGATTTTGGAGGTCGTATTTCCTGTCGTGGTGATTCCATCCCAAGTTCCGTTGCCGTTGGTATCCACTAGAGTCAGTTGCTCATTGATATCCCAGAGGCCGTTTTCGTTTAAATCCGTGAATAATTCCCCTGAATCATAACGGCCGTTATTATTGGTATCGATGTAGGGCTCTGCCGCGTCAAAGCGACCGTTCAGAAGCGCGGGCACGGCGGTCGAAATGGTGGAATCGTAAGCCTTAGTGTAACCGTCCTGGTACGTTTCGTTGAGAATCGAGATGGCGGGAGATCCGGTTAGGGTCACGTTGTTGACCGAAAGGCTAGTTTGAACCTGAACGGTGAAACGCAGGCTGTCCGCCCCGGGCAGATCCGGGAGGGTAATTTCATAATTTTTACCATCGGAATCACGCTCGGGAGGGTTGGTAATGGTGATGAAAGGCTTGGAGCTCGGATAAGCCTTTACAAAACGAATGTCCTCCAAGACGACCCCGGTGACGGGATCGGCGTAGGTGACGCGGAGTCGGTGCAGGAAGTTGGGTTGATCGTTGTAGAGATTGGGAAGCTTGATCGCCAACTCACGGAATGCGCCATTGGCCCCGTAGTTGCCCCAATTCATGGAGGCATTGTTGGTGTTTAAAAGTTGCGTGACCGCGCCCCGATCCGTTCCGGACTCCGTGCTGGCAATGCTGAAGGTGACCCGGCTGAGAATAGTGTCCAAGCTCAGTCCGTCGGCGATCGGTCCGGAAAGATAAACTTTCATCAGATAATTTTCGCCCACGGTGTCGCCATCCCGTTGGGGCCAGGCGATGTTCATTCGCATCAGGGGGCCGGCGGTATTGACCGTACGGATGATCTCGGTGACGTTGGCCGCGGCGGCGCTGAGGGTGAAGTTACGGGTGGACGAAGCTTCCACAAAGCGAAGCTTGATGGTCGCAGTACCGGAGGAGGGAATATTTTTGTAGCGGAAGCGGAATTCGCGGTTCAGGGGGTTTTCCACCGCTGGATTTTGGGTGACCTCACCGACCTGGACCCAAGCGCCTATG